>ERZ827108.398-NODE-398-length-74864-cov-13.288642_pt1 | contig 74864 bp, 80 predicted proteins | sample MGYA00519921_ERZ827108 | MGnify/ENA primary metagenome ERZ827108 (study PRJEB31778, sample SAMEA3449258) | human gut metagenome | biome: human gut; feature: human-associated habitat; material: faeces | place: United Kingdom | collected 2010/2012 ... | reverse complement strand
GGATAAACGCTGAAGGCATCTAAGCGTGAAGCCCCCCTCAAGATGAGATATCCCATCCGAAAGGAGTAAACCCCCTTGAAGACGACGAGGTTGATAGGGCAGGGGTGGAAGTGTGGTAACACATGGAGCTGACTGCTACTAATAGGGTGAGGGCTTGACCAACTAGTGAGAAAGCGGTCAAGACAGAATGGAAACAGAACGGAGTGAGTTTACTCACGGAGGGCTGTTTACAGACTGGATTGAACATTTGCGAGCAAATGACACTGAATGACAAAGTCATGAGGTGACCGATTTCGAACGGAAGCTTGGTTATTGATTCAGAAATGTCAACATGTATGTGGTTTTGAAGATACGATAGAAAAAAGCCAATGCTAGAGCAGATGAGTAATCTGTTGTATCATTGGTTTTTTTATTTCTTAAATATAGAATGGCGGACTGTATCTTTGAATTGTTTCAGTGTATACTGAGATAAAAACTAATAATAAATTTATACGTAAAGGATGAACATATGGAATTTTATAAGGTAAAAATAACCAGAAAAGGAACAAAACCACCTATTTGGAGACGCTGCCTTGTTCCTGCAGATATCACATTTGCACAGATGGCAGTTGTACTTGAAGAGATTCTGGAATATGAAACTTCATCTTTATATGAATTTGAATTTTTCCAGAAAAAAGTACGCATCCGGGAATGGACAGAAGACGGGGAAAGCGCAACCTGGCAGTATGATTTTCAAAATGCAGCAGATACTTTCGTAAATGATTTGATGAATACAGAAAAATGGTTTACTTTCAGAATCCATGCAGAAGAAAAACTGCCAGAATATCGTGTAGATATTGAAAACAGAGTTAAGAAAGCGGTATTAGATGAGGGAGACAAAGAAGTATGTTTTCCTGTAATCGTGAAAGAAGTAAGCAGAGAAGATGAAGAAATATGGACAGATGCATTAGAAAGAAATGCTTATCTTGAAGAGACTTTCAAACTGCAGGACGGAGAATCTGATTATCGCAGTTTCGAAGAAATTAAGGCAGATACAGAAAGCAATAAAATCCTCATAACCAGCACAAAGCCAGTAAGTCGGGAACTTCATAATAAACAATCCACTGATTCAATCATGAGAGAATTTACGGATAACTATCTGAATCCATTTATTGAACAAAAAATGGCAGAGCTTGAGCTGGAAGAAGAAGGAACCAGAAATCCAGATGTCAAAGAATACCTTCTTTCCTACAAAAAAGAAGATCTCGAAGAAAAAGCCAAAGAATTCAACATCACCTGCAGTGGCAGCACCAAAGAAGAACTTGCAGAGGAGATTGCGAAATATGTTCTGAGTCCGGAAGGAATGCGAGAGATTTTTCTTCAGGCAGATGAATGGGAAGCAGATGCATTTGAGGCAGTCCTGGACAAGAACTGTTTTCTTGCAGAAGAAACAGACTGGATCAAACTTGGCTGGCTCAGCGATGCAGGATATGTGGTTTCCTACAGCGACCATTATGCCGAAGTTCCGAAAGCAGTTATTTCCTTATATAAAGAGATCAACACTCCGGAATTCCGCAAATTATGCAGACAGGTAAGCTGGATGCGTTCCTGCCAGACTATGCTCGGATTTATTTATGCGATCGCGCCATTAAAGATCGTATACCGCATGTATCGCAGAAGACCAGATTACAAGGTAAGCTATGACGAATTCCTTGAAATCTTGAAACAGGTTCCGGAAAACGACAATATGTGCATCGTCCGCGATGACAAAATGATCCTCAAAACAGTACTTCGCGAAAACCTTTATGAACGGATCGAAGAGTATCAGGGAGACAGAGAATTCTATATGCCGTCACCGGAAGAAGTGCTGGACTATGCAAAACACGGCTACCCATCCCAGGATCCGGCATATAAAAAACTTGAAAACTTCCTGAGAGAAGAACTTCATCAGAATACAGCTCAGATCACAGAGCTGATGTACATTGTGTTCAAAGAGTTTTCTATGGATGGAATGCTTTCTGATATCACAGAAGAGTTTAAGAACAGAAATGTTGTGTTTGAATCAGATAAACAGATGGAAACTTTTGCTTCTATCATGACAAATGTAAATAATAACACAAGAATGCTGGATTTCCGTGGATATACACCGAATGAGATCGCACGTATGTCCGCATCGGAAAGAACGATTCCGTCAATCGTTCCGATGGGAAGCATAGCAAATAAGACTTTGGTTCCGTCAAATATGACAACAAAGAAAATCTATCCAAACGATCCATGCCCATGCGGAAGCGGTAAGAAATACAAGAAATGCTGTGGCAGAAAGTAAGAAAGGACAGGCTTTAAAATATGAAGTTATTGATCGTGCGTCACGGTGATCCGGATTACACCATAGATTCCCTGACAGAAAAAGGCTGGAAAGAAGTTGAATTTCTTTCTGAGAAACTTTCAAAACTTGATATCAAAGATTTTTATGTGTCACCGCTCGGCAGAGCCAAAGACACCGCATCTCTTACTCTCAAAAAAATGAACCGAACAGCGACAGAATGTGACTGGCTCAGAGAGTTTGATGTTCTGATCGACCGTCCGGATGTAACGGACCGCAAGATCATTCTCTGGGATTGGCTTCCACAGGACTGGAGCATGGACGAGCGTTTTTATCAGTATGATCACTGGTTTGAAAATGAACGCCTCCAGGCAGCAGATACAAAAAAACATTACGACTATGTCACAGGAGAATTTGATAAGCTTCTCGCAGAACATGGTTATGTCAGAGAAGGACACTACTACAGAGTCGAAAAAGCAAACAACGATACCATCGTTTTCTTCTGCCATTTCGGCCTGGAATGTGTGCTTCTGAGCCATCTGATGAGCGTATCCCCAATGGTCCTCTGGCACGGAGCCGCCGCTGCGCCAAGTTCCGTAACGACCGTAACAACAGAAGAAAGACGCAAAGGAATCGCAAGTTTCAGAATGAATTCCTTCGGCGACATTTCCCACCTTTACGCAAACAACGAACCGCCTGCCTTTGCAGCGAGATTCTGCGAATGCTATGATAATAAAGACGAAAGACATGATTAAATTGAGAGAGGACGAGATTCAAAAGAATCTTGTCCTTTCTTGCGTATAGGACAGGTGTATGGTATATTAAAACTATAAATTAACAGATCAGACATATTATTTTCAATATATAAAGAAGGCAACAGCGATGTTGGCTGAAAATATATAAAAAATGAAGGAGGAAAAAAATGGAAAGGGGAACCAAAATTTTTAAAAGAATGTTGGGTGTTGTCCTGGCGATTGTGATGTGTATGACATTGACAACAGTACAGACACCAACGGAGGTGCAGGCAGCGTCAGGATTGAGTTCTTATAAGAGGGTAAGTTTTTATAAGTCTCAGAAAATTGGAAATACGGTGTATTCCATGAAATATAATGACAGATATAACAGATACACGATTTATATGAGAAGAAATGGAAAAACGCAGGCACTTGTCAGAGACTGCTCGGGTGGAAGCTTTGTTACAAATGGAAAGGTTATTTACTATACAAGTGGAAACTTTTATTCTTATGGTTCATTTGGAGGAAATTACAAAAATATTCGAATCAAACAGTATTCGATCAGTTCTAGAAAGTCCAGAACACTGCTTTATAAATCAGGACCTGCGAGATCACTGGCACCAGTTGCCTGTGATGGAACTTATCTTTATTTTGGTCTTTGCACACAGTATGGTGGTGCATATCGTAATTTAAGCATTATGAATGTGAGAACCAGAAGAGTTGCTTATACCAATTATGATGTGAGTGATATTCGTCGTCTGAGTAATGGAAAACTCCTTGTTTCAGCGACAGAATTTCCACATGGGGGAAGTCTTGCAATCATGAATCGCAATGGCAGTGGCAGAAAACTGATTACCAGAGAAAATGTCACACAGGTAAGTGTAAAGGGTAAATACATTTACTACACAGAATCAAAATATTCCTGGGAAAGCAGGAAATGTAGATGTGATTTAAATGGAAATAACAAAAAAGCACTGACGAAATGGAGTGGCGGACTCGCCAGGTAACTTTGAGAATGTTTGGGATAATCCCGGAAAGGAAGATATCTATGAAAAAGAAGACCAGAAAAATCCTGTTACCGGTCATATTGTTTTTGATATTAATGGCGATGATGCCTGTTCAGGCTCAGGCTGCAAATCGGACAGCAACTACAGTCAGAATGAAAACTTATTACAAAAGCGGTAAGAAGTTTATGACTGTACGGGGGCTGGACAGCAGGAGCAGATTAGTCTGGAAATATACGACAAAGAGTTATCCTGCTACAGAACTTAAGCAGATAACCTGCCTTGTTCGCGCAGACAAAGTTTATGTTTTTGAGAGTTCTAAAGTAATTGCATTTCGGAAAAAAGACGGCAGACGTTTATGGAGCACATCCAAAATCAGCCCGGCAGGGCATATTTTCGGTTTTGACAGGTACGATAATCTTTATGTAACCGGCTACTATGACAAGTATGTTTACAAAATATCGACTAAAGGAAAGATTATTTGGAAAACAAACACATTCAGAACCGGAAATTACTGGCCATACAAAGTAACTGCTTCCGGAAACTATGTTACTATTTTGTACGATATGAACTCAAGGAATTATTCATCCCGGAAGGTTCATAAAATTATTTTTAATATGAGGAACGGCAGAATCGTAAGATATTCGTAGTCCGGACATGTAAATGCCAACCTGCCAGTGGTGTGAAAAACACCGCTGGCAGGTTTTTTTGACTCCAAAACAGAAAACAAAAATCAAATTGCGAAAGAGTAAAATAGATAATATAATGTTGAGTAAGATATTAATTCACACAGACAAGGAGTAAACATTTGATTTCAAAGACAATGCAAACAATCTTACATGCACTATCTTATGGAAATATAGAGGTGGAGGCGTCACGGCGGCTGGCGGATATTAAGAAGCTGGATGCGATGCGTATATTTGTGAAGAAACTGGATACAAAAGTGTATAATGGAGCTTATGAAGTATCTGTGCGGCTGTATTTTCCGAGTGAGGAAGCTATGAGCGGAGAGCCTGTGGATGGAGAAAAATATCCGGTTCTGCTCTTTTTTCATGGCGGCGGCTGGGTGACGGAAAGTGTGGAGAATTATGACCGCGTATGCAGCAGGATGGCGCAGTCTACAGGGCATATCGTGATGTCTGTGGAGTATCGTCTTGCACCGGAATATCATTTCCCGGTTCCGCTGGAGGACTGTTATGCGGCGGCGAAAGCACTTTATACAGGCAGACTGATCCTTCCGGCTGATCCGGACAGAATCACGATCATTGGAGACAGCGCAGGAGGAAATCTTGCGGCGGCGGTCTGCCTTCTTGCAAGAGAACGAGGAGAGTTCATGCCACGGAAACAGATCCTGATCTATCCAGCATTGAACAACTGTTATACAGAAGAATCCCCCTATAGATCCGTGCAGGAAAATGGCGAAGGCTATCTCCTCACAGCAGTCAAAATGGAAGATTATCTCAAATTATATGAGAGCAGTCCAGATGACAGACAGAACCCATATTTCGCACCGATCCTCGAAAAAGACCTCTCCCATATGCCGGATACGTTGATCCTTACCGCAGAGTTTGATCCCCTGCGGGACGAAGGAGAAGCATACGGTAAACGCCTGGAAGAAGCGGGAAATTATGTGGAAGTGCACAGGATCCCGGAAGCACTTCACGGCTATTTTGCACTGGGGATCCGGTTCCTTCATGTGCAGGAAAGCTTTGAGATCATGAATAAGTTTTTGGAGAAAGAAGCGGATAAAACGTGGAAACAGGATATTCAAAATGGAGAAAATTAGATAACGCGGCACTGGCTTTTCCGCTGGTGACGGGGAAGAATGACAGCAGGGTTTTCCGGTTTTACTGCCAGCTGAAAGAAGAGGTGGATCCGGATATTCTGCAGAAAGCACTGGACCAGACAATGGAGAAATATCCACTGTTCCAGGCGGTGCTCCGCAAGGGTTTGTTCTGGTTTTATCTGGAGCGAAGAGACATCCGGGCAGTCGTAAAACCGGAGAAAAAACCACCGTGCAGCCAGCTCTATATACCGGATCAGAAGTCGCTTCTGTTTCGCGTGAGCTACCACAGAAACCGGATCAATTTCGAGGTTTATCATGCACTGACAGACGGAACAGGAGCGATGAATTTCGTTACAGAACTGGTTCAGGATTACTTGATCCTGGCACATCCTGAAGATAAACTTCCATGGATTGAACTGGCAGATGAGGCGACTCCCGGCGAGCAGGAAGAGGACAGTTTTTCACAGTATTATTCGTCAAAAATCCCAAAAAACAAAGAGAAAAAACCACCGGCAGTGCAGCTGAAAGGAGAGAAACTGATTCACTCCGATATGCAGATCACGGAAGTCATTTTTTCGGTGAAAGAGATTCTGGCAAAAGCCCGTTCTTATAGTGTGTCGATCACGATATTTCTGACTGCACTTCTGCTTCGCGCGATTCATGAGGATATCCCGAAGAACCAGCAGAAGCGCCCGATCACACTGATGATCCCGGTCAATCTGCGTAATTATTTTCCATCACAGTCAATGGGAAATTTCTTTGGCTGGATTGAAGTAGGCTATAAATTTGAGGAAAGTACAACTTTCGAACAGCTTCTGCAATCCGTAAAAGACCAGTTTAAAGAAAAACTTCAGAAAGACAGGATCGTAATGGATATGAACGGTTATGTCCGTCTGGAAAAGAATCCGTTCATACGTGCAGTCCCACTGGAGATCAAACGATATTTCCTCATTGCAGGTGCAAATCTGGGAGGAAGAAGTATTACAGCAGTATATTCCAATATCGGAATTCTCAAATTCCCTCCGGAATATAAGACGTATATTGACAGGTTCGGTATCTTTGCAAGCACGAATTCCCTGCAGGTCTGCTCCTGTTCTTATGAAGATCAGTTTGTGGTAGATTTTACCTCTAAGATACCGGATGACAGGATCCAGAAAAACTTTGTCCGCATGCTGAAAGAAGAGGGGATTTCCTGCAAAGAAGAAAAAAATGAATTCCCGGGATGCGGTGAAAAACAAAAAAAAGAGGACAGAAAAGTGATGCAGACTTTCACATTTTTGTGCCTGGCAGTTGCTGTGATCTGCGGCATGTTCAACTATCTGATGCTCGGAACACTGAACTGGTTCTGGTTCGCGTCAGCAGGCTGTTTCTGTGCATGGCTGGTGGTTCATGTGGCTTATCTGAAGCGAAGAAACATCCTCAAGAATGAAATGTGGCAGCTTCTGATCATAACGGTTTTATGTGTTTTGTGGGATCATTTTACGGGACGGCATGGCTGGTCGCTCGACTTCGTATTTCCATTCGGAGCACTGGCAGTCCTGGGTTCGATCCCTGTGATCGCAAAGATCAACCATCTGGAAAGAGAAGAATACCTGTACTATCTGATACAATCCGCAGGTATAGGATGTATTCCTGCAATCCTGACCGCAGTCGGCCTCATTACTTACACCTGGCCGTCTGTATTAAGTGCAGGGATCAGCTTTCTGACGCTGGCAGGTTTGTTTATTTTTCAGAAAAAGGACATGTTGCGTGAATTCAGAAAGAAATTAAGAATATAAAAAATTAAAAAGAGAAAGAAAAATATGGGACAGGAAAAAGCGTTACCATGGAAAAACTGGGAAGTAGTTAAGCGTATCGGAAAAGGAACGTATGGAGATGTCTATGAAATCCGGAAAGAGAATACCCAATATGCTGCCAGAGCGGCATTGAAAGTAATTCACGTATCGCTTGATGAGCAGAAAAAGCGAGAACTGGAATCCGAAAGGATTTCACTGGCATCGTATTTACAGGAAACGCAGGCGAATATTACTTCAGAGATTAATATTATGGAATCTTTGAAAAGTGCATCACATATTGTGGCGATTGAGGATTCTGAAATTCAGGAAGAACCTGATGGGTGGACTCTTTTTATAAGGATGGAACTTCTTAAAAGTCTGGTGCAGCTTCGAAGCGAAAGAAACCTTACAATGAAAGAAATCCTGAAACTGGGACTTGATCTGTGCGATGGGCTGCAGGCATGCAGGAAAAAAGGTGTTATACACAGAGATATCAAACCAGCCAATATTTTTATTTCAGAGTTTGGGGAGTATAAATTAGGCGATTTTGGAATTTCCAAACAGTTGGAACATACGATGTCAGGGTCTACGCGGGCAGGAACTGAAAGCTATATGGCTCCGGAAGTTTTTTACGGAAAAGTGTATGATGCTACGGTAGATCTTTACTCTCTGGGGATTGTTTTATACCAGCTTGCAAATAAGGGAAAGTTGCCGTTTGTGCCACAGGATCGGGAAGTTGTGTCATACAGTGATGTGACAAAGGCAAAGCAGAGACGTCTAAAAGGAGAGATACTTCCAGACCCGGCAATGGGAGGCCATGTACTTGGCGATATTCTGCGGAAGGCATGTGCAGTTAATCCGAGAGATCGATACCAGAGTCCGCAGGAAATGTATGAAGAACTAGAAAAGCTTTTACAAAGCTATGACCAGAACCAGAAAGACCAGGAAACAGCAAAAGTTTCAGAAAAAGAAAGAGCAGAAGAAGACATTCATTTTTTCTCTGGATTGGAAGATGATTTGGAGAAAACAGAAGCAGAGAAAACAGAATCAGTGAAACCGGAACGGGTGATAGTACAGCCGGTGGAACCGGAGAATAAAACGCCGAAAACTCCAAAGAAATCCTCCAAAATGCCAGCGATAATCGGCATTCTGTGTATTGCGGGAATTGCAATTGCTGCATTTGGCTATATGAGAATGGGAAATTCACAGAAAATCGAATCGAAAGAGAATCAGGAAGTATCGGCAACTGCCATTCCGACAATAAGTGCAGCACCAACGGAAGCTCCGATAGAAACTCCAACAGAAGCCCCTGTTCCGACAGTTGAAATCTCCCCAACAGAAGCTGCATCGGAGGAAAATACAGAAGAAACGGATTGGTTCAACGATTTTGACAACAGAGATTCGGAAGAGACAGACTGGTTTGATGACTGGAACTATGACGAGAATGGAAATAAGGTAAATTAAAAATATCCACTTTACAACAAGGAGAAAAACAATGTTAGAATGTGATTATGAAGTAAAACAGATCGATGGAGACTATGCACATCTGCAGAGGATTGACAGACCAGAGGAGGAACTTAAGCTGGTGGCGAGGGCGCTTCTGCCGATGGAGATTTATGAGGGATGTATCCTTCATTATGAGATGATGCAGTACTCTATGAAATAGATCCGGGAGATACGAGTAAGATGGAACAGTATTACTACAACCACATGGATAAACAGAAGCAGGCGGCGTATCATGCCATGCTGCAGGGAATCCGCGGACTGGCGGATGAATTTCAGATTCCGGCACTGGATGCAGATGCTCTATATGATGTATTTTTTCAGCTGAGGCTGGATCATCCGGAGATTTTCTGGGCAACCGGATACAAGTACCGCTACTACAAAGACTCACCGAATATCATCTTTATCCCGGAATATCTCTTCGAAAAAAGTAAGATCAAAGAACACCAGAAGGCAATGACCGCACGGGTAGACAAGCTCGTGCGGCCTGCCAAAAACCTGTCCGAATGGGAAAAGGAAAAATATGTCCACGATTTTATCTGCGAAAACATCCGCTACGATAAACTCAAGAAACCATATTCTCACGAGATCATAGGACCGCTCGGACAGGGAGTGGGTGTCTGTGAGGGAATCGCCAAGGCGGTCAAAGTCCTTCTCGATGAGCTTGGTGTCTGGTGCGTCATCGCAATCTGCGGAAACAATCCGGATAAGGGGATCAAATACCGCCACACCTGGAATATCGTCAAAGTCGGCGGCGTATATTATCATCTGGATGCGACTTTTGACAACACCCTTGGAAAGAGCGACCAGGTGCAGGATATCCGCTACGATTACTTTAATCTTGACGATAAGAGTATTTTCCGGGATCATGAGCCTCTGATCGCACCGGCACCACACTGCACAGATCACGAACATTTTTACTACAAAGAAAAGAAACTTTCCTTTACGAAGCAGGAAGATGTCTACAAGCGCTCCCTGCAGGCTGCAAAGAAAGGCAAAACACTCACCTTCCACTGGCGTGGCGGCTATCTTACCAGAGAAGTACTGAAGGAACTTCTCGACCTGATCCGCAAAGCGGGAGAAGAAAGAAAAAAGACACCAGTTGTAAATGTCAACTGGCCGCAGGCAGTCCTGAGTCTTCATTATATAGAAGAACAGGCACAGGAATGCATCACAATGGAAGATGCAAATGAGGGAGAAAAAGAATAATTTTTTAATAAGGGGAAATTACTATGCTGGAAACATTTCAGGTTTTACATATTGAAGAACCGGATTTCGGCTGTGAAGGGTGGCCGGATGGATTTGAGATCAAAGACAAAGTACTTCTCAAAAGCAATCTCACAGGAGAAGAAAAGATCATCCACGAAAAAGATGCCAGACTGTATGAGCTGGACATCAACGAGGGCGACGAAGTGTTCCTGATCGAAGGCGAACTGAGGAAACTGCGGTAGGAGCTTAGGTCTCGTTCATGGGATAAATAGGAAAAGGATGAGGAGATTGCTGAAGCGATTCAAAACAGAGATCAATCCTACAGAAGAGCAGAAGATTAAAATACATAAGACAATCGGCACATGCAGATACATTTATAATTTTTACTTGTTTTATAATAAAGAACTTTATTAAACAATGGAGTGAGGATTATGAGCATTGAATTAAAAATACTGGATTTTATCCAGACACTGCATACACCGGTGCTGGATAAGATCATGGTCGGGATCACCAGACTTGGAGATGCCGGAATTATCTGGATCATTTTGACGGCGATCTTTCTGGTGATACCGAAAACAAGGCGGACCGGCGGCGTAATGCTGGCGGCACTGGTTGTACAGACGATACTGTGCAATGTGATTCTCAAAAATCTGTTTGCGAGGACAAGACCGTATGATGTAAATACGACGGTTCAGCTTCTGGTTCCGAAGCTTCACGATTTTTCTTTCCCGTCGGGTCACACATCAGCATCGTTTACAACAGTGAGCGCATTGTTTTTTGCAAAAAATAAAGCCTGGAAACCGGCGCTGGTACTTGCCTGCCTGATCGCAGTCTCAAGACTTTATTTATATGTACATTATCCTACAGATGTACTGGGAGGAATCCTTCTCGGAATTCTGTCAGGATATATAGGATACAAAATTATGGAAAAACTGAGAAACAGATAAAATAAATATAGAGGAAAAACCATGCAGAAAATCAGAGAAGCGATTAGTTTTTATGGACGGGTCCAGGGTGTTGGATTCCGGTACAAATTAGGATACCTGGCACAAATGTACAGTGTGACCGGATGGGCGAGAAACGAATATGACGGTTCTGTTTCGACAGAATTGCAGGGCCTTGAAGAAGATATTGACAAGATCATTCAGGCACTTTACAATGACCGTTATATAGAAATCGATGATATCCGAAGACGAAGGATTTCTCTGGATGAGGATGAGCGAAGATTCGGAATCCGCTACTGAAGGGAGATGTACAAATGGAAGAATTATATCAGGCAATCGAGGAAAAGATCAAGTCATCAGGTTATCCGAGAGAAATTTCCGGAGAAGCAGTTTACGAGGACATCTGTGACCAGATCGATGGCAAGGAAAACGGCACTTATGTGTTACTGTCCAAGTTTGAGGACGATGTGATCTTTGAGTATCATATTACAGTTATGGATCATGAATTTAATCTTGGAATCCTTACAATGAGACTTCCTGAGGGAGTTTATGCAGTAAACTTTGATGAGGATTGATTAGCAGAGAGCGGGCAGAGACCTGCTCTTTTTGCAGATAAAATGAATAAAGAGGGGGATTGTTTATGTGGATCTTATTCGCAGTAGGATCTTCTTTTTTTGCGGGAATCACAGCAATTCTCGCAAAGTGTGGAATTCAGAAAACAGATTCAGATGTGGCGACAGCAGTGAGAACGATCGTAGTTCTTCTGTTCTCATGGCTGATGGTGCTGGTCACGGGGACTTTTTCTGGAATCCACAATATCAGCGGAGAGACGCTGCTGTTTCTCGTTTTGTCCGGACTGGCGACGGGAGCATCGTGGCTGTGCTATTTTCATGCGCTCCAGAAAGGCGATGTCAACAAGGTTGTGCCAATCGATAAATCCAGTACGATACTGACGATCTTCCTGGCGTTGATCTTTCTCCATGAGGGACTGACATGGGCGAAGCTTGGCTGTGTCTGTCTGATCGCGATCGGTACTTATATGATGATCTCCAGAAAGGAAGTTATAGAAGATACAAAGAAAAAAGACAGCAGTTGGTTTATTTATGCAGTGCTTTCAGCAGTCTTTGCGAGCCTGACAGCGATTCTTGGAAAGATTGGAATTTCAGGGATTGACTCAAACCTGGGAACCGCGATCCGTACAACAGTTGTGCTTCTGATGGCATGGCTGATGGTTTTTGTCCAGGGTAAGCAGAAGGAAGTAAAAGAGATTGAGAAAAAAGAGCTTCTTTTTATCGGACTTTCAGGTATCGCGACAGGAGCTTCCTGGCTCTGTTATTATCGTGCTCTGCAGGAAGGACCTGCAAGTGTTGTCGTGCCGATCGATAAACTCAGTATTCTCGTGACGATTGCTTTTTCCTGGATCGTTTTCCACGAAAAACTGACGCGCAAATCTGCGGTGGGAGTTGTACTGATCACTGTCGGAACGGTACTTATGACGATGGCGTAAAATCATCAGAGTCATTGTGAATGGGATGGATGGCAGGGCGATAGAAATTTCCTATAACATTATAACAAAATAGAGATACCCATTTACAGGATAAAGATGGTAAGATAAAGAAAAACGAAAGAGCAGGAGTTGAAATACAATGGGACATTTTTATTTTGTGAGACATGGACAGACAGTCTGGAATGTAGAGAATAAGATCTGCGGAGCGACAGATATCGCGCTGACAGAGAAGGGACATCAGCAGGCGATCGAGACAGGGCATGAGATTCTGCGTCAGGGGATCCAGGCGGATGAGATCCTTTATTCTCCGCTGATGCGTGCGGCAGACACTGCAAAACACATTTCCGAGATCACCGGAATCCCGGCGCGTGTAGAGCCAAGACTGATCGAGCAGAATTTCGGAAAATACGAATCCACTGCCCGCAACGGAGAAGAATTCCAGAAAGCAAAACAGCAGTTCATCACCAGATATGACGGCGGGGAATCCATGCTGCATCTGGCACAGAGAATCTACAATCTCCTTGACGAGATCAAAGCAGAATCTGATCACAAAACCTACATCCTCGTAGCTCACAACGGAATTTCCAGAGTGATCCAGTCTTATTTCTATGAAATGACAAATGAGGAATACGCGACTTTCGGTGTGAAAAACTGCGAAGTCAGAAGATTTGATTTTGAGTAATAAATGAAACAAAAAATACAGGCAGAGCAGGCAGGAAATTCGCATAACAGCGCAAAATTCCTGCCTGTTTTTATGTTGTAGTGCGGAATGCAGTATGCTATAATACACACTAGTATACTAGGTTAAAAGGAGTGTTTAGCAATGAATATCCATGATAAATATAAAGTATTACAGCAGAATCTGAAAGCAATGGGAAGTGTTGCAGTTGCTTTTTCAAGCGGTGTGGATTCTACTTTCCTGCTGAAAGCAGCACTGGAAGCTCTTGGTGGAGAGAATGTGATCGCAGTTACTGCAAGTTCCTGTTCTTTCCCGGAGAGAGAATTGAAGGAAGCAAAGGAATTCTGTGAGAAAAACAGCGTGCGTCATATCGTCTGTAAATCTGAGGAGCTGGACATCGACGGTTTCCGTCAGAATCCGAAGAACCGCTGCTATCTCTGCAAGCACGAGCTCTTTGAGAAAATCTGGGAGATTGCCCGCGAGAATGGCATGAACGCAGTAGCTGAGGGTTCCAACATGGATGACAACGGTGATTACCGTCCGGGTCTGATCGCAGTCAAAGAACTTGGTGTCAGCAGCCCGCTTCGTCAGGCAGAGCTTTACAAAGAGGAGATTCGCGAACTTTCCAAAGAGATGGGCCTTCCTACCTGGGACAAACAGTCCTTTGCCTGCCTTTCCTCTCGTTTCGTCTACGGCGAGACCATCAGCGAGAAAAAACTCGGCATGGTAGACAAGGCAGAGCAGCTTCTTCTGGACATGGGATTCCATCAGGTGCGCGTCCGCATCCACGGAAACATCGCCAGAATCGAAGTCCTTCCGGATGAGATCACAAAGATCGTTGAGGAAGGCAACAGAACAAAAATCGCAAACCAGCTCAAAGAGTATGGTTTTGACTACGTAACTCTTGATCTTCTGGGCTACCGCACCGGAAGCATGAATGAAACACTGGATGAGAAAGAAAAGGAGATTAAATAAATGCTGAATCAGTTTTCCAGAACAGAACTGTTATTTGGTAAAGAAGCCATGGAGAAACTGGCAAACTCCAGAGTTGCCGTTTTTGGAATCGGTGGAGTTGGCGGATATACCGTAGAGGCTCTTGTACGAAGCGGAGTCGGTAAACTTGATCTGATCGACGATGACAAAGTCTGCCTTACCAACCTGAACCGCCAGATCATTGCCACCAGAAGCACCGTTGGCAAATATAAAGTCGATGTCATGAAAGACCGCATCCTCGACATCAACCCAAAGGCAGAAGTTAATGTCCACAAATGCTTCTACCTTCCGGAAACCAAGGATGAGTTTGATTTTTCTCAGTATGATTATGTTGTAGATGCAGTCGATACCGTAACTGCAAAGATCCAGCTCGTCATGGAAGCCAAAGAAGCCGGCGTTCCGATCATCAGCAGCATGGGAGCCGGAAACAAACTCGACCCGACTGCTTTTCAGGTAGCAGACATCTACAAAACATCCGTCTGCCCTCTGGCAAAAGTTATGCGTCGTGAACTCAAAAAACGTGGAATTAAGAAGCTCAAAGTGGTATACTCTCAGGAGAAGCCAATCCGCCCGATCGAGGACATGTCTATCAGCTGCCGTACACACTGCATCTGTCCTCCGGGCGCAGCACACAAATGCACAGAGCGTCGTGATATTCCAGGTTCCACAGCCTTCGTTCCGTCCGTAGTAGGACTGATCATCGCAGGAGAAGTGATCAAGGATCTGACTGGGAAAAATTAATCTAACTGCGCTCTTGAGGGAGGGCAGTAGATGATTTCAGATGAAAATCTGTATGAACGTTTCTGGAACGGTGAGCCAAAAGTCGCCGATGAACTGGTGCACAGGCATGGCGATATTCTGATTCTGTTTATCGATGGATATCTCAGGGATATTCACGAATCTGAAGATATGATGATCGAAGCCTTTGCGCAGATGTTTGCAAAAAAACGTCCGATCTCAGGGGAAGGCAGCTTTCGCGCCTATCTCTACAAAACTGCCCGGAACCTTGCTGCCAGAGCAAGACGGAAGCATCGTTTTCATATCGGAATCGAGGAACTTCCCTTCGAGATCCAGAGCGAAGCCCTGGCAGAAACCCATCTGTTTGAAAATGAGCGAAACCGTCAGCTCTACGAAGCCCTCGACCAGCTCAAACCAGAATATCAGGAAGCACTTTATCTGGTTTACTTTGAAGATATGAGCTACCGGGATGCCGCCCACATTATGAAAAAATCCGAGAGCCAGGTTACCAATCTGGTCCACCGTGGCAAACAGAGCCTTAAGAAAATCCTCGGGAAAGATGGACTTGAATACTAAAAAATATTTATGTCTGTTGTCTGAAAAGATGACAGGCATATTTTTTTGCAAAAAAATGAAATTCAGGTGAAAGGAATCGAAATTTGGTGTCTTTTATAAGGTAAAGAATTCAGAATGAACGGAAAATAAGAGTACAGAAGGAGGGACGAAATGAAGAAAAGACGCAGCAGAAAATATATTGCCGTAATTCTGGCTGCCGTGATGACGCTGTCAATGGCCGGTTATCCGGGTATAGTCAATGCAAAAGAAATAGATGTACTTGAAGAAAGTTCTTCTGAGAAGGTATGGACTTCGGAGATGGAAGACCAGCCGGAGACCCAGCCAGAACCAGTAACTTTGGCAGAACCGGAAGTGCAACCGGAACCAACAGTAACGCCAGAGCCGGAAAATGAGCCCGAGCCAACTACTCCACCGGAACCGGAAATTCCGCCGGAACCAACCACTCCACTGGAACCAGTAACTCCATCCGAACCGGAACCAACAGCGCAGCCGGAAGAATCCTCCGATCCTGCATCGACACCGCCATCCGAACCTGCCGAACCATCAGAGACGGAAATTCCGGGGAAGGACCAGCCGGAAGCGGAGAAACCACAGGAGGCTGTGACACCGACACCTGTTCCGGAAAAGAAAAATACAGGGAAGAAGAAAAATGTTCAGAAGAAAGCGAGTACGCAGGCAGGGAAGGATATACCGGCAGGTACGCGTGTGGATGAAAACAGAGAAGAGATTAATAATAATTATGGGTATATAGAATTTAATTTTGGTACCATCAAGAATAATCAGGGCACGGTGGAGCATAATTTTGGAAAAATTAATGAAAACAATGGAGTTATTGAAGAAAACTATATAACCTTTGAACATGGAATACAGCCGTCTGGAACTGTGGGAAGTATTAGAAAGCAATATTATGAAGTTAATGTAGATATGTCTTCTATTATCACAGCATCGTATATTGAATTTTATAACGACAAATGTTGGGTGAGGGAGAGCAGTGCCTTTGGTTTAAAGACATCCCAAAAAGTTATGACGGTACAAAATACAGGGGCAATAAATGAGGGAACTGCAACCATTACTAAATATGGAGATGGCTATGTATTAAGGAATATTACCGGTCCCCTTACACTTGAGATAAAATGGATAACACCGAATATATCCATTGACTATATAAATGAGCAGTTTGTCATGCCACCTAATTATTATATATATGCGATGAGATTCCCAGATAACAGTGAAGAAACCATTTCCGACTTCTCTTCAAATATAAAAGACGAATGGATGGGAAAGACGGTTCAGATTTATTTTTCTGATGATACGTCCAGGGAAGGCACACCACAGACTCTTACAATTCCACCAAGACCTGCAGCTTTGCAGATCACGCGAAACGATATACAGGCAACAGCCAGTTCCATTACCCTGCCATCCAACACAAACTGGGAATACAGAATAGATAATGGGAACTGGACATCATCCAACAAATTTGAAAACCTCAAAGCAAATAAATCTTACAACATTGAGGTTCGAAGCAAGTCAACCTCGACAGGCTTTGCGTCCGTTCCAACATCCATCACCGTCACCACCGCCCCGGCGACCTACACTGTTTCCATTCCTTCCACAGCGACAAGCGGAGGTAATATTTCCATCTACTTTGACCAGACTAATCCCCCGGATCTGGGCTATAACGGTAAGGTCACAGTGAAGAACGAAACCTCAGATACGGTCATGGATCAGAATGGAAACCTGCAGCTCACGAGATCAGATCAGAGCTACAACGTCAGCCTCCAGCTTCTCAAATCTGACAATACTCCATTGCAGCGAGGCGAAACCGTGACAGAACTGCAGACTTTGTCAGATGCAGAAACCCTGACGTTGACAACTCCGACAGCAGCTTTTGATCAGAACGGTCAGCAGGTGGCAGATAATCAGATACCTGCAGGTACTTATAAAGGGACACTGAACTTTAGCATTTCATACAGCGATTAGGAGAGATTCATATGAAGAGATCATGTAAAATTCTGGCAGTCGCCCTGCTTCTGGTTCTCCTCACGGGAGGAGGTGTTATCCTCGGAATGCGCTACCAGAGCAGCAAAGAGATCAAAGAAACTTCCAGTACTGCGGCAGCAGAAGACCAGCCGGAAATCGACGACAGTGCCACAGAATGGACTGGACAGAAAGAAACTTATACCGGAAAACAGACAAGAGATACGATTGATATCCCTGGATTTGATGCTATGTCTTTCAGAGCAGGCACCACAGATCAGACTGTCAATCTCTACAACCCGGAGCAGAACACCTGTTACTTCCGGATGTCCATCTATCTTCCAGATGGCACGAAACTCTGGGAGAGCAAGCTGATCGAGCCGGGTAAGGCAGTCTACGATCTGAATCTTGATCAGCCTCTGAATGAAGGGGAATACAAAGATTCCATACTCAAATATGAGTGTTTCAATATGGACGCAGACAAGACCCCACTGAACGGTTCAGAAATCCATTTTACATTAAGGGTTTTAACATAAAAGAACAAGGAGGAATTTAAAATGAAGAAAAAAGTAATGGCAGTTCTCACAGCAGCAGGTATGGCAGGAATGCTTCTGTCACCATTCACAGCAATGGCAGCAGATCAGAATGTCAGTGTTTCCTACACAAAGGCAAACGAATATGAACTTTCTATTCCAAAAACGGTAACTCTTTCTGCAAGCGAAGAAACAGTAATGGAAATCGGGGCAACCAAGATGAACATTGAGCCTGGGAAAGAAGTTCGTGTATCAGTAAAAAAAGGAATTAATGATGGAAAGGTAACTCTCCAAAGAAAGAATTCGAAGGATCTTGCAACATCTAAAGTAAGCATGTCATCAAATGGAACGTTAATTACGAGTGTTCAGACTGTTGCGATTTTTTCAGGCAGAAATACAAATGCCACAACAGGCGGCAAGTTATACTTTTCTGCTTTGCCGGCTACTCTTGCAGCAGGTGAGTGGACAGGACAGATCGTATTTGAAGTTGGGGTAAAATAAATTACGGACAACTCAGAGAAAGGATGGCATGAACATGAAGAAAACAAAAATTATGTCAGCAATAGCAGTTTTGGCAGCAGCAATTCCAATGACTGTCAGTGCTGCGCCGCAGACGACAGATATCAATGCAACTGTAAAATCCACTTACGTACTGACGATTCCGGCAGCTACCAGCATTATCTATGGCCAGGAATCCACGGACCTCAAAGGAAGTCTGAAAGTGAGTGGAAACGTAGACACCAATGAAAAAGTCAAAGTATCCGTAGCGACTACGCCTTTACACAATGACAGTCACAATGAAGACATTGTTTATACACTTAACAATGGAAATGTTGTTTTTCAGGGAGCAGAGTGGTCGGAAGCAGAACTCAGATCAGGGCAGACAGGAAGCGGGAAAGAGATCCAGCTTTCTGTAGGGATCACTAAGGCAGCGTGGGAGGCAGCAAAAGCCGGCGAATACAAAGGAGCGATCACATTCACAGCAACACTGGAAAAATAACAGGGAGGCATGATTCTTGAGAGGAAGAAAACTATCTGATCTGGTTGGCTGCCTGATTCTTGTACTGCTTGTAGTAGTACTTGCTATGGTGGTTTTTCCTCGTGATACCTACGCAGATGTCCGTTCTACTGTGCTGACGGCAGAAGTGCCGGAGAAGATCACACCGACGCCATCACCGACAGCGACCCCGACTCCGGTGGTAAAGAAGTCGTCATCAGGTAGTGGAGGCGGCAGTTCTACACCGGTAACAAAGTCATCGGGCACAGCGGCAGCCAGATCACAGAATGCAAAAACAAGTGATAATACAAACCTTAATCTGTGGGTAAGTCTGCTTCTTCTGACCGGAATCATAACCGTATTTCTGTATAAAAAACAGAGGAACAGGAAATAAAAAATTCTTTTGGTAGCAGTTGCCGGGACATTGGAAAGATGCTAAGATGAAATAGAAATTTGACGAAAAAAGTCTTTCCAGATAAATCATAATGGAGGAATTGGCAATGCGTACAGAGGAAGAAAGACTGGAACAGATTCGGAAGAGAACGACAGAGCTGCGCAGGAAGGAGCAGAAGCACAGGCAGATGATACTGGATATCGGCTGTGTGGCAGCATGTCTGTTGCTGGTCAGCTGTATGGGACTGGTCATGCCGGGACTGGCAGATCAGGCTCAATACGGACAGATTCGCGAATTCTCGTCCGGAGCTGCCAGTGTATTTGGAAACAGTGGAGCATCAGGATATATTTTTATCGGAATTTTGTCCTTTTTACTTGGAGTTTGTGTGACCATTTTTATGTATCGAATCCACCATAGAAACAGGGAGAAAAATCCGGATGAGTTTTGAGATCATAGATAATATCTTTCAGATTCTGGTAATGTTTACGGCAATGTGCATGGCAGTCGTAACCGCCTTTCGAAGCAGGAGAAAAGAATTTCTCATGCTGGCAGGCGGCTACGGCTGTTTTATGATGGGAACTTTGTACTATGTTTTGTGCCTGATCATTACAGGAAAAGTTCCACAGATCTTTTATGTGGCAGAAATTTCATGGGAGGCAGCGTATCTTTTCTTTCTGTCAGTATCGTTATCAAGACGGAAACTCCTCGGTCGGAATCCGGGGATTTTTACGATCATCATAACGGTTCTGACGGCAGGCAGTATTGCTGGTTTTAAGATCATGGGACCTTCGCCGCTGTTCTTTGTGGCCTTCGCGGTGATACAGGCAGTGATTGTATTCCGTGCAGCAGAAGGACTGCGGGAGAAAGGCAAATACCGCTGTCTGGATGGGATGATGTTTGTGATCGTATGGCTGCAGATAACGGTGTATATCGTATCAGTTTTTATAAGAGATTATACGAGATTTAACCTGTATTTCGGAGTGGATATCACACTTACACTGATGCTTGCAGGGATGCTTCCGGCATTAAGAAAAGAGGTGGGCAGAGAATGACTTATTATATCGAAAATATTTTTATCTGCCTGGCTATCCCACTGATCCTGAGTTTATTATTCCGGGGCGGAAAGGACAGAAAGTTTACGTTTTTTGTCATTGTTGGAATGGGAATGTGCCTGCTATCTGCATATGTCAGCAGTTTTTTGGCAGGATATTACAGAGCAGATACAGCGGCAGCGATCAGGGAGATCACACCGGTATGTGAGGAAGTGATGAAATTTCTGCCGCTTTTGATTTATCTTGCCGTATTTGAGCCGCGTAATCAGGAAATTGTACCGGCAGCGTTGGGAATCGCAGTAGGATTTGCAACTTTTGAAAATGTCTGTTTTCTGGCAGAGAACGGTGCGGCAGATTTTTCATTGCTTCTGATCCGTGGGATTTCGGCAGGAGCCCTTCATATCTTATGTGGAATTGCGCTTGGATACAGCATTGCACATGTATTTCGTCGAAGCTGGATCATGCTGACCGGGACGATTGGTTCACTGGGAGCCTGCGTTGTTTTTCATGGAATATATAATCTGCTTATCACCGCAGATGGAAAATGGAAACTGGTTGGATATCTTTTTCCATCAATTTTCATACTTCTCCTGTTTCTTGTGAAAAATATGAAATTCACAGAAAAATTCACGATTGAATAAGAACAGTCCGATTTGCTCTTTCCATATAAGGAAAAAACGATTTGATGATAAGATAAAATCATTATATGGAACGTATTTCAGACAGAGGAGGGGCAGTACATGAAAAGAAAAGCAGCAGCACTTGCATTGACAGTTGCGATGACAATGGCAGTCAGCGGAAGCGTTTATGCAGAACCGAAGTCAACAGAAGTAGAGCCAGGTATCACTGGAAATCCTGAGGAGTCAGAAGCGAGATCTTCTGTGGCGGATGGCTGTGAGACAGGGAAGCATTCATGGACGGAATGGACAGTAACGATCCCGGCAGACTGTGTAACTGAGGGTCAGCAGACACGGAGCTGTGAGGAGTGTGGAATATCAGAAACAGCGTCCATACCAAAAACAAAGGAACATGATCTGAAAGAAATCTCACGTCAGGAAGCCACCGACAATAAGGATGGTTTTATCCTCTATGCGTGCAAGAGGAATGGTTGCGATTATCAGATGAAGGAAGTTATTCCGGCGAAAGCAGCATCTGATCCGGAAGATACAGACGAAAATAAAGATGGCGAAGAGAAAGATCCGGAGAAGGAAAACACTGTGGATTCTGATACAAAGAATGAAAGTAAATCTGAAGAAAATTCCAAAGATGAAACGAAAAATGATGGTATCGGTGGCAGCGATACAAAGGAACTTCCAGACGAAGATATCGACGAAGAATATGCAAGTTTTGCATACGCGACATCTTCAGAAGTAGTAGCAGAATATGACCCGGAAACGGCAGTCAGCACACGCAAAATCACGAATCCGACAGACCCTTCTGACACGGAAGAAGTGGAAGGAAGAGCAGTTTCAGAAGGCATTGTGGATGTCAAAAAAGACTCCGATGGAAACATCACAGACCTTGCAATTTCTACTTCTGTTGAGGAGATAAAACATGGATTTTCGTTCAGCAGTGAGAGTAAAACTCTGCATTCCATTGCGATCATCAACAGCAAAGTTCCGGGCGTAAACTGGATCACTTTGACTGCGAAGGAACCGGCATCCGAACTTGGAATCCGTCTGAAACAGACAGATGACGGAATGATAATGACGCTCACAGAAAATCAGAAACTGGTCAATATCATCAGGATCACAGAAGCCAAAAAGAAAATCACAATGACCACTTCCACTGGTGGAAGCTGCGAGATCAGTCAGGAGATCCAGAAGTTTACAGTCAGAGATAAGAACAAAAACTTCACGGATATAGATATGAATGAAGTTGTTTTTCATAGAATAGACGGGAAGAATCCGTACATAGAACTGGCTGCACTGAAAGAATTAAAGAAAGAAAAAACATCCCAGGATACGGCAAAGAAAGATGAGAAATACTACTGGATCCAGCAGTATGACGATGAATCCCAGACACCTGTCGTGATCACTGTATATGAGAAATAATATTGTTAAATTAATCACAGAATAAGTAAAAAAACAGGTCATTATCCTCATTTTCGAGGATAATGACCTTGGTTTTTTTGTATACAATTCTTAGTATTCGCCAACAACGGTTGCTTTGAGCAGGTTGGTATTACCGGAACGTCCAAGCGGAACACCGGCAGTAAGAACAACAACATCGCCTTCTTTGACGTAGCCGTTTTCTTCGGCTGCCTCTGTAGCGTGAAGGAGAAGGATCTCCATGCTGTATTCCTCTTTGGTCAGGAGTGGAGTAACACCCCAAACCAGATTCAGCTGACGCCAGATGCGTTCATCCGGAGTGCATGCAATGATTGGGCATCCTGGACGATATTTGGAAACCATACGTGCAGTATTACCGGAACGGGTAACTGCGATGATGGCTTTGGCATTCAGGTCGATCGCTGTCATGCAGGTAGCATGAGAGATTGCTGTGGTTACGTTTGTAGCGTGCTCCTTGGTGCGGAAACTGAACTGCTGATTAAAGTCAATGTCAGCTTCTGTACGAACTGCGATTTTGACCATAGTCTTGAGTGCTTCTACAGGATATTTACCTGCAGCAGTTTCACCGGAAAGCATGATCGCACTTGTTCCCTGATAGATCGCATTGGCAACGTCTGTGGTCTCTGCACGTGTCGGACGCGGGTTTTTGATCATGGAATCCAGCATCTGAGTAGCTGTGATAACCTGTTTTCCAGCAGTGTATACTTTGGCAATGATATCCTTCTGGATAACCGGAACATCCTCAAGCGGGATCTCAACACCCATGTCACCACGGGCGATCATGATACCGTCAGCAGCTTCGATGATGCTGTCGATGTTGTCAACACCCTGCTGGTTCTCGATCTTGGCGATGATCTTGATGTCCTGTCCACCGTTTTTCTCAAGGATATCACGGATTTCTTTGACATCGGCTGCTGTTCTGGTGAAAGAAGCGGCAATGAAATCATAGCCTTCTTTGATACCAAACAGGATATCGTCGTGATCCTTAGGGCTGATGAATGGCATGTTTACTTCTACACCAGGAAGGTTGACACCTTTCTTATTGCCGAGAACACCACCGTTTATTACTTTACAGACAATGTCCTGACCTTTGATCTTCTTGACTTCAAGTCCGATCAGACCGTCATCGATCAGAATGCTGTTGCCAGGTTTGACATCCTTATATAATTCTTTATAGGTAACGGAAACGATCTTCTCATTTCCCATGATCTCTTCTGCGGTTAAGGTGAATTCCTGACCTTCCTTCAGAGTAACCTTTTCATTTTCAAATTCGCGGATACGAATTTCAGGACCTTTTGTATCGAGAAGCGCAGCTACCGGTTTACCAAGACGTGTACGAATTTCTTTTAATTTATCAATACGGCCTTTCTGTTCGTCGTGTAAACCATGAGAGAAGTTGAAACGTGCTACGTTCAGACCTTCTTTAACAAGTTCTTCCAGAACACCGTCTTTATCAGTAGACGGACCAAGGGTACAGATAATTTTTGTTTTGCGCATAAATTTCCTCCTACTTTTCTTTACCTAAAAAATACACCTTTATTCTAACACATAATTTTTAATGTACAAGTAAAGATTTAGCAAAATAAAACGTTAATTTTATAACATTTTTGCCTCTGAATTATAGAAAGAATGCATTAAAAATCGTCGTACCAGGGATTAAAACCTGGTATGACGATTGATGTATTTGGCTTTGTATTTAGAATATACAATTGTCTGATCTTTATACAGTCCATAGTATCCGGAAACGGCATAACTGATGGAGACAGCGATCAGATAATAGGAAACTCCACGGAATCCAAACAGCTCGAATGCGATCAGGATCGAGGTGATCGGGCAGTTGGTAACACCGCAGAAAAGAGCCGTCATGCCTGCGGCTGCACACAAGGATGGAGAAAGCCCGAGAAGTTGTCCCATAAGGCATCCGAAGGTAGCTCCGATGCAGAAAGAAGGGACGATCTCGCCGCCGCGAAAACCGGCACGCATAGTCAGGGCAGTAAGGATTATCTTCCACAAAAAGTCCAGTGGACGAGTCTGATCTTCCTCTACCGCGAGTTCAATAAGGTTGTTTCCGGCACCCATGTAATCAGTCGTATGAAGCAGAAGAGTGATCACAATAATGACTGCACTTGCCGCTACGATGCGGACATATGGATTAGGAAGATACCTGGTATAAAGCCTGCTGACACCCTGAAGAACCATGCAGAAAATGATGCTGACTGCGGCACATGCGACTGCGATGATGACCATTTTGCCGCCTGTTATGACGGACAATTTAGGGATATTTACAACATGAAATGACTCAGGATTGATGTCAAAACCGGCAGCGAATTCCGATGCGATCAGGGATGAGATCACGCAGGGAACAAGTGCCGCATAGTACATAACTCCGACACTGATAACCTCCATTGCGAATACAGCAGCCGCCATCGGCGTGCCAAAAACAGCAGCAAAAGCAGCACTCATGCCGCACATGACCATGACATGACGGTCTTCTTCATCGAGCCGGAACCAGCTTCCAAGCTGATTTCCAATGCTTCCGCCAAGCTGGATCGCAGCACCTTCACGACCTGCAGAACCACCCACAAGGTGGGTAAGGATCGTAGAAACAAAGATCAGTGGAGCAGAGCGAAAAGGCACATCATCCTGAGAGCGGATCGTAGAGAGTACCTGATTCGTACCGCCATCCTCGCGTCCAAATTTCTGATAAAGAAATACGATCACCAGACCGGATACCGGCAGCAGGAAAAAGATCCATGTGTTTTCTGCCCGGTAATTTGTGACAAATTTGAGTGCCCTCGCAAAAAGGCTGCTGATAAAGCCGACGGTCAGGCCGGTCAGTACTGCGAGGACCAGCCATTTGATAAGATTCGTCATATCATAGCGGATGTGTCCGAGATAATAATCCAGATCTTTAGTCTCTTCTGGATTATTTTTGTCCTGTGTGTTGTTCATAAGTTCCCCCCGTAAAGTAAAAAATAATTTATGACATGCAACAAACGGTTCCGAAATAGTATGCGGAACCGTCTGATGTTTGAAATATGATGATTATAAATTTGTAAGATTTTATTCCTGTGTAATTCCGGTTACTTCGTATCCGGCATCTTTGATCGTCTGGCGGATCTTGTCCTCATCAACCTTCTCCGGTGCTGTAAAAACGGTTGTGTTGCTTTCGTGAGAAGATACGACCTCCTCTACACCGAATGCTTTCTTAATTGCTTCATTTACGTGTGCTTCGCAGTGTCCGCACATCATTCCCTCAACATTAACTGTAACTTTTACCATAGTTTTTTGCTCCTTTTCTTTTATATTATAATCATTTTTTACCTCAATGGAAGTAGCTTGTTTGATTTTTTTGTCCTTTTTTGTGTCGTGGATCTTAAACAGGTTCAAACGCAGGGCGTTGGTGACAACGCAGAAGCTGGAAAGGCTCATTGCGGCGGCACCGAACATCGGATTCAGTGTCCATCCGAAGATCGGGATCCATACACCAGCAGCCAGCGGAATGCCGATCACATTGTAGAAAAATGCCCAGAAAAGATTTTCGTGGATATTTTTCAATGTGGCACGGCTGAGACGGACAGCGGCAGGAACATCGCTTAAACGGCTCTTCATCAGAACGACATCAGCTGCGTCGATCGCAATGTCTGTTCCGGCACCGATCGCGATTCCGATATCTGCGCGTGTGAGGGCAGGAGCATCGTTGATACCGTCGCCGACCATGGCAACTTTGCCCTGTTCTTTGAGGGAACGGATCACGCTTTCCTTGCCGTCAGGGAGAACGCCTGCGATGACATCGTCCACGCCTGCCTGGGCACCGATCGCTCTTGCGGTACGCTCATTGTCACCGGTCAGCATGACAACACGGATTCCCATATTCTGGAGTTCTTTGACTGCCTGCGGGCTGTCTTCTTTGATGACGTCAGCGACAGCGATGATGCCGGCCAGCTTGCCATTGCGGGCAAAAAGGAGGGGAGTTTTTCCTTCTTCTGCAAGCTTTTCTGCCTTCTGGGAGAGTGCGGCAGGAATGCTTACCTGGCTGCTGATAAATTTCATGCTTCCACCGATCAGAGTTTCATTATCAAGCACAGCAGAAAGTCCATTTCCCGGAAGGGCGTGGAAATCGGTGACTTCCGGTGCTGTGAGATGAAGGCTTTCGGCGTGGCCAAGGATCGCTTTGGCAAGAGGATGCTCGCTCTTTTTTTCCAGGGCAAATGCCATGGTGAGGAGTTCCTGTTCAGAAATTCCATCTGCCGGGAGCAGATCTGTTACTTCCGGCTGACCACTGGTGATCGTACCGGTTTTGTCTAGGGCAACGATCTGGACTTTGCCTGCTTCTTCAAGAGAAACAGCGGTTTTGAACAGGATACCGTTCTTGGCACCCATTCCGTTGCCGACCATGATCGCTACCGGAGTGGCAAGTCCGAGCGCGCATGGACAACTGATAACGAGAACGGAAATTCCGCGGGCAAGTGCATAGCCGAATTCATGTCCGGTCAGAAGCCAGACAAGCGTGGTGAGAATCGCGATCGTGATGACTGTCGGCACAAAAACACCGGAAACACGGTCTGCGATCTTGGCGATCGGAGCTTTGGTAGCAGCCGCGTCACTTACCATTTTGATGATCTGGGAGAGGGTAGTGTCCTCGCCGACGCGGGTTGCTTCACATTTGATAAATCCGGACTGGTTGACAGTAGCAGCAGAAACAAGATCTCCGGCGGCTTTGTCAACCGGGATGCTTTCGCCTGTAAGGGCAGATTCGTTGACAGCACTGGTTCCCTCGACGATCACACCATCAACCGGGATGTTTTCTCCTGGGCGGACCACAAAGATGTCTCCTTTGTGGACCTGTTCGATCGGGACAGTAGTTTCCTGACCGTCGCGGAGAACGACAGCGGTCTTTGGCGCGAGTTTCATGAGGCTCTTGAGAGCGTCAGTGGTTTTTCCCTTGGAACGGGCTTCAAGCATTTTGCCAACGGTGATCAGGGTCAGGATCATTGCCGCGGATTCGAAGTAAAAATCCATCATGTAGTTCATGACAGCGGCAGAATCGCCGTCGACCTGAGCTCTTGTCATGGCGAAGAGTGCGTAGACACTCCATACAAAAGATGCCATGGAACCGAGGGCAACGAGTGTGTCCATGTTCGGGGCACGATGCCACAGGCTCTTGAATCCGCTGATGAAAAATTTCTGGTTGATGACCATGATGATTCCGGCAAGCAGAAGCTGCACAAGACCCATTGCGATATGGTTGTCATTAAACCATGCAGGCAGCGGCCAGCCCCACATCATATGTCCCATGGAGAAGTACATCAGCACGAGCAAAAATCCGACGGAAGCGATCAGACGACGCTTGAGGATCGGTGTCTCGTGATCCTCGAGGGCTTCTTCGGCTTCAGATATGGAAACCTGTTCCTTATTGGCTCCCTTGAGGGATGCGCCGTAACCTGCCTGTTCTACGGCATTGATAATATCATGGGGGGAAGCCGTTCCTTCCACACCCATGGAGTTTGTCAGAAGGCTGACAGAGCAGGATGTGACTCCCGGCACTTTGGATACAGCCTTCTCCACACGGGTGCTGCAGGCAGCGCAGCTCATACCGGTGACGTTGTATTGTTCCATTGTGTGCCTCCTCTTATGAAATGCTCAGGCATGTAAAGCCTGCTTTTTTTACTGCTTCGCGAAGGTCGCCGTCAGAAATGGAACGGTCATAGGAAACAGTTGCGATTTCTTTTTTCAGATCAACTTCTGCAACGACTCCGTCGATCTCGTTGAGAGCATTGGTTACAGAATCCACGCAGTGCTGGCAATGCATGCCTTCGATGCGGATCGTCCTGGTTCCAAGAACAGGGCCGTCCAGGAATTTTCTCTTCGGTTTCTTGGAACTTCCATCGCCGCCTCCGCAGCAGAGAGAGTCTCCCTTAAAATGTCCGGCAGCCTTGCGTGCTGCAAAGACCATAGCGACAATGACAATAAGTAAAATAATGATATCAGCTGGTTTCATGATTTTTCTTCCTCCTTAAATACTTTGTCTTTGTGTTTGTTGAGTTTCTTTTCTGTGATTTTCACAGTTACAGCTATTTCATCAGTTTCTGCAGAGTTGCAACCAGCTCGTCGATCGTTTCATCCTTACCGGCACGGATATCACGTGCCACACAGGTACGGATATGATTCGCAAGAAGCTCTTTATTAAAAGAGTTGACAGCGGCATTGACAGCAGCGGACTGGATCAGGATGTCATTACAATAAGCATCATTCTCCAACATCCCTATGATTCCCCGAATCTGCCCCTCAATACGCTTCAGCCGATTCACCAGCTTCTTCCTCTCCGCCTCCGACCGATCCGTATGCTTCGTACAACAACAGGAACAGACAGGAGTCTTCGTCACATCATTATTATTCTCCATAGACCAACTTCCTTTCTAAAATATACTCAAAATACATATTCAAAATACCCTCACGGGGTATATTTACTATGCCTGTAATATATACCCCATGAGGGTATTTGTCAAGAGAAAATAAAAAAAGATGACCTAAATGCAAGAAAGCTACAGACAGATCATCCAAAATAAAAAGAAAAATAGACCAGGATATAACAAAACCACAATTAAGTCATCGGAAATGCAAAGAAAAGTAGACCAGAACAAGAGAAAGCCGCAATCAAGTCATCGGAAATTCAAGGAAAAGTAGACCAAAACAAGAGAAAGCCGCAAGCGAGTTATCAGAACCACAAAGAAAAGTAGACCAGAACATGGGAAAGTCGCAATTAAGTCATCAGAACCACAAAAAAGACCAAACCGCGCTACAGGCAAATCAATTCCCACCAATAGTATGGGCCCACACAGCATCACCTTCCCCACAAAACAACCAGGGTCTCCACCAAAGCTCAAAAAAAGCCCAGGGGTGCCTGAGGGGACGGGCCACGTCCCCTCGGTCCTAACCTCGCCCAGGCGAGCAAAAGGTTACGGAGCCCGGGGGATCAAACCCCGATAACCTTCTGGCTGATGAAGAAAGCCACCCCAGCGGTCAGCGCCTCCGCAATCCAAAACGCATGCCATACCCCCACAGCTCCCAAGATGCGGCTAAGGATAAAAGCCGCAGGAAGAATTATGATCAGATACCGACACAACGAAACGACAAGAGAAGCAGTCCCCCTTCCAAGTCCTTCCAGCGCACCACATGCCGTAACAGACACAGAAGAAACCAGAAATCCCGCACATATAATACGAAGAGCCGTTTTTCCGGCAGCGATCGTCTCTGGATTTGTAGTAAACATTCCCATAAGCTGCCCCGGAACAGTCAGACAGATGATGGTTCCAACAAGCATGATCACACCACTCATACAAAGTGTGACATAGTAGATTTTTTTGACACGTTTATGCTCTCCGGCACCGTAATTATACCCGATCACAGGACGCATTCCCTGCACGATCCCGCTCGCCGGAAGATAGAGAAACGTCTGCAGTTTATAGTAGATTCCAAGGATCACAACATAACTCTGAGAGTAGGCAGCAAGGAGTCCGTTCAATGCAGAAACAAGCACAGATGGAAGTGCAAGATTCAGCGCTCCCGGGATGCCAACAGAGTATAATCTTGCGATCAGAGCCCTGTCCGGATGTAAATATTTCCGGCTTAATCTGACCTGGAGAGGCTGCATTTTGTAGACGATCAAGTAGAAAACAAGATTGAATACCTGCCCCAGACCAGTTGCGATCGCAGCACCTTCAATCCCCATTGCAGGGAACGGTCCCACACCAAAGATCAGCAGCGGATCAAGTATAATATTAGAAACACAGCCGACCATAAGCCCGATCATAGTAACCTTCATCTTGCCCACACCCTGGAAGATTTTTTCGTAGGCAAGGTTGGTAGTGTTTATAGTTGCAAACAGAAAAACAATCGTGGAATACCGGATCCCAAGGTCGATAACATCTGCGTCAGAAGTAAAAAGTGCCAGAAATCCCGGCATCACAAGGATGCATCCGATCGTCAGAAGAACACCGTGCAGGGCAGATAATGCAAGCCCATGAGTCGCCGCTTTGCTGGCAGTTTCTTTGTTTCCGGCACCAAGACAGATCGCGATCTGAGCACTGATCCCGATCCCAAATCCGATCGCGATCGCATTCGCAAAGTTCTGGATCGGATAGACAAGCGACAGCGCAGTCATCGCATTTTCACTGATCTGTGCCACGAAAAAGCTGTCCACAATGTTGTACAGAGAATTCACAAGCATAGAGATCACCATAGGCAGAGCCATCGACAAAATCAGCGGGAAAACCGGTTTTTCTTTCATAAATGTGTCATTCATAATAAGCCTCCTTTATAAAATTTAAAACATAAAAAACGCCGCACAATCACCCCGAAGGATAATTGTGTGGCGAAAAATGGTTTAGCCAGAAAAATCCACACTATGTTTTGGACGAAAGAATTGTAGCATGAGAACCAGAAAAACGTCAATAGCAGATTTGTTAAATCTTCAGATCATCCGCATTTGCCATATACGTCTGCGTATAAAGCACGACCGTATCGCCCTTTGGGACAAGGATCCTGTGATTTCGCTGGATCACGGCGATGATAATACGCTCCGGCATATTCAGTTCCATGATCCTGTGATTCACCCACTGATCATTTTCGGTGAGGCGGATTCGGATAAAATGCACATCTTCTTCCTGGCCATATTCCCCGATCCGTTTAAGTCTCGAATACTGGTCGACAAATCCTGCAGAAATGATACCGGTGGGGATCGCAACCATGCCGACACCAAGAAATGCAATAAAAATACCAAAAATCTTACCGATCGTGGTGACAGGATAAATATCACCATAGCCTACCGTGAGCAGAGTGGAAGCAGCCCACCAGATCCCGGAAAATGCATTCGTAAAAACCTCCGGCTGCGCCCGGTTTTCCAGACTGTACATACAGAGACTGGACGACAGCATCAGCACCAGAATGATAAAAACTGACGACAAAAGCTGCTGTTTTTTGCTGATGATAACTTCCGTGATGACATTCAGTGAATCATAATAGGCATTAATGCGGAACAGCCGGAAGATTCGGATGATGCGCAGCATACGGAACGCTACCGCTCCTGACGGGAAGAAAAATGGCATATAATAAGGAACAAAGGACAAAAGATCTACGATTCCCGAGAAAGAAAACAGATATTTCGATATCGCCCGCGGCTCCGTCACATCAGGATAAAGATACTTTGCAGTAAAAATACGCAGGACAAAATCAATGGCAAAAAAAGCCACCGTCAGCCGCTCCAGCGTCAGGAGCAGCGGTCCATATTTGAGCTCCATATTGTCAAATGTGTACATGATACTGACGGTCAGATTCAGAAGAATCGTAAACGTATTAAAAAAATCATATCCCCAGCAGACTGCATCATAGTTGGAGCCGATCTTAATGATCTCAAACAGCCGTTTCCGGCGTTTTTCCCAGACTGTATTCATTATGCAAAATTCCTCCCATTACTTGAAAATATTGTACCGGAAACCAGGAAATGCGTCAACGGTACAGACAGTTTCAGACAGAAAAACATTCAAAAACCGTGTAGAATATCACGTTTTTTGTACATAACCGTAAACATATACCAGTCCTTCTTGCGGTACATACTTCAATGTGCTACACTCAAAAAGTGCCCAAAATAATCACGGAAAAAGGGATATTGTTATAAGGAAAAAAGGCATTTAGAGGAGAAAAAATATGAAAACACTGCTGACACTGCAGCTCACGATCTTTATTCTGGTAGCTGTAGGATTTTTAATGAAAAAGATACATATCATCGGTCCGCAGGGGCAGAAGAATATCAATGATCTGGTCATCTATCTGATCCTGCCATGCAACATCCTTCATGCATTTACCCAGAGTGCAACGGATGGAGATTTCAGCAATTATCTGGCGATTCTTTTTATCTCGATTGGTATTCAGGTATTCTGTGTTATCTATGGAAAAGTCATGTTCCGAAAAGAATCCGAAGACCGTCGGAAATGCCTGCAGTACGGAACTATCTGCTCAAACGCAGGATTTCTTGGGAACCCGATCGCGGAAGGAGTTTACGGGATAGAAGGACTGGTTCTCGCCAGCGTGTACCTGATCCCGCAGAGAATCATGATGTGGTCTTCCGGTCTGGCTGTTTTTTCCGGAAGCAGCGATAAGATGAAAACGGTGAAAAAAGTCGTCACACATCCATGCATTCTGGCATGTGTACTTGGAATGATCCTGATGATCACGGGACTTCCAATCCCGCCAGGACTCGACGGTGCAGTGACTGCTGTCGGAAACTGTAATACGGCAATGTCGATGATGGTCATTGGAATGATCCTTGCAGATATCAACCTCAAAGATTTCTGGGACTGGACAGTTGTGAAATATACAGTCCACAGACTTGTCATCATTCCGGCGATCGTTTATATCGTCTGCCGTTTCCTGCCTCTCAGCAAAACGGTCCTGGGACTTTGTGTACTCCTTGCAGCAATGCCGGCAGGTGCAACGACCAGTATCCTCGCAGAAAAATACCAGGTCGATTCTCCATTTGCAACAAAAATGGTCATCTTCTCAACATTGTTATCCCTTCCGACTATCTGTCTGTGGAGCATTTTTCTCCAGTAAAAACATATTTGTCAAATTTCTGACAAAACATCCCCCCTCCCGGCTTGTAGGAGGGGTGTTTTTTTTATATACTTAAAAAATAACATTTTATACGGAAAAGAGAACAAATCATGAGCGATCTTAAAAACGAAATCCATGACTACTGGACCAACCGGGCCAGAGGTTATTCAGAATATAATCAGCAGGAAATGGCAGATGCCAGACAGACCATGTGGAGGGCGAAACTCCTCGATCTACTGGGAAAACAGTTCCCGGAGCGCGAACCAAAAGAGATTAAAATCCTTGATGTCGGAACCGGCCCGGGATTTTTTGCAATCCTTCTCGCAGAAGCCGGCTATCAGGTGACGGCGATCGACTATACAGAAGAAATGCTCAAGGAAGCACAGCAGAATGCCTGTGGATTAGAAGAGTGTATTGTGTGGAAAACCGGCGACGCACAGGCTCTTGATGTGGAAAACAACAGCTTTGATGCCATTGTAACCAGAAATGTGACATGGAATCTTCCGCGTCCGGACCTCGCATATAAAGAATGGCTGCGTGTGCTCAAACCAGGCGGTATGCTTTATAACTTTGATGCAGACTGGTATGGTCATCTTTATAATGAAGAAAAGCGAAACAGCTATGAGAAAGACCGGCAGCAGACAGAAGAACAAAACGTGGAGGACTATTACAGCGGAACTGACATCGAAAAGATGGAAGAGATTGCCCGCCAGGTTCCATTAAGTCGTCTGGAACGCCCGAAGTGGGATATCGAAACTATGCAGAAAACAGGATTCCTTGATGTTTTCTGCGATGAAGAGGTGTGGAAAGAAGTCTGGACAGAAGAAGAGATCATCAATAACAGCACTTCTCCAATCTTTCTCCTGACAGGAAGAAAGAGAGATTCTTTTAACCTCAAAAATATAACAGTGGAGCCAGGTGAGAAGTGGAACGGAGAGCTGGAACTTGCAAACGGCGAGATCAAACTTCCGGCGACTGTCCTGCACGGACACGGTACAGGAAAGACCATGCTGATCACGGCAGGTGTTCATGCCGGAGAATATGTCGGGATCCAGGCAGCGATCGAACTGTCCCAGAAACTCAAAATTGAAAAAGTAACAGGAACGATCATCATTGTCAAAGTCATGAACCGTCCTGCATTTGAGGCCCGTAACGGCAGTATGGGACTGACCGATGACAAAAATCTCAACCGCGAATTTCCGGGAGACCCGCAGGGAACAGAGATGGAACGCCTTGCATGGGCAGTATCTCAGGAACTCCAGCCGGTGGCAGATTATTACATCGATCTCCACAGTGGAGATGACTATGAAAAATTAACACCGTATGTCTATTATGCAGGAAGGGCAGCAGAAGAAGTTGTCGCTGAATCCCGTAAAATGGCAGAACAGGTCGATGTTCCATACATGGTAAAATCCAACGTGGCGTCCGGCGGTTCCTACAACTATGCGGCTTCGCAGGGAATCCCGAGTATTCTGATCGAACGTGGCGGAATGGGCGACTGGAATTACGAAGAAGTCCGCTCCACCAGAAGAGATGTCCGCAATATCCTGTGCCATATGGGAATCTATCAGGGAATCAAGGATTTCAGGACATACTATCCGCTGGATGTGGCAGATGTCCGCTATCAGGATGCAGAGGAAAGCGGTCTCTGGTATCCATTCAAAAAAGTCGGCGACATGATCCAGGAAGGCGATATCCTCGGAGAAGTCCGTGACTATGAGGGAAAAGTCAAAGAAGTCAGCATCGCAGAGTTCGACGGCGTTCTTCTCTATCAGTGTGGCACGCTGCAGGTACTTGGCAATGGACCGATGGTCACCTACGGAAGAATCGTGAGCCGTTATGACGAGCGCAAGGAAAAGATCGTAAAATACTGGGAAAAACGAAGCGACAGTTTCCTGGAGCAGAGAAGGCAGGAACTTCACAGCACCATGGCAGAACGCTGGATAAAAGAAATCAATGCACAGCTTCCGGAGGGAAAAAATCTCAAGATCCTCGATGTAGGCTGCGGAGCAGGATTTTTCACTATCCTTCTTGCAAAAGCAGGCCATCAGGTGACAGGAATCGACCTGACACCGGATATGATCAAAAACGCCCGCATCCTTGCAGAAGAAGAGGGCGTAAACTGCGAATTTACAGTTATGGATGCAGAGAATCCGGAATTCCCGGATGGCACTTTTGATGTGATCATTTCCAGAAATCTGACCTGGACACTGCCGCATGTGCGTCATGCTTATCAGGAGTGGCTTCGCGTCCTCAAAAAAGGCGGTGTACTGCTCAATTTTGATGCAAACTACGGAATCACAGACTTCTCAAACGTAGAAGACCTTCCGGAAAATCATGCACATAACACACTCGGAAATGACATGATGCGCGAGTGCGAGGAGATCAAACGTCAGCTTCCGATCAGTTCCTACAGCCGTCCGGCGTGGGATCTGGAAACCCTGGGATCTATGGATCTTAAAGATTTCCGGGTAGACTTAGGAATCAGCAGCAGGATCTATCTTGAAAAAGACGAATTTTATAATCCGACTCCGCTGTTTATGCTGCGGACAGTTAAATGACAGGCAGATAGCTGCACAGACTATAAGGATATGTGGAGAATCATATGGATTTAAAACAATTACAATATTTTGTGGCATGTGCCCAGGCAGGGTCTTTCAGTGATGCGGCGAAGATCCTCTATTCGACACAGCCCAGTGTGAGCAAGGTGATCAAGGCACTGGAAGACACTCTTGGAATGCAGCTTTTTGAGCGCCTTCCGAGAGGAATCCGACTGACAGTGCAGGGACAGAAAGTCTATCACTATGCATGTAAGATCACAAATGAGATGAATGTTCTGGAGAATATGGCTTTGGGAGGCATGACAAAATGGATTCGTATTTCGCTGAATCCAAGTTCTTGGTTTGCCAATCAGTTTGTAGATTTTTATAATGAAACCTATGAAAAAAACTATCACTTTCAGATCACAACAGCAGGCGTACGGAGTGTTATGGAACGTGTCCGTGACTACATGGATGACATTGGATTTGTTTATATCCTGAGTCAGCAAAAGGAGAACTTCCTGCACGAGCTGACCAAAAATAAACTACAGTTTTTTACAATGTATGAAACAGATGTAGTCCTGTATTCAGGGCGGAAAACAGAAATTTATGCTTCCAGAAAGGACAAAGCAGAGCTTGCAGATCTGGAAGGAATCCGTTTTATCCAGAATTATCAGGATGAGTTTTTTGATATCGGAGCTGCACGGGAAGATGCATTCCAGTGGAAAGATCTTGATATTTCTGTGCTGACCAACAGTGACTACATTATGGAAAAAATGCTCAGGAACAGCCGGGTTGCAAATGTAAGCGGCAGTTATCTTTCCGAGAACAAAACAGGTACTACGCCGGGAATCCCGCTGAATATGGGTGACAGTAAGGTTATTTTTGGCTATATGCTCCACAAAGGCGAAAAAATTGATGAAAGTATGCAGGAATTTCTCGACTTTCTGGTAAGCAGACTTCCCAAAAGTTAATTCCGACTCATTCCAAAACAGCCGAAAGGTATTCGAACTACGAATAGCACATAACCCTCCCACGGGGTTGTGTGCTTTTTTGACATCTGATAGACTTTATCTGACGAATTACTATGCGGATATTTTGTCTGATGATTTACAGACACAAAAGGAGAATTCATGATTAAATACATTTTTAAAAGATTTCTTCAGCTGATCCCGATTCTAATTGGGATCACTTTTTTGTCTTTTGCCATGATGCGTTTGGCAGGTGGTGATGCGGTAACGTATATGTATGAGAATGCCGGTTCAGCAGTTTCACAGGAAGTCATTGATGAGACGCGGAAGGAATATGGTCTGGATCAGCCATTTCTTATTCAGTATGCGAAATGGTTTGCAGGAATGGCAACCGGAGATATGGGCAAGAGCTACGTATCCAAACGAGATGTTTATGAAACATTTGTAGAAAAACTTCCGGCAACGATCATGCTGACCGTATCTTCTGTATTGCTGACAATGCTGATCGCAATTCCACTCGGCATTTTTTCGGCGGTAAAGCATAATAAATGGAGCGATTACCTGATACGTTTCCTGAGTTTTATCGGGAATTCCATGCCAAACTTCTTTGCAGCACTGGTGCTGATGTACTTTTTTTCCATCAGACTTGGATGGTTTCCGGTAATCACAACGGACAATATAGCTTTAAGCCTCGTTCTGCCAACACTGACACTTGCCATATCTATGGCATCCAAGTATACCAGACAGGTGAGAGCTACGATCCTTGAAGAACTGAACAAAGATTATGTGGTCGGAGCAAAGGCGAGAGGTGTGAGAGGAAGCGTGATCATCTGGAAGAATGTTATGAAGTCTTCCATGCTGACGATCATTACTCTGCTGGCTTTATCAATAGGAAGTCTTCTGGGAGGAACTACGATCGTTGAGACTATTTTTATGTGGGATGGTGTTGGCAAAATGGCAGTAGATGCCATTACCATGAGAGATTACCCGATCATTCAGGCATATGTAGCCTGGATGGCAATCATTTATGTGGTTGTAAACCTGATCACGGATATCATTTATCACTATCTGGATCCTCGAGTAAGATTAGGAGGTGACAGAGCATGACGCAGAAGAAACAGATATCTGTCCGAAAACAGAAGATAAAGAAAAACCATGTGAGAGAAAAACTGATCTTTTTTACAATACTGACCCTGATACTTCTGGTTGTTGCTGTTTTTGCACGGAAGCTCTGTCCGTATGATCCGGATGTACAGGATCTTCTGCTGGCACAGAAACCGCCAAGTGCAGAACATATACTGGGTACAGACCGCTACGGAAGAGATATGTTTTCGCGTGTACTGGTAGGAAGTACGACCAGTATTTATGCGACACTGCTTCTGGTGGCGATCGTCACGATACTTGGAACGGTGATCGGCATCATCTGCGGGTGGTGTGGAGGAATCATAGATACTGTGCTGATGCGTATATCAGATATGTTTCTTGCGTTCCCAAGCCTTGTTTTTGCCCTTGCAGTAGCTGGTGTACTTGGCGGTGGCATCCAGAATGCGATCATAGCACTGGCTGTCATCGGATGGCCGAAGTTTGCCAGACTTGCCAGAGGACTGACTCTTGCACAGAAAGATTCACCATATCTGATGGCGGTGAGACTTTCGGGAAGCAGCACACTGAAAATTATGTTTAAACATATTTTACCGAATATTGCAGGTCCGATACTGGTTACCTCTGTTCTTGATATCGGAACTATGATGATGGAACTTGCAGGACTGTCCTTCCTCGGACTTGGCGTACAGCCTCCGATGGCAGAGTGGGGAAGCATGATTAATGATGGAAGAAGTATGCTTCAGATCTCACCATGGATGGTACTTGCACCGGGACTTGCCATATTTATAACCGTTATGATCTTTAATCTTCTCGGGGATACACTCAGAGATTTTATGGATCCAAAAGAAAGAGCAAAGAAATAAGAGAATAAAGAAAGGAAACAACGATTATGAAGAAGAAATTACTTGTAGCAATTCTGACAGGAGCAATGCTTGTAGCAGGAATGTCTACAACCGTATGGGCTGACGGTGAAAAGGCTTTTGTTTATGGAACAACCGGATACAGCGAGGAAATGGGAGATGCGGGATTAAACCCACATGACAACTATTCAGGCTGGAGTGCACTTCGTTATGGCGTTGGCGAAACTCTGTTCAAATATAATGACAACATGGAAGTAGAGCCATGGCTTGCAACTGATTATGAATTTGTGGATGATACAACTGTAAAGATCACACTTCGTGACGGAGTACAGTTTTCCAGTGGACGTACCATGGATGCGGAAGCAGTCAAGGAATGTCTGGAAGATCTGATCGCAGTTCATGACCGTGCACCTTATGACCTCAAGATCGATCATATTGATGCAGATGGTCTGACACTTACTATTTATACCACAGAACCATGTCCAGCGATCATTAATTATCTTGGTGATCCATATGGTGCGATCATTGACATGGATTATGGAATCCAGGGAGAAGGCGGATCTGCCAATGTGGCCGGAACTGGCCCATATATTGCAGAGAACGTCACTCCAACCCAGATCGATCTGGTAAAAAACGATAACTACTGGGGCGGTGAAGTGAAAGTAGATAAAGTTACAGTCAAATCTTTTGCAGACGGAAGTGCACTGACCGCAGCCCTGCAGACAGGTGATATTCAGGGTACTTATGGACTCCAGTATGACAACTATGCATTATTTGAAAATAATTCAGATTACATGATTAATTCCTGTGCGACCAGCCGATGCTTCTTTGGTCAGTTCAATATGGATTCAGAGATCATGAAAGACCAGAACGTTCGTAAAGCTGTTGAGATGGGAATCGACAAAGACGGATTCTGCTCTGTCATCATGGAAGGACGTGGAGTTCCGGCAAAGGCAGCTTTCCCAAGCGGCTTTTCTTATGGAAATGATGCAGTAGAAACGGTTTCCTATGACCCGGAAGGCGCTAAGAAACTTCTTGAGGAATCCGGCTGGACGGATACAGACGGAGACGGATATGTGGATAAAGACGGACAGAAACTCAGCATTAACTGGCTGACTTACCCAACCCGTCTGGAACAGCCGAAACTTGCCGAGTACGCACAGGCTACACTGAAAGATATCGGAATCGATGTGGTTGTAAATAATACATCTGACCATATGACGATTGCAAAGAATGGAGACTTTGATGTATATGTAAGTTCTACAACTACAGCACCGACAGGTGATCCGGAATACTTCTTTACCAGTACAGTAACAGGTGCCAAGAACTATGGTAACTATCAGAATGAAGAAGTAACAAAACTGACAGATCAGCTTCACCAGACGTTTGACAAGGATGAAAGAGCAAAACTTGCAGTAGAACTTCAGCAGGATATTCTGGATGATGATGCGTTCTTCTTTGTATCTCATCTGAATATGGGAATCGTAACAAAATCAAATGTTACAGGAATGGCAGCACATCCATGTGATTACTATGAGATCACTGCTGACCTGGATGTAGAATAAAATTATTGCTTCTGCTTGCAGCAGCAATTTTTGAGGAGAAAATAAATTATGGATTCTTTGCTTCGTGTAGAGCATGTGACAATTTCTTATAATGGAAAATCAACGGTTGAGGATGTCAGCTTTGAATTAAAGCAGGGCGAAATCCTTGGAATCGTGGGCGAGTCCGGAAGCGGCAAAAGTACGATCATAAAGGCAATCATGGGGCTCCTGGGAGAAGAAGGTCTGGTTACAAGAGGTGATATCTGGTACAAAGGTGAGAACCTTACAGACATGAGCGAAAAAAAACTCCGTAAGTTTCTGGGAACAGAGATCGGAATGGTCTTCCAGGACTGTAAAACTGCATTGTGTCCCGTTCGGACAATTGGAGCACAGATACATGAGGCAGTATCCGAACATGAGAAAGTCAGCAAAAAGGAAATCCGGGAACGTGCCGGAGAGATCATGAAGAAGATAGGTCTGGATGACAGTGACCGTGTGCTGGACAGTTATCCGTTTGAACTCTCCGGTGGAATGAACCAGAGAGTGGGGATCTGTACAGCCATGATCATGCATCCGAATCTGCTTCTGGTAGATGAACCGACCAGTGCACTGGATGTGACTGTTCAGAAGCAGGTAGTGGAAGAACTTCTGCTCATGCGTAAAGAATACAATACTGCAATGATTCTTGTAACTCACAATATCGGCGTTGTAAGGATGATGACAGACAGGATACTGGTTCTACAGAACGGACAGGTAAGAGAGTATGGAGAAACTGAGGCTGTCCTGGATCATCCGAAAGATCCATATACAAAGAAGTTGATGGGTTCTGTGCTTCATCTGAATCGGGCAGAGAATCAGGAGGTGCAGTAGAATGGCGGATATTATCCTGAAAGCGGATCATCTCAAAAAAGTATTTATATCAGGGAAAAAATCCATGACTGCAGTGGATGATGTAAGCTTTGAACTGGAACGGGGAGAATGCCTTGGAATCGTAGGCGAATCCGGTTCCGGTAAAAGTACGATTGCCAAAATGATCACACATCTGGAGCCGGTGACGGATGGGCAGATTTTTCTTAAAGGAAAGGACATTACCCATGTCGGAGGCAAAAGCTTAAGGAAAACCTATCAGGATATCCAGATGGTTTTTCAGATGCCAATGGAATCTTTTGACCCGAGATGTACTTTGGGCGACGGAATTGGGGAAAGTCTCCGGAATATGGGGATAAATCGCACAGAAACACGAACACGTGTGGAAAATCTTCTCGAAAGATGCGGCCTTTCTAAAGAATACGCGGACCGTTATCCGCATCAGGTCAGCGGAGGGCAGTGCCAGCGAGCCGCAATTGCCAGAGCACTTGCAGTCAGTCCGGAGATCCTGATCTGTGATGAGGCCACCAGCGCACTTGACGTAACTGTGCAGAAACAGATCCTGGAACTTCTGATTGAACTGAAAGAAAAAGAGAATCTGTCATTTATCCTGATCTGTCATGACCTTGCGCTGGTGCAGGCCTTCTGCGACAAAGTACTGGTTCTCTATCATGGAAAGACAGTAGAATATGGAACACCGGATGATATCATCAATCATCCGAAGATGGATTATACAAAGAAATTAATAGATTCAGTTTTATAAATCAACAGCATAATAATCAGCGAATAATAACCGGAGGGCAGGAAGTATGGTAGTAAATGTTTTTCTGTTTGATGATTTTGAAGCGATGGATGCATTTGGCCCGGTACAGATCTTTGGAACTGTACCGGAACATTTTTATATACGGTTTATCTCACTGCGTGGAGGACTGATCACTGGAAAACAGGGGATGAAAGTATGGACAGAGCCATTAAATCCAGTTGAGATTGAAGATATATTTCTAATTCCAGGAGGAAAAGGAGTAAAAAGTTTTCTTCATACGGAAGGCGATAAAGGACAGCCGCCATGGTCCCGGTCTGGGGATATTCAATCAACAAAGTAAGAACAGAAATACCAAAGGTCAGGATGCCGCTTCTTGGTATCGGTGCTGCCTTTTCATTTCTTGGAATGATGTTTAATGTTCCACTTCCGGGAGGCACTACAGGACATGCTGCTGGAATTTCTGAAGAATTTTCACAGGGCAGGAAAGACATTGATTACTATCACACATAATCGACATCTTGCAGAGACGATCGGAAGCAGATTTGCGGTTATGAATGAAGACCATGAATTAAAAATGATATAAATATAAAAAAAGTACTTCCCGCGGATTAGAAGTACTTTTTTTATTATGGGTTAACTGGTGCCTTAAGGGTGGAGGTCTGTGCACCTTTATTTGATAAAATAACACAGTTCTTTGTGTTGACTATATTTTAACAAAACGCAGTGTAAAAACAAGCCTCCCAGGGGGATGTAAAGCCATGAAAAAAACAGTATGATCCATGCGATATATGAATATGTCAATATCCCCCAGGGGCGGTTATATATGACCGAAATTGATGGTATACTGATAGAACTTGTTATGCATAATAAATAAAAATAAACCATAAAACTGTTGATAGACACAGCGCTATGCATAAATAAGAACAAAAGGAGGAAATGAGACAATGAAGAGAAAATTACTGGCAATTATGATGGCGGTCTGTGTGACAGCATCCTTTGCAGGAGGATCGGCAACTGTATTTGCGGCACAGGAAGAAAGCACAGCGAAAGATGAAGTAATCGTAACCATGCCGACAACATCTGAGCCGGAGTCCGGTTTTGACCCGGCATATGGATGGGGCGCAGGAGAGCATGTGCATGAGCCACTGATCCAGAGCACACTTACTACTACAAACACAGATCTTTCTATCGGTATGGACCTGGCGACAGATTATTCTGTGAGCGATGATGGACTTACCTGGACTGTTAAGATCCGGGATGATGTCAAATTTACAGACGGTGAAGCTCTGACAGCATCCGATGTGGCATTTACATACAACTACTGCCGCGATAACAGTTCCGTCAATGATTTTTCCATGCTGAAAGAAGCAGTGGCTGTGGATGATACAACGGTTGAATTTCACATGAACACACCATTTGCAGTCTGGCCATATACAATGGCAATTGTAGGAATCGTTCCGGAACATGCTTATGATGAGAATTACGGACAGGATCCGATCGGTTCCGGACGTTATATCATGAAACAGTGGGACAAAGGACAGCAGGTTATTTTTGAGGCGAATCCGGATTACTACGGCGAAGCACCAAAAATGAAAAAAGTAACCGTTCTTTTCATGGAAGAAGATGCAGCACTGGCAGCAGCTCAGTCCGGCACGGTAGACGTGGCACATACGGCGGCATCTTATTCAGATATGACGGTTGATGGATATGATCTATTCAGCGTGCAGACAGTAGATAACCGCGGATTCAACCTTCCGGCAACTGCAGCAGAGGAAATTGACGGAGTAACTTATGGAAATGACTTCACCAGCGATGTGGAAGTAAGACGTGCGATCAATATCGGCATTGACCGTGAAGAAATGATCCAGAATGTCCTGAATGGTTACGGAACCCCGGCATACAGCGTGTGCGATAAAATGCCATGGTATAACGAGGAAGCAGAAGTAGAATACGATCTGGATAAAGCAAAAGAAATTCTTGAAACAGCAGGATGGGCAGAAGGTGATGACGGAATCCGTGAAAAAGACGGCGTACGTGCGGAACTTACCATGCTGTATCCGGCATCTGATTCTGTTCGCCAGGCACTGGCAGAAGACAGCAAGAATCAGCTTGCCGAACTTGGAATTGAAGTGACAACAGAGGGCGTTGACTGGGATACTGCCTACACAAGAGCAGAGTCTGAGCCACTTGTATGGGGATGGGGCGCACATACACCAATGGAGCTGTACAACATCTATCATACAATGAGCGAGACCGGCCTTGCAGAGTACTCTCCATATGCGAACGAAACCGTAGACAAATATATGGATGAAGCTCTGAAATCCAGTGATCTGGAAGCATCGTATGACCTTTGGAAAAAAGCCCAGTGGGACGGAGAGAGCGGAATTACACAGGAGGGAGATATCCCGTGGATCTGGCTCTGCAATATCGATCATCTGTACTTTGTAAAAGACGGACTCAAAGTAGCTGACCAGAAGATCCATCCACACGGACATGGCTGGTCCATCGTAAATAACGTAGATCAGTGGTCATGGGAGTAACAGATCTTGAATAATTCAAAAGCAAAATTTATCTTAAAAAATTTCATTAAAGTGCTGCTTCTGCTGTTTGCGGTCAGTGTTGCGGCTTTTGCACTTATGACAGCTTCTCCGATCGATCCTCTGAAAGCGAACGTCGGACAGGCTGCGCTTGGAAGCATGAGCCAGGAACAGATTGCAAAACTTGAAGAATACTGGGGCGTGGGACAGCCGCCCCTGCAGCGCTACATTGCATGGTTCAGAGATTTTGTGAGGGGAGATATGGGAATATCTCTCCTTTATCGACAGAAGGTAACGACAGTGATCGCCGTAAAACTTGGAAATTCCCTGTTTCTGATGATCATTGCATGGATTTTGTCAGGACTGATTGGTTTTTTGCTGGGCTCACTTGCAGGGATGAACCGTGGAAAACCGATTGATAAGATCATCAAAGGATACTGTCTGGTGATCTCCAGTACCCCGGCATTCTGGATTGCTATGCTGTTGCTTATCATTTTTGGAGTATGGCTCAAAATACTTCCGATAGGATTAAGTGTACCGATTGGAGTTGAGGCAAGCGGAGTGACTTTTTTTGACCGTGTGCGTCATGCAATCCTTCCGGCGGTGACACTTTCCATCACAGGAATATCCAATATTGCCATGCATACCAGAGAAAAAATGATCGACATCTGTGACAGCGATTACGTGCTTTTTGCAAAAGCAAGAGGAGAGAGTAACTGGCAGATATTCAAAAATCATGGTTTCCGCAATGTCCTTGGCCCGGCAGTGACACTTCAGTTTGCTTCGATCAGCGAGATATTTGGCGGCTCAGTGCTTGTGGAGCAGGTTTTTTCCTATCCGGGACTTGGACAGGCAGCGGTCAGTGCAGGTCTTGGAAGTGATATGCCGCTTCTGATGGCGATCACGATCATAAGTGCACTGTTTGTGTTTGGAGGAAACTTTATAGCCAATATTCTGTACGGAGTCATCGACCCGCGGATCCGAAGAGGGGGTGCGGGAAGATGAAAAACAGATGGAACCGCAGAAAAACTCTGGTACTCTGGCTTGTTATCGCCGTGGTGTTTCTTATAGCAGTCTGTATCAGCGGCCTGTTCTGCGAAGATGCAGCAAGGGCAACAGATTTTTCCAGAAAAAACCTTGCACCCTGCCTGAAATATCCGTTTGGTACAGACTGGCTTGGAAGAGATATGTTTGCACGGACAGTCAGAGGACTTTCTATCAGTATCATTATAGGAGTATGTGCAGCTACGTTCAGCGCAGTCATGGCATTTATTCTTGGAGTTGTATCTGCAACAATGGGAAAAACAGCAGATACCATTGTGACATGGATCATAGACCTGGTCATGGGAATTCCGCATATGCTTCTTCTGATCCTTATCTGCGTTGCATGCGGAAGAGGACTTAAGGGAGTCATTCTTGGAGTTGCACTGACGCACTGGACATCTCTGGCGAGACTGATTAGAGGTGAAGTGCTGCAGCTTAAAGAACAGATTTACATAAAAACAGCCAGAAAACTGGGAAAAAGTAACCTGTATATCGCAATGAAACACATGGTTCCACATCTGCTTCCGCAGTTTATTGTCGGACTTGTCCTTCTTTTTCCGCATGCGATCCTTCATGAATCCAGTATCACTTTTCTTGGGTTCGGGCTGTCAAATGAACAGCCTGCGATCGGAATTATTTTGTCAGAAGCAATGAAATATCTGATCACAGGCAAATGGTGGCTTGCACTGTTTCCGGGAATCATGCTGGTGATCACTGTTGTATGTTTTTATACAACAGGTGAAAATCTCCGCAGGCTGCTGGATCCGGCAAGTGCACACGAATAGGAGAAGAGAATGGAAAGGGAAAAAATTCTGGAAATCAACAACATGAAAATATCCTTTACCCAGTACCAGAAAGGAATGCAGCAGACAGAACTGCCTGTGATCAAAGATTTGAGTGTCACGATCCATGCAGGAGAAATGGTGGCAGTAGTTGGTTCTTCCGGCTCGGGCAAAAGTCTGCTGGCACATGGGATCATGGGGATTTTGCCATATAATGCTGAAATGGGTGGAGAAATACGATACTGCGGAGAGCCGCTGACAGAAAAAAACATCCGGAAACTGCGGGGGAAAGAAATCGTTCTGGTCCCGCAGAGTACTTCTTATCTGGATCCATTAATGAAGGTCGGACAGCAGATCTGCAAAGGAAAAAAGAACAAAGAAAAGAAGAAACATCTGGATTCTATTTTTGAACAATATTCTCTGGATAAAAAGGTTCAGGAACAGTATCCGTTTGAACTTTCCGGGGGAATGACCAGGAGAATCATGATCTCTACAGCATTGATCGAGAATCCAAAGCTGGTCATCGCGGATGAACCAACACCGGGGCTGGATCCGAAACTCGCAAAACGTGCAATGGAACATTTTCGCCAGCTTGCGGATATGGGAGCTGCTGTTCTTGTCATTACACATGATCTGGAACTTGCCCTGGAAACGGCAGACAGAGTACAGGTATTTTATGCCGGTTATACGATCGAAGACGCGGCAGTGGATGATTTTAATGAGGAAGAAACTCTTCGACATCCATATACCAGAGCACTCTGGCGTGCGATGCCGAAGCACGGTTTCCAATATATTAACGGGGTACAGCCTTATGTAAAAGATAACCTGCAGGGATGCCCGTTTGCACCACGATGCGACAGGAAATCACAGGAATGTCAGGGCGAGATTCCATGGAAAGCTTCCGGCAGTGGATATGTGAGGTGCATATTATGAGACTTGAAGCAAAAAATCTGTCTTTTAGTTATGATGTAAAAGGCAGACAGATACTGAGACAGTTCAGTTTAAGTGCAGACAGCAGTGAACGTGTAGGAATTATAGCTCCCAGTGGTTTTGGCAAAACAACTCTGTGTAAGATCCTGTCCGGATATGAAGCACCGCAAAGTGGCGAAGTGCTTCTTGATGGCAAACCACTCAGCGAATATGGCGCATACTGTCCGGTACAGATGATCTGGCAGCACCCGGAGCAGGCGGTAAATCCAAGACTCCGCATGAAAAATGTAATCGAAGAAGGAGACAGGACAGCACCGGAACTGATCGAAAAGCTGGGAATAGAACCAGACTGGATGAACAGATTTCCGACAGAACTCTCAGGAGGAGAATTACAGCGCTTCTGCATTGCAAGAGCCCTGGGACAGAGAACCCGTTTCCTTCTGGCAGACGAGATCACAACCATGCTGGATCTCATCACCCAGAGCCAGATCTGGCATTTTCTCATCGAAGAAACAGAACGAAGAAATATCGGAATGCTCGTAGTCAGCCACAGCCCGGAACTGATCAAGAAAGTCTGCACAAGAGTAATTGAGTTAGATAAATAGAAGAAACACCAGTTTATAAAGATATAGTATGGAACATCAACACTATGCTTTATAAGCTGGTATTTTTTTCAATCCAAACATCAAAGAACTTGTAGGTTTCCAGATGACCTGCCTGGAAAAAATGTACGACTACAATCAGACCCGCCCATCCCAGATGGAAAAACGAGCAGAGCTGATCAAAGAAATGTTCGCAGAAGCAGGAGAAGGCTGTTATATCGAGCCGCCGTTTTATGCAAACTGGGGCGGACGGCATGTTCATCTTGGTAATCATGTTTATGCTAACTTCGGGCTGACCTGTGTGGATGATACACATATCTACATCGGAGACCACACTATGATGGGACCAAACGTAAACCTCGCGACAGCCAACCACCCACTCTCCCTGAATTAAGAGAAAAAGCCTACCAGTACAATCTCCCGATCCACATCGGCAAAAACTGCTGGATCGGCGCCGGCGTGATCGTAGTACCAGGCGTAACCATTGGCGACAACACCGTCATCGGAGCCGGCAGAGTCGTAAGCAAGGACATCCCCGCAAATAGTCTTGCCGTAGGTAATCCCTGCCGTGTCCTTCGAGAACTCAACGACCATGACAGAGAGTATTACTACAGAGATCGTAAGATTGACTGGGATACATTGAAATAAAAAACAAAAACCACAGAATAGCTGTCAAAAACTGTTCTGTGGTTCATTTTTTAATTTTTTATTTCTTTTTACAAAACTGTTCTGCAATCTGTTTGATCAACTTCAATTGCTCGGAGTTCAGATTCTGAAGGATTTTGATTAATTCATTTATTTCTTTCGGGTAACTCATATGCTGGTTAAAAAAATCTCCAGGAGTGATTTTGAGATAATCACAAATATAGAAAAAGACCTGCATAGATGGATAAGCTTTCTGATTTTCAATTCGATTTATGTAACTGGGATTCTGACCAAGATCAAGGCTCATTTCTCTGGCAGAGATTTCTTCATCCGTTCTTAACTGCGCAAGCCGTGTGCTGAAACTTTCCTTCGTGTTCATATCACAAATTCTCCTTTTTGTGACATTTTATATCACCAACTTACTGGAAACAGGATATATAAAACCTGAAATATAAAAAACAAGATATATAATACTTAATTTTGGAAAAATATGGAATAAAACCAGAGACAAAATTATCTTTGGAAGAGAAATATTGGAGATACTGGTAAGATTAAAGAGCGTTTCGTTCTTGCGTAATGCCAGACTTAAATTAAGTGATATATTACACATAATAACTTAATTATAAAAAACTAAAACACTTGAGACTAAGGAACGGTGATGTTTTGTGAGTATGTATCAGAGCGAGCGTGAGGTGGCAGTGAAAAGGCTGCAGAAGGGGATTTTGGAGAAGAAAACAGAACTTGATAAATTATTGTGGGATGCACTTCTGGCAGGTCAGGGGGAGTTTTTTAATACTTCATCGGGGCTTCCGTTTTCTTATGTTGTGAAGAGAAAAAGAAATGGGGAATATAGTGGAGAACTGCTGGTGTCCCGTAAGGAAACCAGCAAAACTCTGACTCGAAGTTCTGTGCTTCTGGCGTTCCACAAGGTGATCGATGCAGCTCAGATTTGTGATATAAATGGAAAAGCAGAGCTGATCCTGCCGGAATATAAAGGACCGAAGGCGATAGGGCAGATTTTTGGTATTTCTTACATATATAGTATTTTCTGGAAGTTCGGGCTGATCAGAGTTCCGGCGAAAGTGCAGGAGAAGTTGATGGACATTAAGTAAATGCCAGCGGGTCTCTTTAGCTTGTCAGACAAACGCCCAGACAATGGCAGCCGATAAAACGTATGCGGCATTGTCTGGGCATTCTAAATGCTTATGTAATTATCTGATAAACAATAACCCTTATTTCAGGATTTCATCCTTCTTCTCAAGCAGTGCTTCACACGCTGCACATGCAGGGCAGTCGCAGTATTTTGCTCCGTTGGATTTGATCTCTTTGGCGTGGATCAGGATGTTTTTTGCACCTTCTTCACCGAAAACTTTGGCACCCATATCGGACTCTGCGAAAGCGATCAGACCGTCGATCGGCATGATGTCTTCTTCAAGTTCTGCTACGAATGTTTTGGCAGCAGCAGCTTCATTTTCGCCGCCGATAGCATCGAGATAATTCTGTGCAGTTTCTTTGACTTCGGCACATGCGGATGGTGCTGCGAGCAGGTCTTCTGTTAATTCACGGATTGTTTTGGACATGATAAAATCTCCCTTCCTATGTTGTATATTGATAACTCTATTATAGCGCGAAATCGACAAAAGGAAAAGCTGAAAAGGTTTAGATAACCTCTTCAGCTCTTTTTAATGCCGCGGATATATTCGGGCGGAAATTTTCTTCTCCGACAAGTTCAACAAAGCCGGCTTTTTTCATAACGCGCATTGGCTGTTCATTGACATGGGAGAAAACAAGGGTGATTCCTTTGTTTTCGCAGATTTTTACCAGGTTCTGGAGTGCATTCATAGCGGTACTGTCCAGAGCCGGAACGCTTCTCATACGGAGTACCAGACATTTGGTGAAGTCTTTGACAACGATATGTTCGATAGCGTCTGCAGCTCCGAAAAACAGGGGTCCGGTAATTTCATAAACGCGGATCTGCGGCGGCAGTTTCCGGAGATGTTCGTTGATATCCGGTGTATCATCGTCCGTATAAACCCAGCTGTCAACATGGGTTTCTTCGCTCATTCGTTTGATGAAGAGCAGACATGCAAGCACCATGCCGATTTCGATGGCAACGACCAGGTCAAAGAGGACTGTCAGCACGAAAGTCGCCAGAAGTACGATAATGTCACTTTTTGGAGCGGCTTTGAGCAGATCACGGAACGTTCTCCACTGGCACATATTGTAGGCAACAATAAAAAGGATCGCGGCGATCGTCGGCATAGGGATCATTCCGGCATAAGGCATCAGAACGACAAGCACGATGACAAGTGTGACAGAGTGGACCATTCCGGCGATCGGTGTACGTCCGCCGTTTTTGATATTGGCAGCAGTTCTTGCGATTGCTCCTGTTGCCGGGATTCCACCAAAGAGCGCACAAGCGATATTTCCGGCACTCTGTGCAACGAGCTCCATATCGGAACGATGTTTGCTGCCTATCATACCATCTGCAACTACGCAGGAAAGCAATGATTCGATCGCAGCAAGTACAGCAATTGTGAAAGCATTTGGAAGAGCCGCACTGATCGTGCTGACTTTTAATGCCGGCATATGGAAACTCGGAAGAGCATTGCTGATCGTGTACAGGTTTCCTATGGTGGATACCTTTAATGGAAGAAACTGAACCATTAGGATTCCGGCGATAACAGCGATTAATGAGCCGGGGATTTTCTTAAAAATATACGGTGCGATGATCAGGATTGCGAGACTTACAGCACCGACGATAACGGCATCTACATTTACAGAAGAAATGTTCTGGACAAAAGCTTCCAGTTTTTCGGTAGTTTCGATCGGCTTCACCCCATCCGGGTAAGTGACACCGAAGAAATCTTTCAGCTGACCGATGACGATCGTCACGGCAATTCCTGAGGTAAAACCGGTGGTGATCGTATAAGGGATAAATTTGATCAGACTTCCGAAGTGGCAGAGTCCCATAAGGATCAGAAAAATACCTGCCAGTACAGTGGCGATAACAAGACCGTCCATTCCGTCGCGGGCCACGATACCGGCGACGATCGTTGCAAATGCAGCGGTTGGTCCGGCAATCTGCACACAGCTTCCACCAAGAGCAGATATCACGAAACCTGCTACGATTGCGGTGAAAATACCGGCTTCAGGGCCGACGCCGGAAGCAAGTGCCAGTGCGATAGACAACGGGAGAGCGATGATCGCGACGATGATGCCCGCGGTGACATCTTTGATAAATTGTGATCTGTCATAAGATTTCAGGCAGGTCAGGAGCATGGGCTTTAGGATATCACAGAGGAAAAGAGAAAATAAATATGAAACGTGCATGTTTGTGTTTATATACAAACCAGAAAGCTGCGGAATGCAAAGTTGTTAATTTTTTCTCTTGACAAAAGCTTTTTTTGGAGATATACTTTGACAATCAAAATATTCTAAAATCAAAACAAATCAGGAATATGAGGAAACAACTATTATGAATAAAGAACAGACCATAACCGGAGTCATCCGGGGAACGGGAGCCTGTGTCCCTGAGAGAGTTCTGGATAACAATGAGATCGCAGGTTTTGTAGATACCAGTGATGAATGGATCCGGGAACGGACTGGTGTGGAGCGACGGCGCATTGTGGAAAAGGAAACGACAGTTTCCATGGCAGCGGAAGCAGGCCGCCAGGCACTTGAGGAAGCCGGAGTTCCACCGGAAGAAGTAGATATGATTCTGGTGGCAACGGGTTCGGCTGACCGGGTTTTTCCATGCACAGCCTGTCAGGTACAGGAAATACTTGGAGCGGTCAGGGCAGTCGGATTTGATCTCAATGCTGCGTGCAGCGGATTCCTTTTTGCTTATAATACTGCCCAGGCTTATATCTCATCCGGAATCTGCCGGACGATCCTGGTCATAGGAAGTGAGAGTCTTTCCAGACTGGTGGACTGGACGGATCGCGGAACCTGCATCCTGTTTGGAGATGGGGCCGGAGCGGTTCTTCTAAAGGCAGCAGAGGGCAAGAGCTACCGACCGGCGGCACACTCCGATGGAAAAGGCGGACCGGCACTTACCGGACCGGGAGCCGCAGGCAGAATCCGAAGTATTGACAGAGACTGCAAAGAAGCAAAAACAGAATACATTACCATGAATGGCAAGGATGTCTTTCAGTTTGCGGTCCGCAATGTTCCGCAGGTGATACAGGAAGTTTTGAAAGAAAATGAACTTTCTATAGAGGACATTGACTGGTTTGTTCTTCACCAGGCGAATGCGAGAATCGTGGATGCAGTTGCGAGGCGGCTTCGCCTGGATATCGGGAAGTTTCCAATGAACCTTCAGGATTATGGAAATACGTCATCCGCGAGCATTCCGATTTTGCTGAATGAACTGAATCGGAAGGGCGTCTTGAAAAAAGGACAGAAAATCATTCTGGCAGGATTCGGCGCAGGACTTTCATGGGGAGCTAGCGTATTAGAATGGGAAATTGACAGCCGCACAAAGTGGTAAAGCAGTTTACAGATAATCTGAATTTATAAATATAAAAAATGAATTGAAAAAAGGAGAAAACAAAAATGTTAGAAAAAATCATCGAACTTACAGCAGACACTTTAGGAGCAAACGCAGCAGAGATCACTGCAGAGACATCCTTCATGGATGATCTTCATGCAGATTCCCTTGATCTTTTTGAGCTGGCAATGGCACTTGAGGAAGAATTTTCTGTAGAGATTCCAAGTGAAGATCTTGAAAAGATCACAACCGTAGCAGACGCAATGAACTACCTGACAGAGCATCAGGCATAAGAGTTACAGGACAAGAGGATTTTATTATGAAAACAGAGATCACAGAATTATTAGGAATTGAATATCCGGTGATCCAGGGTGGCATGGCATGGGTTGCGGAATGTCATCTGGCAGCAGCTGTATCCAATGCAGGCGGTCTTGGACTGATTGCAGCAGGCGGTGCGCCGGCAGAATGGGTCAGAGAGCAGATCCGTGAGACAAAGAAACTGACAGACAAACCGTTTGGTGTCAATATCATGCTGATGAATCCGGAATCAGAAAAAGTTGCTAAGGTTATCGTGGAGGAAGGCGTCAAAGTCGTTACCACAGGAGCCGGAAGCCCTGAGAAATACATGGCAGACTGGAAAGCAGCCGGAGTCAAAGTTATCCCGGTCGTTGCATCCGTAGCACTTGCAAAACGTATGGAACGCTGCGGTGCAGATGCGGTCGTTGCCGAAGGCTGTGAGGCAGGCGGCCATATCGGAGAGCTTACCACAATGGTACTGGTTCCGCAGGTCGTTGACGCAGTGAAGATTCCGGTGATCGCAGCAGGCGGTATCGCAGATGGCAGAGGAATGGCAGCAGCATTCATGCTTGGCGCAAAAGGAATCCAGATGGGAACCGTTTTTGCAGCATCCAAAGAATCTGTGATCCATGAAAATTATAAAAACAGCATCATCAAAGCAAAAGACATCGACAGTCGTGTAACAGGAAGAAGCACCGGACATCCGATCCGTGTTCTCCGTAACGACATGGTCCGCAGATATCTGGAACTGGAAAAAGCAGGCGCACCGTTTGAGGAACTGGAACAGCTTACTCTGGGAAGCCTCAGAAAAGCCGTTCAGGAAGGTGATGCAAAGAACGGAAGCCTGATGGCAGGTCAGATTGCAGGCATGATCAAAGAGGAACGTTCCTGTGAAGACATCATCAAAACAACTGTTGTCGATGCAGGCAAGCTGATGAACGGGGTAAATGCAGATGAGTAAGATCGCTTTTATTTATCCGGGACAGGGCGCACAGGCAGTTGGAATGGGAAAGGATTTTTATGAAAAAAGTCCTCTGTCCAAAGCCGTTTTTGATCAGGCATCTGAAGCGGTAGATCTTGACCTTAAGAAACTTTGTTTCGAAGAAAATGATCTTTTGGACAAAACAGAATATACACAGGTAGCGATGGTAACAGCCTGTCTTGCAATGACGAGAGCTGTCGAAGCAATGGGACTTCATGCGGATATGACAGCGGGCTTAAGCCTTGGTGAATACTGTGCGATCGCAGTGGCAGGCGGAATGTGCGACATGGATGCAGTACGCACTGTTCGCTCCAGAGGGATTTTTATGGAACATGCAGCACCGGAAGGAACCGGGGCAATGTCCGCAGTACTCGGACTTGATGCAGCAGTCATTGAGGATGTCTTAAATGGCAGAGAGGGCGTTTCCATTGCAAACTACAACTGCCCGGGACAGATTGTCATTACCGGTGAAGCGAAAGCAGTTGCCGAGGCGGGAACAGCTCTCAAAGAGGCAGGTGCAAGAAGGGTACTTCCGCTTAAAGTAAGTGGACCTTTCCATTCACCGATGATGAGACCGGCAGGAGAAGAACTGGCGAAGGTTTTTGCCGGAGTCAGTATGAATCCCCTGAAAGTTCCGTATGTGGCGAACATCAACGCAGAGGTAATTACAGACTGCGGAAAGATCGAAGAACTTCTGGTAGCGCAGGTCAGCGGATCTGTCCGCTGGCAGCAGAGTGTGGAGACCATGATCCGCGAAGGCGTGGATACCTTCGTAGAGATCGGACCGGGCAAAACACTGACAGGATTCCTTCGAAAGATCGATAAAAATGTAAAATCCTATCACATTGGAAGCTGGGAAGAAGCTGTTTCGGTGTGTGAGGAACTTAAATAAGGAGAAAATAAGTGGCAGAGCAGAATAAAAAGAAAGTTGCTGTTGTAACAGGTGCTTCCAGAGGAATCGGAAGAGCCATTGCCCTGGAACTTGCGTCGAGAGGTGCAACAGTTGTGATCAATTATAACGGTTCTCTGGAACGTGCAGAAGAAGTGCAGAAAGAAATTGAGGAAAAAGGCGGCGAAGCAGAGATCAGACAGTGGAATGTCGCTGATCATAAAGCCTGCGAAAGTGCTGTAAAAGATATCGTAAAGACACATGGAAGTATTGATATCCTGGTGAACAATGCAGGGATCACAAAGGATGGCCTTCTGATGGGAATGTCAGAAGCAGATTTTGACAGTGTGATCGATGTCAACCTCAAGGGAACTTTTAATATGATGCGTTTTGTTTCCAGACAGATGCTCCGCCAGCGCAGCGGACGTATCATCAGCATGGCATCTGTAGTTGGAATTGCCGGAAATGCAGGACAGGCAAACTACGCGGCATCCAAGGCAGGAATCATCGGCATGACAAAGAGTGCGGCGAGAGAACTTGCATCCCGTGGAATTACTGTAAATGCAGTGGCACCGGGATTTATTGAGACAGAAATGACAGCAGTATTATCCGAAGAAGTAAAAAAAGCATCTGCCGCACAGATTCCGCTCGGACATTTTGGCAAGCCGGAGGATATCGCAAAAACAGTCGCTTTTCTGGCATCTGACGATGCTGCATACATCACAGGACAGGTAATTCAGGTCGATGGAGGAATGGTCATATGAGTAAGAGAAGAGTCGTTGTCACCGGACTTGGTGCAGTTACCCCTATTGGAAATAATGTAAAGGATTTCTGGGCAGGGATCCGCGAGGGAAAAGTCGGCATCGGACCGATCACGAAGTTTGATACCACCGATTACAAAGTAAAGATTGCCGCAGAGGTGAAGGATTTTAACGCAAAAGACCATATGGATCCGAGATCTGCGAGACGTATGGATCCGTTCTGCCAGTATGCAGTGACGGCAGCAAAAGAAGCCCTGGAAGATTCCGGGATCGATATGGAAAAAGAAGATTCTTTCCGCGCAGGCGTGATCGTTGGCTCCGGTATCGGAAGTCTTCCGCAGGTAGAGAATAACTATGAAAAAATCCTCACCAAAGGACCTGGAAAAGTAAATCCTCTGATGGTACCGATGATGATCTCCAACATGGCAGCAGGAAATATCTCCATTCAGTTCGGACTCCGCGGCAAATGTACAGATGTTGTGACAGCCTGTGCTTCCGGAACTCATAGCATTGGTGATGCATTCCGCGCGATCCAGTACGGGGATGCCGAGATCATGCTGGCAGGTGGAACGGAAAGCTGTATCTGCCCGACAGGTGTTGCAGGTTTTACTGCCCTTACTGCCCTTACCAAAACAGAAGATGCCGCAAGAGCATCTATCCCGTTTGACAAAGACAGAAGTGGTTTTGTGCTTGGCGAAGGTGCCGGCATCGTGGTCCTTGAGGAACTGGAGCATGCGAAGGCAAGAGGCGCAAGGATTTACGCCGAGCTTGTCGGTTACGGTGCAACAGCTGATGCTTTCCATATCACTTCTCCGGCAGAGGACGGAGCAGGCGCAGCAAGAGCAATGGAACTGGCAATGGAAGAAGCCGGCGTACAGCCATCTGAGGTGGAATACATCAATGCACATGGAACAAGCACGCACCACAACGACCTGTTTGAGACAAGAGCGATCCACAAGGCATTTGGAGATGCGGCAAAAAATCTGGTTGTAAATTCAACCAAATCCATGATCGGACATCTGCTCGGTGCAGCTGGCGGTGTGGAATTTGTAACATGTGTAAAATCTCTGGAAGAGGGATTTATCCATCAGACCGTTGGAACCACAGAGCCGGATGAAGAGTGTGACCTGAATTATGCGATCGGTGCTCCGGTGGAAAAAGAGATCCGCTATGCAATGAGCAATTCTCTTGGTTTCGGCGGACACAATGCGACACTTCTTGTGAAGAAATACGAGGGTTGATAGATTATGGAGTTTGAAAATCTTCTTACATTAATAAAAACAGTATCAGATTCTGAATTGACAGATTTTGCTTACGAAGAAAACGGAACCAGCATTCATCTGAAGAAGAAAAAAGAAATGGTAGTGGTTGCAGGAAATCAGCCGGATGTGCCGATCGCGGGTCTTGCAGCAGCACAGGCAGCAGCCAGTCCGGCGACTGTAAATGCTGAAACTGTACAGGCAGCGTCCAGCGAGCCGGAGGGCATGATCGTAAAATCTCCTCTGGTGGGAACTTTTTATGCAGCACCGTCTGAGGATGCAGATCCGTTTGTTTCTGTTGGTGATCAGGTGAAAAAAGGCCAGACACTTGCCATCGTGGAAGCGATGAAACTGATGAATGAGATCGAAAGCGATTTCGACGGAAAAGTTGCAGAGATTTATGTGCAGAACGGACAGGCAGTGGAGTATGGACAGCCGTTGTTCCGGATTGTGTGAAGTAACTGGGGAGTATAGATCATGAATAAATTAGGTGTAAAAGAAATTGAACAGATTCTTCCTCACAGACATCCATTTCTTCTGGTGGATTATATCGAGGATTATGAACCGGGCAAATTTGCCGTCGGTTATAAATGTGTGACATTCCGTGAGGACTTTTTTAGGGGACATTTCCCGCAGGAACCGGTCATGCCGGGTGTTCTGATGGTGGAAGCTCTTGCGCAGACAGGAGCTGTAGCAATCCTGAGCCTTGAAGAAAACAAAGGCAAGATCGCATATTTTGGCGGGATCAAAAACTGCAGATTCCGTGGAAAAGTTGTCCCGGGAGACAAGCTTCGACTGGAAACGACAATTATCAAATGCAAAGGACCGGTAGGTGTCGGTCATGCAGTTGCAAGTGTCGACGGCAAAGTGGTAGTTGATGCAGAACTGACTTTTATGATTGGATAGGTGACACACTATGATTAAAAAAGTGCTGATCGCGAATCGAGGGGAGATCGCGGTGCGGATCATCCGCGCGTGCAGAGAAATGGGAATAGAGACAGTGGCTGTTTATTCAGAAGCGGACAGAGATGCGCTTCATACACAGCTTGCGGATGAGGCAGTCTGTATCGGACCGGCACCGTCATCCCAGAGCTACCTCAGCATGGAAAATATCATCAGTGCGACGATCGTTACAGGAGCCGATGCGATCCATCCGGGATTTGGTTTCCTTTCCGAAAACAGTCGTTTTGCAGAGCTTTGTGAGCAGTGTAATATTACTTTTATCGGACCGCCATCCAGTGTGATCGCAAGTCTTGGAAATAAACAGGCGGCAAAAAACACGATGGCAAATGCAGGTGTTCCGATCATTCCCGGCGGTAAAAATCCAATCTACACAGTAGAAGAGGGAATGAAAGAAGCAGAAACGATCGGGTATCCGGTCATCATCAAGGCTGCTCTCGGAGGCGGCGGCAAAGGAATGCGAGTTGCTGACACTATGGCAGATTTTGAAGAAAGTTTCCGTACTGCACAGAAAGAAACGCAGATGGCTTTTGGCGATTCCACGATGTATGTGGAACATTTTGTGCGTCATCCAAGACATATCGAGTTTCAGATCATGGCAGATAAGTTTGGAAATGTGATCCATCTGGGAGAGCGTGACTGCTCCATCCAGCGAAATCATCAGAAGATGATCGAGGAGTCTCCGTGCGAGGTGATTTCCGATGATCTTCGTGCCAGAATGGGTGAGGCAGCAGTAAAAGCGGCAAAAGCAGCCGGGTATGAAAATGCCGGAACGATTGAATTCCTTCTTGATAAAGACGGCAGATTTTATTTCATGGAAATGAATACCCGAATCCAGGTGGAACATCCGGTCACAGAGTGGGTGACTGGCGTGGATCTTGTCAAAGAGCAGATCCGTATCGCTTCCGGACTTCCGCTTTCCTGCAAACAGGAAGATATTCATCTGACCGGTCATGCGATCGAATGCAGGATCAATGCCGAAAACCCGTCCAAAGGTTTTCGACCGTCACCGGGAACGATCACAGACATGTATTTTCCGGGTGGAAAAGGAATCCGTATTGATTCTGCCGTGTACAGTGGATATACGATCCCGCCGTACTATGATTCCATGATCGCGAAGGTGATCGTGTGGGCAAAGAACCGTACCGAAGCGATCCGTAAGATGCAGAGTGCACTTGGTGAAGTGATCATTGAGGGGATCGACACCAACGTGGACTACCAGTATGAAATCCTGGAACACCCGGATTTTCAGTCCGGGAATACGGATGTAGAGTTTATCGAACGGATGGAAAGCGAAGCGCAACAAGAGAAGAGAGTGGGTTAATTAGATATAACAGGAGTTGAGCGACCATGAAGTTGGACAACATGTTCAAAAAGACAAGAATTGTTTCCAGAATACAGAGCCATAATGCAGCCCGTGCTTCCAGACCGGAAGTGCCGGAAGGACTTCTTCGCAAATGCAACAAGTGCGGAGCGGCGATCATTGCAGAAGATGTAAAACAGGGGAATTATATCTGTCCGAAGTGTGGAGGATATTTTCGTATCCATGCATACCGAAGGATTCAGATGGTCATTGATGAGGGAACTTTTGAAGAGTGGGATCATGATCTGACTGGTGGAAATCCTGTAAACTACAAAGGTTATCCGGAAAAAGTGCAGGCACTTCAGGAGAAAACAGGACTTAAAGAAGCTGTTGTCACAGGCAGGGGCAAAATAAACGACAGAGAGACAGTGATTGCAGTCTGCGACGGAAGATTTCTGATGGCGAGCATGGGCTGGGCTGTCGGTGAAAAGATCACCAGAGCAGTAGAGCGTGCAACGGAAGAAAAACTTCCGGTCATCATTTTTGCCTGTTCCGGCGGAGCCAGAATGCAGGAAGGCATTACATCTCTGATGCAGATGGCAAAGACATCGGCGGCACTGGAACGCCACAGTAAAGCAGGATTACTTTATGTGAGTGTTTTGACGGAACCTACGACTGGAGGTGTGACGGCAAGTTTTGCAATGCTGGGAGATATCATTCTGGCAGAACCGGGAGCACTGATCGGATTCGCAGGACCGCGTGTCATTGAGCAGACGATCCGCCAGAAACTGCCGAAGGGATTTCAGAGAGCAGAATTTCTTGTAGAGCACGGCTTTGTGGATGACATTGTAAGACGTGAGAATCTGAAAGAAACACTTGGAAAGATCCTGGAGATGCATGAGGGGCAAAGCACAGACAGTACTTCGGAAAATGAAAAAGCTTCTTATATAAATAAGGATGAATTTTCACCGAAATCCGATGTTGCCCACGCAGGCATCAACCCGTACCTCACAGCCTGGGAACGTGTCCAGCTTTCACGAAAGACAGACCGTCCGTCCGGCAGTGATTATATAGAAGCACTTTTTACTGATTTCATGGAATTCCACGGAGACCGAAACTACGGAGATGACAGGGCAGTTATCGGCGGGATCGCAAAATTCCACGGAAGACCAGTCACTGTCATCGTGCAGGAAAAAGGAACCAACACAAAAGAAAATATCGCGCACAACTTTGGCATGCCGATGCCGGAAGGATACCGCAAAGCTCTTCGTCTGATGAAACAGGCAGAGAAATTTCACCGACCGGTCATCTGTTTCGTGGATACCCCGGGAGCATTTTGCGGGATCGAGGCAGAAGAACGGGGACAGGGCGAGGCAATTGCCCGTAATCTCCGGGAACTTGCCGGACTGAAGACGCCGGTTTTGTCTATCGTGACAGGCGAAGGCGGAAGCGGCGGTGCCCTTGCACTTGCGGCCGGAGATCAGGTATGGATGCTGGAAAACTCCGTGTATTCCATCCTTTCACCGGAAGGTTTTGCAAGCATCCTCTGGAAAGACAGCACCAAAGCCAAAGAAGCAGCAGCAGTTATGAAACTGACAGCATCTGACCTTTATCAGAAAGGCATCATCGAGCAGGTGATCCCGGAACCGGAGAATTTGACTCCTGAAAGTCTGTGGCAGGTGACAGAGCGTTTGGATGACAGAATCCGTGCTTTTCTTAAGCAGTATACAGTTCTGTCAGAAGAAGAACTCCTTGAAATGAGATATGCGCGTTTTCGCAAATTCTGATAAATTTCATAAAAAAGAAACGTAGGACAGAATCCGCAATGTGTGATAAAATCGAACATATTGCGGATTTTGTCTATATAAAAAAAGACCGGATCTGGGATATAATGGATAATGAATTAAAAGATAACCAGGGTAAGGAGGAACTGTTTCATGAAAGAAGTGAAATCACCAAAGAAGCCATTGCTTTATTATTACGGAATCGTGCTTCTGGTCCTTGTCATTTTTAACGTGATCGTGACACCGATGATCACGAAGCGCATGGTCAGGGAAGTAGATTATGGAACTTTTATGTCAAAGATTGAAGACAAAAAGATCGAGGATGTCCAGATTGAGGACAATCAGATCCTTTTTACAGATAAGGATGACTCGAGTATCGTTTACAAAACAGGTGTGATGGACGACCCGACTCTTACAGAGCGTCTTTATGATGCCGGAGCGAAGTTTTCCAAGGAGATCGATCAGCAGATATCACCGCTGGCAAGTTTCCTGCTCACAGGTATTCTTCCGCTGGTGATCTTTATCGCACTTGGCCAGTATATGGGCCGCAAAATGATGAACCAGGCGGGCGGTAAGAATTCCATGGCATTTGGAATGGGAAAAAGCAACGCCAAGGTTTATGTACCATCAACCGAAGGTATTCATTTCAGTGATGTCGCAGGCGAGGAAGAAGCAAAAGAAAATCTTCAGGAAATCGTTGATTATCTTCACAATCCGGAGAAATACACCAAAGTCGGTGCTTCCATGCCGAAAGGTGTCCTGCTCGTAGGTCCTCCAGGTACTGGTAAGACCATGCTGGCAAAAGCAGTAGCCGGAGAGGCTGACGTACCGTTCTTCTCCATGTCCGGTTCTGAATTTGTCGAGATGTTTGTCGGAATGGGCGCATCTAAAGTCCGTGATCTTTTCAGCCAGGCAAAAGAAAAGGCTCCTTGTATCGTATTTATCGACGAAATCGATGCCATCGGCAAGAAACGTGACGGTCAGATGGCAGGTGGCAATGATGAACGTGAGCAGACTCTGAACCAGCTTCTTACAGAGATGGATGGTTTTGGAGGAAACAATGGTGTTATCATTCTGGCAGCGACCAACCGTCCGGAATCTCTTGACCCGGCATTGACTCGTCCGGGACGTTTTGACCGCCGTGTACCTGTGGAACTTCCGGATCTTGAAGGCCGTGAAGCAATCCTTAAAGTACATGCAAAGAAAGTTCAGCTTTCTGATGATGTAGATTTCCATACGATCGCAAGAATGGCATCCGGAGCTTCCGGTGCGGAACTTGCCAATATTGTCAATGAAGCAGCTCTTCGTGCAGTCCGCGACAACCGCGAAGTTGTGACAGAAGCAGACCTTGAAGAGAGCATCGAAGTCGTTATCGCAGGATACCAGAAGAAAAATGCCGTACTTTCCGATCAGGAGAAGAGAGTTGTCGCATATCACGAGATCGGACATGCGCTTGTCGCAGCAATGCAGACACATTCCGCACCTGTCCAGAAGATCACGATCATTCCGAGAACTTCCGGTGCACTTGGTTATACCATGCAGGTAGAACAGGGGGATAAATACCTTCTGACAAAGAAAGAACTGGAAAACAAGATCGCGACTTTTACCGGTGGACGTGCCGCAGAGGAAGTTGTATTCGGCGAAGTGACCACAGGTGCTTCTAATGATATCGAGCAGGCGACCAAGATCGCACGTTCTATGATCACCCGTTATGGTATGAGCGATGATTTTGACATGGTGGCAATGGAAACGGTGACAAATCAGTACCTTGGTGGTGATGCATCTCTGGCATGCTCCGCAGATACGCAGAAAGAGATCGACCGTCAGGTAGTTGAACTCGTCAAGAGAGAACATGAAAAAGCGAAAAAGATCCTTCTGGACAACCGCCAGAAACTTGATGAACTTTCTAATTATCTCTATGAAAAAGAGACGATCACGGGAGATGAGTTTATGGCGATCCTGAACGGAAGTGAAACAAAGGAGGCGAACGATCATGAGAAGACAGTCTGACATTGGATGGACAGAGCTGATCTTGGGAATCGTTCTGATCATTCTTGGGATTTTTATCATTAAACAGCCGGTAGGCATTATTACCTGGATCGTAGTACTGTGTGGACTGATCGCAGTTTTCAGTGGAATCGCTGATATCGTTCTGTATGTTAAAATGGAACGTTTCACCGGTTTCGGACCGATCATTTCCCTTGTGACTGGAATTCTGGGTGTCATGGCAGGTTTTATGCTGATGGTACATCCGAGTGCAGGAACCTGGGCGATCGCAATGATCCTTCCGATCTGGATCATTGCACACTGTATTTCCAGACTTTCGCATCTGCAGTATATGAAGATGCATTTTGGAAGTACTTACTACACACTTTCCCTAATCCTGAATATTCTTGGGCTGATCGTCGGGATTATGCTGGTGTTCCGGCCGATGGTCACGATTCTTTCCATGGGAGTGCTGGTTGGCTCTTATCTGATCCTTGAGGGGATTGAGTGCGTAGTGACAGCATTCAGTGGAAAAAGATATTATCGTTGATCGCAAAATCTTCACAACTACTTTAAAGTAAAATTAAAGTTCCACCTGTATAGTGTACTTATCGAAACGAACACAGAAAGGTGGAACTTTTTTATGGAGAAAAAATATGTAGCAGTAATGTTAGGATTAGTATTAAGTATGTCAACAGCAAGCGTTTACGCAGCAGGAAGCTCCGCGGCGACAGCGGCAAAATCTACCGATAGTTCCTCGGACAGCAGCAACAGTCAGCAGGGCGAAAAACCAGACGGCGAGCCGCCGGCAAAACCGGATGGAGACAACAGTGAGCCGCCAACAGGTGAGAAATCGGACGGAGAACCACCGCAGGGTGATGGACAGGGAGGACCCGGAGGTGCACCTGGCGGACAGAAGCCGTCAGCTCAACATTAAAAGTCGGAAATCTTTCCCTTGACTGCACCACCTTTGAACTAAAATCCCCCACAGATGCGTGCAGACTGCCAAACAAGGAGTTTCAGGTCATGGAACTCCTTGCGGCAAACCCGAGTCAGGTGATCTCAACAGACCGTAACGTGAAGATCAAAGCAGCACGAGGACAGGGCTATTATCTGGAGATACAGTCATGATACGGGATTTAAGAAAAAAATTTATTCTAGTGGCAATGCTCTCGACCATGCTGGTGCTCACCGCCATCATGGGCGTTGTCAATTTCAGCAATTACAGAGAAATGCTGGACCGTGCAGATGAAATGACAGCACTTCTCGAACAGAACGACGGGAAATTCCCGGAGGAGCCGTCACGGCATGAGCAGGACGACACAGAGACTCCACCGGCGAAACCAGAGAATGATGAAAAAGACAAGAGTCGTTTTTCTGTGGAGACACCATTTGAGACGCGCTATTTTACTGTGACTGTGGATGAGAACGGAGAAGTCACAGACTGTGATCTGGACAGGATCGCAGCGGTTGATGAGGAGACTGCCGAGGAATACACACAGACAGCTCAGCAAAAAAACAAAACCACAGGATTCCAGGGAATCTACCGCTACAGAGTGACGGAGACAGAAGACGGAGCAAAATACGTCTTTCTGGACTGCCGCCGGGAGATATCGAATTTCAGGACAGTACTGGTGACAACGATATCTGTATCGCTTCTCGGTCTGGCAGCAGTCTTTGTGCTGGTAGTGATCTTTTCCAGGATGGTATTCCGACCGGTAGAAGAGAGTATCCAGAAACAGAAACGCTTTATCACAGACGCGAGCCACGAGCTCAAGACACCACTGACGATCATCGATGCAAACACAGAGGTCATGGAAATGGAAAGCGGAGAATCCCAGTATCACGGCAGAGAACAAAAATGGCAGAGGATTAACGATTACCGTTATCTTATAAAAAAGGATCAGAGACGAAAAAATACCCGATGGACAAACTGCCCGCCGGGTATTTTTTCATTTTATTAAAAGAAAGTTTGGATTACAGTATATCATCTCTGCGGATATATCCAGGATGTCCTTCCTCAGCAATGATCTCATTGCCATGGATAACCCTGGCCCATTTATCCATAACCTGATTCTCAATGTGTGCATTCTCACCAACAACAGTATGAGCAAGTACAACACTGTTCTTAACGACAGCACCAGGTTTGATCTGACAGCCACGTCCGATTACGGAGTTCTCTACGGTGCCTTCGATGATGCAGCCGTTGGAGATAACGGAATTCTTAACATCTGCTCCCTCAAGATACTGAGTCGGGCAGGAATCGTTGGTTCTGGTGTAGATTGGCCATTCCGGATTGAACAGTCCCTCAGCAGTCTTGATATCGATCAAAGAGAGGTTTGCATTGTAATAACTGTTAAAGTCAGTGATAGATGCAAAGTATCCTCTGTGTGCAATACCACGGATATCCAGATCTCCAAGAGAAGCTGCTACGATCTGCGGCAGAGTGTACATGGAAGAGATCTTTTTGGCTTTTTTGATGAGGTCAATGAAAAGCTCTTTGTTCATGATATAGGTATCCATGAAGATATTGCGTTTCTGAGCACTTCCGCGGTTCTTTTCGATGGATTCGACACCTTTCTGCTTGTTCAGGTTCAGGATATCGCAGTTCAAGAAAGATTCTCTTGCGTTATCAACGGAATGATACAGAAGAGAAATGTCTGCACCGGAATCAATATGTGCCTGAAGAAGTTCACTGTAGTTTGCAGCGTATACCATGTAAGCAGGAGCGATGATCACATATGGTTCATGCATACGCTCGATGAATTCAAGGTTTTCAGCGAAAGCTGCGATATTTGTATTGTATACATCGTTCTCTGAGCTGTTCTGGGAGAACATAAGCTGGAGTTTACCACGCTTGGAGTTGATGTTGTAATGACGGCCGGTTCCGAGGTGCTCTACCAGAGAACGCGGTTTGTTCTTTACATATACTTGAATGTGGTCGATGCCGCTGTTGCTCATATTTGAAATAGGAAAGTCGATGACACGATATCTTCCAAGGAAGGAGAAAGCACCGATCGGACGATACTGCTGAAGTCCTCCTACATTAATATGGGATCCGGAAGATGTGACAATTCCAAATGCTCTTGCCATATTATTCTACCCCCTTTACACGTTTGGACACGAGTTCGATATTTTCACTGTCTGCGCTGCCGACAACAGCATCCTGACCGATCTTGACATTATCGGCAACAAGAGCACGCTGTACAACTGCGCCTGCAGCTACTTCTACGCCTGGCATCAGTACACTGTCGATGATCTTGGCACCTTCGCCGACCTTACATCCGGTGAACAGTACAGAATGATTTACTTCACCCTCTACAACACAGCCCTGGGTAATGAAGGCCTTATTTACTTTGGCGTTTGGTCCTATGTACTGAGGAAGAGCGGATGTGTCTTCTGTGTAGATCTTCCATGCCGGATCGTTCAGATTCAGTTCGTTGCGGGAATCGATAAGATCCATGTTTGCTTCCCAGAGAGAATCGATGGTTCCTACGTCCTTCCAGTAGCCTTTGAATTTGTAAGCTGCAAGTGTCTTCTTATCATTCAGGAGACATGGAATAACGTCCTTACCAAAGTCATGGTGAGAATCAGGATTCTTCATATCTGCAAGAAGGATCTTGCGAAGCAGTTTCCAGTTAAAGATATAGATACCCATAGATGCAAGATTGCTCTTCGGGTGTTCAGGTTTTTCTTCGAATTCAACGATACGTCCGTTACCGTCTGTGTTCATGATACCGAAACGGCTTGCTTCCTTCATCGGTACTTCGATAACAGCGATGGTAGCGTCTGCATTCATTTCCTTGTGGTAATCCAGCATCTTGTCATAATCCATCTTGTAGATATGGTCGCCGGAGAGAACCAGAAGATATTCTGGTGAGTATTTGTCAATAAAGTCGATATTCTGAGAAATAGCGTCAGCAGTACCTCTGTATACATCCAGATCAGCATCGGCTTTTTCACGAGGCGGGAGAACGAAAACTCCGCTTTCTCTTGCATCAAGACCCCAACGACCGCCTGCTGCTACATAACTGTTCAGAAGGACAGATTCATACTGGGTAAGAACACCCACGATGTCGACACCGCTGTTAGCGCAGTTGCTTAACGGGAAATCAACGATGCGGTATTTACCGCCATATGAAACTGCCGGTTTGGCAACTTTGTTGGTAAGTTCATGGAGACGACTGCCACGGCCGCCAGCCAGGATCATCGCTAACATGTTGTTTTGTTTCATAGTGAACCCTCACTTTCCTTTAATAATGCTTGTATATCTCCTATTATACAATTTTTACAAAAACATTTCTACATTTTTGAGCAAAAAAGTCTATTTTATTGAAGAAAAAAATTGCGTGTTGTAAAGAATGCATTAAAAAAATGAAAAAAAAGGAAAAATAAGTAAAAAACAAACAAAAATCATGTAAAATGCACTAAAATACTACAAAATACGAATAAAAATTGTCGGAAACATCCATAAAACCACACCCGAAAGAGCGGAAAAACGGCAAACATTTTGCAATGACTGGACGGAAAAGAAGATATACGTTATAATAGCAACGTCAGGAAAAAGAAATAATATATGATTAGAATAAGAGGTATTCTGGTGAAAAGACGAGAAGATTTTAAACGCTTTGTTGTTTTCTGTCTGGCAAGCCTTGTGGTGATCGCCCAGACAGCTGTTTTTGCGTATATCTGGTACGATTTTTACCGTGGCCTGATCTTTGAACCTTTCTGGAGAAAAGGTAACTGGGTGCTGATCGCGATCTATGCCCTGATCAATGTCCTGTTTTCCAGATTATATGGAGGACTCAAGGTCGGTTACCTGAAGCGTATCGACGTATTTTATTCGATGACGATCGCGACGATCTGTACGAATGTTATCACATATTTCCAGATAACCCTGATCAACCGCTGGTTCCTTGATCCGTGGCCGATGGTGGAGATGACGCTGGTACAGTTTGTGATCATTCTGATCTGGATCTGGCTGTCAAGATATATTTATTCCAGACTTTACCGTGCGCGTAAACTGCTGGTGATCTACGGGGACAGAGATCCGGGGGAACTGATCCACAAGATGAATTCCCGTAAGGATAAATATGACATCAGCGGCAAGGTTCACATTGATGCAGGAGAGAAAGAAATTTATCGATTGATGAAGGAATATGACGGAGTTATCATCTGGGATCTTCCTTCACAGATCAGGAACCGTTATCTGAAACACTGTTTTGCACATTCTATCCGTTGTTATCTGAGTCCGAAGATCTCGGATGTCATTCTGATGGGAAGTGAACGTATCCATCTTTTTGACACACCACTTCTGGTTGCTAAGAACATGGGACTTTCTGTGGAACAGCGTGCAGCCAAGAGACTTCTGGATATCGTAGTATCTGCGATTGGAATTGTTGTGGCATCTCCGATCATGCTGATCGCGGCATTGTGTGTCAAATTATACGACGGTGGTCCTGTATTTTATTTCCAGGAGAGACTTACTATTGGTGGCAAGCCGTTCAAGATCTGCAAATTCCGCAGTATGTGTGTGGATTCTGAGAAACATGGTGCGCGACTTGCATCCAAACATGATTCCAGGATCACACCGGTCGGTAAGGTCCTTCGTAATCTTCATCTGGACGAGCTTCCGCAGTTATTCAACGTCTTTAAGGGAGACATGTCCCTGGTAGGTCCGAGACCGGAACGTAAGACAATTATGCGTGAATATCGTAAGGAACTTCCGGAATTTTATTATCGTCTGAAAGTTAAAGCAGGACTTACCGGCTATGCACAGGTTTATGGCAAATATAATACGACACCATATGATAAACTCAAACTTGATCTCTTCTATATTGAGAACTATTCGTTTTTCCTCGATCTGAAACTTCTGTTGATGACAGTTAAGATCTTTTTCCAGAAGGAAGTTTCTGAGGGTGTAGATGATAATCAGGTAAATGCACTGAAAGATTCCGTAGAGGAAATTACAGGGGAGGATCTTCACCATGGCAGAACAGAAAACAGAGAATCAAAATGATCTCAGGAAACTTCAGCTTGTAGAGCTGGACATTCTGAAAGAATTCCTGAGAATATGCAAGAAACATCATCTGCGCTATTATGCACTCGGAGGAACACTGCTGGGTGCGGTCAGACATGAAGGCTTTATCCCGTGGGATGATGATATTGATGTGGGAATGCCGAGACCGGATTTCAGACGCTTCGAGAAGATCGCAGAGAAAGAACTTCCGGAATACCTTCATTACTGCAGCTTTAAGAAAACAGAAGGTTATCATCATTATGTACCGAGGATCACAGACAGCCGTGTCAAGGTGATCGATGAATCCGCAGCTGTTGATGCGGAAAAAGAAGCATGGATCGATATTTTTCCTCTGGATGGAATGCCGGGCAACAAATATCTTCGTAAATTTCATTGCTTCCGGCTTCTGATCGCAAGAGCGAGGGTAAATTATTCCCTGTTTTCGACAAACGTCGATCTCAAGCGCAAGAGACCGCTGCATGAACAGATCCTGATCAATGCAGGCAAGATCTTTCCGGTAGAGAAGATTTTCCGTACAGACAGAGAACTGAAGCGTCTGGATCGTATGATGCAGAAATATTCCTATGACAGTTCACCATATCTGGTAAATTTTATGGGGATCCACAAGCTCAAGGAAATGTTCCACAGGAAGCACTACGGTAAAGGTGCAGATTATCCGTTTGAGGATATTTCGCTGAGAGGACCGAAGGATTATGATTTTGTTCTCCGCCAGATGTACGGAGAGTACTGGAATCCGCCGTCCGCTCAGGAGATGAACCATCATAATACCAGAATTAAGGAGTGATCGTATGGGAACAGATTCAGAGATGACATATTCTGTTCTGATGGCGGTATATGGAAAAGAAAATCCGGAGTTTTTGCGGCAGAGCATTGAGAGCATGCTGAATCAGACTTTGCCTTTTTCAGATTTTGTACTTGTCTGTGACGGACCTTTGTCCCATGAACTGAATGAGGTAATCACATGGGCGCAGAAACAGATGGGAGAAAAGCTTCAGCTTATTCGCCTCAAGGAGAATAAAGGGCTGGGGAATGCCTTACATGTAGGCGTTCCAAGATGCCGCTGTTCTGTGATCGCCAGAATGGACAGTGACGACATCAGCAGACCAGATCGATGCGAGAGACAGTTCCGCATCATAGAACGTGATGGATATGATCTGGTGAGTGGTACTTTGCAGGAATTTTCCCGGAAACCGGGCGATATGGATCGCCTGAGAGTGCTGCCGAGGACTTCAGAGGAAATCCTGCAGTATGCCAAGAAGAGAAATCCTTTTAATCATCCATGTATGATGTTCCGCAGGGAGGCTGTTCTTCATGCGGGAAATTATCAGGACTTCCCGGGATTTGAGGATTATTATCTGTGGGTGCGTATGTTGCGTAAAGGGTGCAAGGGATATAATGTTCAGGAAGTGATTCTTGATATGCGTACCGGAAATGGAATGTATGACCGCAGAGGCGGCAGAGAGTATCTTCACTGGGTACTGCGTTTCCAGAGATATCTTTACTGTAAGAAATTTATTACCCGTAAGGAATATATTAAGAACTGTCTGGTCCGTACAACAGTCGGAATGATTCCGGGCGGAGCCAGGGAAAAGTTTTATCATCTTTTCTTAAGAAATGTCAAATAAGTTTATGTATAAAAAATGTGCTGATCACATCTGATGACCAGCACATTTTTTAGTTCTTCTCCATGAAGTCTACATATTCTTCAAGAACCGGCTTCGGCTCACCGATTCGTTTGATCTGTCCATCATGCATCCACATAACGGTATCACACAGTTCCTGAAGAGTCTCAATACTGTGGGATACGATGATAACAGTACGCTCCTTATTGGAGATCAGGCTTTTCATTTTGTTGTAACTCTTTTTCTTGAATTTCTGGTCACCGACACTTAAGACCTCATCGATCAGCATAATGTCTGTTTCCAGAATAGCGGTGATAGAGAATGCCAGCTTGGAGTACATACCACTTGAGTAGGTCCTTACAGGCATATCAATAAATTCACCAAGTTCAGCAAACTCAACAATTTCAGCTTCCTTTGCACGAACTTCCTCCTCGGAGAAGCCAAGGAGCATACCGGAAAGAATGATATTCTCTCTTCCGGTCATTTCACGCTGGAAACCAACACCAATGGACAGAAGGGAAATGGAATGTCCCTTCAGATCGATCGTTCCGCTGTCCGGAGAAAAGATGCCGGCCAGAGCGTTCAATGTGGTGGACTTACCACATCCGTTCTTACCAATGATTCCAAGGATCTCACCTTCACGAACATAGAAGGAGATTCCCTTTACAGCTACAAAACGGTCAGCCTTCTGACGGTGGAACTGTAACAGGTTCTTTTTGATAGAAGTTTTCTTGAGATTCTGGTAGCTGATGACCAGATCAGTAACTTCAATAGCATGTTTCTCTTCCATATTATATCACCTTTACATAACTGTTTTCATTTTTGTAGATCTTACGTACACCTAAGATACTGATGATAACTCCGACAACAAACCACATAAGAAGAAGTTTCCTGTGAGGTGTTTTGCCGTAGATCAGGCAGTCACGGGAGGCAGTCAACAAAAACGCAATAGGGTTTCCCTTTCCGATATAATCGTTGTAAGGTGCCGGGAGCCTGTCCATGATATTCCAGAATACACCGGTCAGATAAAACAGGAAACGCAGCACAATGTTCAGCACATTAGAAAGATCCTCTACAAATACTCCGTAATGAAGGAGAAAACAGGAAAATCCAAATACAATAACAATCAGAGTCATCAAAATAGGAATGAAATACAGAACATTCCAGGTTACAGGAACTCTGAATACAAGCATCATGGCGAGAATAATAAGAAGGGAAATACACATCTTAAATCCGTTAACGCCCATCTTGACAAAAAGAAGGATGAATTTCGGTATATATACTTTGGATACGATCGGCTTATTGGCCTTGATTACCTTGACACTCTGCAAAAGAGATTTATTAAAAAAGTCCCACAGAGTGATACCAATAAAGACGAAAATTGCAAAGTACTGCTGATTGGACTTGAAAACATATCCGAACATGAATACATAGATCAGCATAAAACAAAGAGGATCCAGTACCCACCACAGCCAGTTCAGATAGGAATTGGCTATTTCGGATTTTAACTGAGCCTTGGAAGAATAGATTGCGTACTTCCAGTACTTCTTCAAGTCATCCTTGAATCGATTAAACATAAAATCCGCTCCTATATTTATTTTTGATAAAATTATAGACCCCCAGAAAACTGAGGGCATTCGACTTTTTTATCATACACTACAGAGGGAACGTTGACAAGAGAAAACTTATTTTTATAAGAAATACTTCTATAAAAAAAAGCAAAACACTTGACTTCATGTATAAGGTGTGATAAACTAGACGGGCGACATGGAAGTTAGGTCTTTTTTTTATGCAAAAAATAAAAGAAAGACTCACGCAAATGAAAACACTGGAGGTGGAAGTTGTGCGCGTTAAGATTACATTGGCATGTACGGAGTGCAAGCAGCGTAACTACAATATGACCAAGGAGAAAAAGAATCATCCTGAGCGTCTTGAAACAAAGAAATATTGTAAGTTCTGCCGTACCCATACTCTGCACAAGGAAACAAAGTAATCACAAAGAATTAAGGTGACTGTTCACTCCGTGAGCAGTAACGAATTGTGAGGTTAGACTATGCAAGAGAAAGAAAAATCTGCTGGCACTGGTCAGAAGAAAAATTGGTTTCAGGGACTTCAATCGGAATTCAAAAAGATTGTCTGGGTTGACAGACCTACACTGGTTAAGCAGACCATCGCGGTTGTTGCCATTACAGTAGTTCTTGCTGTAATTATCAGTGTTATGGATTCTGCAATCCTGGAAGGTGTAAATCTTTTAATGAAATAAGGATAACGGTGATTGTATGTCAGAAGCAAAATGGTATGTTGTTCATACCTATTCAGGGTATGAAAACAAAGTAAAAGCCAACATTGAAAAAACAATCGAAAACAGACACCTGGAAGACCAGATTCTGGAAGTTCGCGTTCCGCTGCAGGATGTAGTAGAGATGCGAAACGGTGCTGCAAAGCAGGTCCAGAAAAAAATGTTTCCGGGCTATGTGCTTCTCAACATGGTCATGAATGATGATACTTGGTATGTTGTTCGTAACACCAGAGGCGTTACCGGATTCGTAGGACCGGGATCTAAACCGGTTCCTCTTACAGAAGAAGAAATGCTTCCGTTAGGAATCAAGAAAGAAGACATTCAGGTAGATTTTGCAGAGGGTGACATGGTTGTCGTAACAGGCGGAGCCTGGAAGGACACCGTAGGCGTTATTTCTGCGCTCAGCACTCAGAAGCAGACGGTTACTATCAATGTTGAATTGTTTGGCCGCGAAACGCCGGTAGAAATAAGTTTCGCAGATATTAAGAAAGCGTAAACACATTCAAGTGGGAGGGAACAACCCCCGCCAATACCACATAGGAGGTGCCGAAAAATGGCAAAAAAAGTAACAGGCTATATTAAATTACAGATTCCTGCTGGTAAAGCAACTCCAGCACCACCGGTTGGTCCGGCTCTTGGACAGCACGGTGTAAACATTGTACAGTTCACAAAAGAGTTTAATGCAAGAACAGCAGATCAGGGAGATCTTATCATTCCTGTAGTTATCACTGTTTATGCAGACAGAAGTTTCAGCTTCATAACCAAAACTCCGCCGGCAGCAGTTCTTCTTAAGAAGGCAGCTAACATCAAATCCGGTTCCGGCGTACCGAACAAAACAAAAGTTGCAAAAGTAACAAAAGCTCAGGTTCAGGAAATCGCCGAACTGAAGATGAAAGACCTGAATGCAGCATCCCTTGAAGCAGCTATGAGCATGATCGCTGGTACTGCAAGAAGCATGGGAATCGAAGTCGTAGACTGAGAAATTACAAATTGAAGTGAGTGGGAGGGAAATTCCCGCAATTACCACAGGAGGTTATAGAAATGAAACGAGGAAAGAAATACGTGGAAGCTGCTAAAGCAGTAGACCGCGCTACATTATATGATACCGCAGAAGCTATCAGCTTAGTTAAAAAAGCTGCAGTTGCTAAATTTGACGAAACTATCGAAGTTCACATCCGTACAGGCTGCGATGGACGTCATGCAGACCAGCAGATCCGTGGTGCAGTAGTTCTGCCTCATGGAACTGGTAAAAAAGTTCGTGTTCTCGTATTTGCAAAAGACGCAAAAGCAGAAGAAGCAAAAGCAGCTGGAGCAGATTACGTAGGAGCAGAAGATCTCATCCCGAGAATTCAGAACGAAGGATGGCTTGATTTCGACGTTGTTGTTGCTACACCAGACATGATGGGTGTTGTAGGACGTCTTGGTCGTGTACTCGGACCAAAAGGTCTCATGCCGAACCCGAAAGCTGGAACAGTAACTATGGACGTTACAAAAGCAATCAATGATATTAAAGCAGGTAAGATTGAATACCGTCTTGACAAAACCAATATCATCCATGTTCCGATCGGTAAAGCTTCCTTTACTGAGGAGCAGTTAAGCGACAACTTCCAGACGC
>ERZ827108.386-NODE-386-length-76509-cov-10.059578_pt1 | contig 76509 bp, 77 predicted proteins | sample MGYA00519921_ERZ827108 | MGnify/ENA primary metagenome ERZ827108 (study PRJEB31778, sample SAMEA3449258) | human gut metagenome | biome: human gut; feature: human-associated habitat; material: faeces | place: United Kingdom | collected 2010/2012 ... | reverse complement strand
ATAAAAGATGATGATATAAATATTTTAAAAATATTAGATGAAAGTAATAATTATTTTGGTAATTTAGGATATAATAAAAAATATAGTATTAAAACAATAAAATATACAAATGCTTTACTTGATAGAATAGATGATGATAATCATAATTATTGTTATGTTGAAAAAGATGATATTAATGTATTAAAAACATGTAGTGAAGTTAAAATGTATACTATAAAACCAATGGTTGTATCTAATATATTTCCTTTTACATATATAAAACAAAATTTAGAAAATGGTAAAATATTTTCATTAGATACAAATAGTTATACCTTAAAACAACTAGATTTAATTATAAAGTACGTTAGACAAAAAGGGTATGACTTTGTTACTCTAGAAGAAATTTTAAATGAAAAGATAAATGATAAATATTAAAACTTTCTTTAAAAAAGTTGACAAAAGAAATAAAACATATTAAAATCATGGTATAAAAATGTTTAGAAATCGAGTAATTTAAATATTTATTTTCAAGAGAGTTAGTGTTTGGTGTAAACTAATATTAAATTTTAAATGAAAAACAGTTTCTATTGTTGCCTAAAGAAATTATTTATTAAAAGTAGAATAGGCCGGTTAAAACCGTTATATTATAAGAGTTAAAATAAGGTGGTACCACGAAATGTTTCGTCCTTTGGTATGACCTTTTTTGTTTAAAAAAATGGAGGTATTTTTATGGATATTAAAGAAATTTATGAAAAAAAAGAAAGTTTAATAGGAAAAGAAATTGAAGTATCTGGATGGATTAGAAATCATAGAAAACAAAAAGAATTTGGTTTTATTGATTTTTCTGATGGAACATGTTTTAAACATTTACAAGTTGTATATGATAATACTAATGATAATTTTTTAGATATACAAAAATATCATATAGGTAGTGCAATTAAAGTAAAAGGAATACTAGTAAAATCAGAAGGAAAAGAACAAGATATCGAAGTTAAAGCTAAAGATATTATATTACTTGGAGATTGTGATGAAGATTATCCCATGCAACCAAAAAGACATACAATGGAATTTTTAAGAGAACAAGCATATCTTAGACCAAGAACTAATATCTTTCAAGCAGTTTTTAGAATTAGAAGTGTTGCTGCTTCTTCTATACATAGTTATTTTCAAGATAGAAATTATGTATATTTTAATGCTCCTTTAATAACTGCAAGCGACTGTGAAGGTGCAGGAGAAATGTTTAAAGTAACTACTCTTGATTTAGAAAAAATAAAAGATGGAAAAGTTGATTATTCTAAGGATTTCTTTGGAAAACCTACATCTTTAACTGTGTCAGGACAACTTCAAGCTGAAACATGGATGTCTGCATTTAAAAAAGTTTATACTTTTGGTCCAACTTTTAGAGCAGAAAACTCTAATACAAAAACGCATGCTAATGAATTTTGGATGATTGAACCTGAAATAGCATTTTGTGATTTAGAACAAAATATGGATATTATGGAAGATATGCTTAAATATATTGTAAAAACAGTTTTAGAAAAATGTAGTGATGAAATAGAATTTTTAAATAAATTTGTTGATAAAACATTAAAAGAGAAATTAACAAAACTTGTTAATAGTAAATTTACAAGAATTACTCATGAAGAAGTAATAACAATTTTAAAAAATAGTAAAGTTGATTTTGAATTTACTCCAGAATATGGAGAAGATATTGCTAAAGAACATGAAAAATATATAACAGAATACTTTAATGGTCCAGTATTTATTACTAATTGGCCTAAAGATATAAAAGCATTTTATATGAAACAAAATGAAGATGGTAAGACAGTTGCAGCAGTAGATCTTGAAGTTCCAGGAGCAGGAGAATTAATGGGTGGATCACAAAGAGAAGAAAACTATGAAAAACTACTTAATCGTATGAAAGAATTAAATATGAATACAAAAGAATTAGAATGGTACTTAAATTTAAGAAGATACGGCACTTGTATTCATTCAGGATTTGGTATGGGTTTTGAAAGATTATTAATCTATTTAACTGGTGTAGAAAATATAAGAGATGTTATTCCATATCCAAGAACTCCAGGAAATTGTGAATTTTAAAAATTAATGTATAAAAAAAATAATTCTTCCCAAATTATTACTGGGAGGAATTTTTATATGAAAAAATTAATATTGGGCTTTTCAGTTTTTTTAACAAGCATTTTACTTATAGGTTGTACCTTATCAAATACGCCAACTAAAAAAGTTGAAAGATATTTAGATAATTACCGTAATCTTAATGAAACAGTATTAACTCAACTTGATACAATTGTTGAAGCAGATACAATTATGACTGCTACACAAAAAGAAGATTATAGAAATATTTTAAAAAGGCAATACCAAAACTTAGTTTATACAGTAAAGGATGAAACAGTAGATGGTGATAAAGCTAAAGTAACTGTAGAAATTGAAGTGTATGATCTTTATAAAATAACAAATGAAGCTGATAAATACTATACGACTTCACCAGATGAATTTAAAGATGAAACAGGTAATGTATCACAAACTAAATACATTGATTACAGAATATCTAAATTAAAAGAGGCAAAAGATAAAGTAAAATATACTATCGAATTTAACTTAACTAAAGTAGATAATGTATGGACAATTGATGACATTAACGAAGAAACAAGACAAAAAATACATGGTTTATATGCATATTAATTAGGATTTATCCTAATTTTTTTATAACCACTATATAACTTTCGGTTAATTATAACAAAATTTACTTATTAATTTTTTATAATTAAGAAAATAAAAGAAAAAGGTGATGAAAGGTAGTATGTTTTTGTCAAAGAGAATAAAAGAAAAAAGAATTGAGGCAGGTTTAACTCAAGAAGCATTGGGGAAAGAACTTAATGTTTCAAAGGTTAGCGTTTGTAATTGGGAGAAAGGATTAAAAAAACCAAGTTCAAAAAATTTAATTCAACTTTCTAAAGTACTAAATACACCACTTGAATATTTAATAGGTAATGATACTTATGTTGTAAGTGAAGACGACGAAAAGTATGGTTTAATGTTAGCTACTGAAGAAATAAATATAATTAAAGAACTAAGAAATCATAAAAAGTTATATGATATGTTAATGGATAATCCAAAAAGAACTTTTGATAGAATCGATAAGAATTTATTTTAAGTTCTTTTTCTTATATATTAATTATAACAAACAAAGAAAGGAATTAATTTTATGAATAATTGTAATAATATAAGATATTGCTGTATTAAAGGACCAAAAGGAGAAAAAGGAGATAAGGGAGAACCTGGTCCATCAACTATTCAAATTGGAAGTGTTGAAACAGTAGAACCATATGAAAATGCAATGGTAGAAAATGTAGGTACAAGTGAGGATGTTGTTTTAAATTTTAAAATACCAAAGGGAGAACAAGGGGTTGAAGGAAAAATTGGTCCACAAGGGTTAATTGGACCAAAAGGAGAAAAAGGAGATATGGGTCCACAAGGACTAAAGGGAGATAAAGGAGAACCTGGTCCATCAACCATTCAAATTGGAAGTGTTGAAACAATAAAGTCAAGCGAAGAAGCACAAGTTATTAATGTTGGAACACCAGTTGATGTTGTTTTAGATTTTAAAATACCAAAAGGTGAAAAAGGAGAACAAGGTGAAATTGGTCCAAGAGGACTTCCTGGGGAAATAGGTAGAACAGAGCATATAGCAATAGATGAAACAGAAACACTTGAACCCGGGGAACCTGCTACGGTTATGGATACATTTGAAAACTGGGTTCATCATCTAGCTTTTTCAATACCAAAAGGAGAAAAGGGAGAAAAAGGAGAACCAGGTCAAGCAGGAAAAGAATTTGTATCTTCTTATGGAATTAGATATTCAATGACTGATACGCAAGTAAATTTAGTCCAAGGCGTGGATACAGTAATCCCACTTCCTGAAAAAGGAGTAGCTTTCTTTACTGAATATCCAGATAATAATTCTATTAAAATTAAAGAAACGGGAGTATATTTAGTTTCATATTTACTATGTGGAGCAACAGATGAAGAGTGTTCTATTACTATGTCTATTAGGGCAAATGATATACTAGTACCAGCCACAAATGCCACTAGTGAATTTAATGCTCAATTTATTAACAATATAAGTGGGTCAACTATTTGTTCATTACAAGAAAATGATATTGTAACTTTAAATGCTAAGTCATCTAAAAATGTTAATATAAAATTTAATGGAAGTACCAATGCAATGTTAAATTTAGTAAAAATACATTAAGAATAGAAAACCTATTCTTTTTGTATGAATTAATTATTTCGTTTTTTATTTTTATCATAAATTATTACAAAGGAAGGTGATAATATTAAGGTAATAAATAATAATACGGTAGTTGTAACAACCGGTGATGAATTAAATCAAGTAGTAAGTGAAGATAATAATTATGACTATATTTATTTGGAAAACGATATAACTCTTACAAATGGTTTTATTATAAACCCTAATAAATCAAAGATTATTATAGATGGGACCTATAATAATGTTAAATCTACTTATACAAATAATCTTGAAAGTTTAGAAGAAAATGTTATAAAAGCAAGTACAAAAAATAAAGAAATTATATTAAAAAATATGAATATAATTTCATCAAGTGGTTATGGAGTTATTTATGTACCTTCGCATCCTAATTATTCAAATGTTGTAGTAGAATATAATAATGTTAACTTTACTGGTATTGAACTTTCACAAAATTATTATGGGACAACAAAAATTATTGATTCTGTTATAGAAGTTAAAGATACTAATAATGTTTTAGCTCAAAAAGCTTGTGATTCAAATAAAGTATTAATTGGAGGTATTACTTCAATTAATAGTAGTGCGGTAGATAAGCCTGTGATTTTTCTTAATGATGTTATCCCATCAACATTAAAAATAATGCCAAATAGTAAAGTAACTATAACAACAAATGAAGAACTTATGAATGGTACAAATAGATTAGATTTAATCGTAGGACATGGAGCAGAATTTTTATTAACAACAGGTAATGGCTTTTCTATTACAACAACTCATGGTGCTAGAAATGTATTAATTGAAGAAGAAGCAAAATTTACTTTTATTGAAAATAATCATCAAAGAGTTCCTATGTGGAGTGTATTTGGAGATTTTATTGTTAAAGAAAATGCAAGTTTAGAAATAATTAATACTTTTATGACAACACCAACGGATAATTATAATATATATTTTAAAGGAACTAATCAAAACTTTATATTAGATAATCCTAAATATGTAAATATATATACAAAAAATGCTAATGTAATATATACTAATAATCCTGTTTCATTTTCATTGAAATTTAATAGAATTAATATGTGGATAAGTGCTTTAAATTATACTGATGCTTATAAAATCGATAATGAACCAGCTTTATATTGGTATAAAGATAATTATTTTACTTCTTTAAAAGGAACATTTACTAAAGATATAACAACAGTAACTTCTCATAATTTAACTAAAGAAGAATTAAATAAATTACCGGATATAACTAATTTTTCTTTTCAAGATAGGAAAATATTAACAATAGGTGGAATTAAAACTAATATTCATCCAGTTAATAATACTAGTAATACTTTTTCAGGACACACAATTTCTTTTGCAGATGTTAAGATTGAATACGATAATAAAATATTAACTGCTAGTTCTGATGAAAATGGTTTATTTGAAATAAATTTAGATAGTCCCATTGAAGATAATAAAATTGTTAAGATAATAACTTATTTTAATGGTTGTTTTAGTGAAAGAAAAATAACAACACCTTTTAATGGTGAAATAACACTTTTGAAAGTAACTGGAAATATTCCATTTAGCACTAATAAAATATCACCAACACCAATTATTTTACCTAAACAAAATAGTACTACCATAACAATAGTAGATAGTAGGATTAATGCTACTAAATGGAAATTATATTTAAGTTTTAATAATCCTATGATAGAACAAATGGGTAAAGTATTAATTGATTCTTTAGCTTTTAAAAAATTTAATAATGAAATTATTAAACTATCAACAATTAAAAAGTTAGTTTATGAAGAAGAAAATGTTGGAAGTAATGTAGAATTAAGTAATATAACTTTTTCTACAGATAAAGGTTTATTGCTTTTTCCTAGTAAAGATTTATTTTTAAATGAAGATTATAAAACATCGGTTATATGGAGTATTGAATATTAGTGGGGTGATTTATGAAAAATGATTATATTTATATTAAATTAAATAAAAAAAGTGAAATAGTTTTAAAAGATATATGTAATAAAATTGTTTTTACAGGTATAACAGATAACTATGGAAATATAAAAGTACCAATATGTAATAATAATTTATATCATTTATATGTTTGTAATGGATTAAATACAAAACAAGTACCATTAATAGCTAGAAAAAATGAATTATATTGTATAAATATTAACAAACAAAAAAGTAATAAACATTATGTTACTATTCTTTTAATAGATAAAAATTATAAAAATATAAAAAAATTTAAAAAGATATATATAGCTGGAGGAACAAATATAATAGAATATATTAAAAAAAATATAAATGGTAATAACATTATAATAGATTCTTTTAGTAATAATGATTATTTAAAAATTCTGCATAATTGTTCACATGCTATCATGTCTCCTGGTTTAGGAAATTTTAATGAAATAATATCAACAGATATAAAATGTATGTTTTTATTACCAATAAATTATAGTCAATATTTACAAAGAATAGAATTTGAAAAACTTAATATTGGTTTTCACTTTCAAAAAAATATTAATGAAAAACAAATAGAAAAATATTTAGATGAAAAAAAAGGAGTTAATCAAGTCATAGAAAATCTATATACTTATAATAGTGAAAATTTTGAAAACGAATTAAATCTATATTTTGACTCTGATAATAATATGTTAGAAAGATTAAAATTTTATAAGAAAATAAATAAAAATGGAATAGAAAAAATATGTGAAGATATAATGGAGTAAATATGAGGAAAATAACAGAAGATGCATTCTATGGATTAAATAAAATAAATTATAAAGAAATATTTGAAACTATAAAGGTGTTACATAACAAAAGCTTATTTAGATATGATGGCGTAAATATGTTATACGAAACTGACAAATTAGAAGAAGAATTTAAAGAATATTTTCATCAAGAAATTTTATGTGTTAACAATGGTACATCAGCGTTAAAACTATGCTTATTAGCTAACAATATTGGTTATGGAGATGAGGTAATAGTGCCTTGTCTATCATTCATAGCGACTGCTTCAAGTTGTTTATCAGTTGGAGCCGTTCCTATATTTTGTGAAATAGACGAAACTTTTACAATAGATCCGCACGATATTGAACAAAAAATAACAAAAAAAACAAAAGCAATAGTGGTGGTTCATTATCAAGGATATTCATGTAATATGGACAAAATAAAACAAATTGCAAAAAGATATAAACTAATATTGATTGAAGATGTTGCTCAAGCATTTGGTGCAAAATATAACAATAAACTTTTAGGCACATTTGGAGATTCAGCAGCTTTTAGTTTTCAATCGTGTAAAATAATAACATGTGGAGAAGGTGGAGCTATTACAAGTAAAAAAAACATGGATTTTATTAAAAGATATGTTGATAATGGTGGACACAGAGAAAAAGATATGATGCCAGTGTGGGATAAAGAATATTGTACTTATGGAGAGAACTTTAAAATGACAGATTTGCAAAGTGCCATTTTAATTAAACAATTTAAAAAGATAAAAAAAATTATTAAGAACCAAGAAAAAATATATGAAACAGTTATAAAAAATATAAAAGGATATAATTTAAGAAAGTGCTTAAATGAAAAATATTCTATAAAGATGAGTTTATGTGTAATGTTTAACAATCAAAAAGAATGTGATATTTTTATAAAAGAAATGTTAAAATATAACATCCCTTTTTCGAAAAAAACATCGAATTTTTTACCCGATTACAATGTGTTTAAGTATGGCAAAACTTTCTCTAAAGATAATTTTCCATTTAATGATAAATACAAAGTAAATTCATGTGAAAAAAGTAGAGATTTAATAGAAAGAACGGCATGGTTAGTCTTAAATTCAAAAAATAAAAAATCTGATTGTAAATATATATCCAAAATAATGAGGAAATTTAAAGATGAACAACTTTACTAATGACAATTTATACCGTAATGCATTATATTACAGGTTTTATAGTAAAAAAATAATTTCATTAGATACAATTGATTTAGTTAAATATTATGATGGAATTAATTGTTTTCAATATTTTGATTTGATAATCAATGATAATGACTTAATTAAACTAAAACAAATCAACAAAACAAAAATTATAAAATTTAGATATATTAATAAAGAATCAATTGGATTTAAAACAATAAGTAAAAATTTTGAAATAGAAATTGATGATGAATGGGATGCTCCAATAATTCAAATAAAAAAAGACTGTTTTGAAGAATATTTAAATTCAAAATCTTATAACTTTAGAAGGTTAATTAAAAAATGTAGTAATCTTGAAAAAAAACTAAAAATAGTGAAGTCTAATAAAAATAATATTAATAAATTATTTAAAGATGTATTAAAAATAGATCAAGATAGTTGGAAATATAAAGAAAAGAGTGACATGCTTAGCCTAGACAATGAACAAATAATATATGTTACCTTACTAAAATATTGTAATTTATATATTTCATATTTTGATAACAAGCCTATAGGCTATTCTTTATTAATAAAATATAATGATAAGTATTATGCAGCTAAATGGGGTGCAACAGACTTTGGAAGAGCAATGAATTCAGGTATAATATGTTTAATAAATCAAATAAAAGATATATCGTCTAAAGAAAATTTGTTTTTGGATTTATGGGGAAGGAGAAATAAAATATACGATAGAATGGCTACGCATTCTATTAAAAGAATATATTTTAGTATTTTGAAAAATGGAAATAAAAAAAGTTAAGATTAACGAAATTAAGGAAATTGATACATTAATAGATAATTCTGATAATGGAACCGCCTTTGCGTATAATTATTTTTTAAGTTTAAAACAAGTAGAAAATTGTTTATGTGTTTATGACAATAATGTAATGATAGCATTTATGCCCTTATTTGAAAAAGGTAAAAAATTAGAGCAATCGACTATGTATATTCCATATGGTGGTCCTATTTTATTATATAGCAAAAAGAACTATAGAAAATACACTTTGATTACACGTGAAGTACTGACATTAATTACTGATTACATAAAAAATACATACGAAGAATCAAGTTTTTCATTTGATCCTAGTTTGAATGATGTAATACCTTGTGTAAAAAATGGCTTTGTCCCAGAAGTTAGATATACATATGTTATAAATTTAAATAATTCATTAGAGGAAATATTTAAAAAGTTTGGGCATGATAGGAAAAAAAATATACGAAAAACAAAAGATGTTGAAGTAATAATAGATGATGAATTAGTTTTATTTAATATAAAAAAAGCACTTAATTGGGAATTTAATTATGGTTCAAATATAAGTTGCGATTTTGTTGAAAAATATTTGAAAGAATCGATTGAAAACAAAAAAGGGAAATGCTTTATTGCACTAAAAAATAAAAAAGTAATAGGCGGTGTAGCCGTTGTGTGGGATAATAAAAGATGTTATATAATGTATAGTTATTACGATAAAAATGAAATCACGCCAATACCAAAAATTTATTATGAAATAATGAAATATTTAATCGAAAATCAAATCTGTAAAAAATTAGACTTTGAAGGGTCTGTTTTTCCAGAAATAGAAAATTTTAATTTATCATTTGGAGCAACTCAAGAAATATATTTCAATTACTATTATGAAAAAAACAAGATTAAATTATATGAAGAATTATATGATTATGGAGAAAAAAATGAAAAATAATATTAAATCATATTTTGCAAGTGGAACTGAAGCGTTTTCTGAAATATTAAAGGAATTGAATTTAAAAAAAGGATCAGAAATTATTGTTCCAGTAACACTATGTAAATCGATGATAAACGAGATTGTACATAGTGAATTAATACCTGTTTTCTGTGATGTTGATAATAGTTTCATAATTAAAAATATTGAAGAAAAAATAACAGAGAATACAAAAATGATAGTTTTTGTAGAACAATATGGCTTTATAATTGATAATAAAAAAATATATTTTAATAAAAAGAATGAAAAAATTATAAAAATACTAGATTCTTGTCAGAGCAACATAAAAACAAATTACAATTATGATTATGTCATTTACTCATTTAATAAAAATAAACCAATTTCATTAGGTAAGTATTCAATGATTAAATCTAAAAATAAAGTTTTTAATTCAATTAAATTACCTGTCACAATAAAAATAAAATTAACATTTGAATACTGTTTATACTATATAAAATTAATTCGAAAGTTTCAAATTAAAAAAAATATAGAAAAAAAACTAAAAATAGATGGATATTTTGTCAAAAGAAAAAACAAATCTTTACATAGAATAGTATTTGTCATGGACATTTCAAGAGAAGAATATGAATATTTTGATGAATGCTTATATAAATATTTAGATGAGAATAACTTAGATATTGTTCAAACAACTTTAGAAGTAAATCCGTATGAAGAATTAAATATAAAAGAAAGTTTCAATAATTTTAACAAATTAAGATATAAAACATTATATTTTAGAAGTTCGGGAAAGGTAAAAGATTATAAAAAAACAATTGAGTTTATGAATGAGGTGTATGACTATGTTAAAAACAAATTTAAATAAAATAGAAGAAATATTAAAAGATAAACCTTATCTGCTTGAAAACAATTATTGTCCCAATGTAGGACTATTTCCAAATGGCCCTTCAAATAGCGTAAGGCAAATATTAAAAGGTAGTGATGTTTATAGGTATGATATTTATAATTATAGAGATGATGACGATGAAATTATCAATTTAGGTGGTGGAGATCCTATACAATTCAAAACTTATAAATATATAAAAAAAGATATATTTAAGTATATTAAAAGTAATACCTTAAACAAATATCCAAATACTATAGGAAGTGATTTTGTTAAAAAAAGTTTAGTAGAATATTTAACTACTTTAGGTTTAAAACGTTATAAAGAAGAAAATATTATAATAACAGCTTCGACAACACATGCCTACTCTTTAGTATTAAAAACAATAATGAAACCAAATGATGTAATAATTATACCAGTTCCAACTTATGGTTTATTTACATACAAACCAGAAAAAATAGGTGGAGAAGTTGTGTTTTATAAATTAGAAGAAAAAGAAGAATGGAAGATTAATCCTAAAAAGTTAAATGAATTAATTCAACTTACTAATGAAAAACTTCAAACGAAATATAAAAATGAAAAATACATTCCTAGAGTAGTCGCCCTTTATAATCAAAATCCAAACAATCCATTATCGGTATTTTTAAATGAAAAAGACAAACAATTAATTCACGATATAAATGAAGTTTGTTACAAAAATAATACAATGATTATTGACGATTTAGTTTATAAAGATTCATTGTACGATAAAAACTCTTCAGCTTTACCTATGGGAATATGTGAAGAATTTCAAAATAATATTATTTCATTGTTCGGACTTTCTAAATCATATTCGCTTTCAGCACTTAGAACAGGTTTTATAGTAGCAAATGAATACATAATACAAGATATAAGAGATAACTTATTTCTTGAATTAGATTCAATTTCAATGATTAATCAAATTTCATTAGCAAGTGTGTTTAACAACCAAAAAAAAAGAATTAGATATAGGGGAAAATTTTTAAAAAAAATAAATGAAAAATACATGTTTAATTTAGAAATTGTTAAATATTTTATAATTGGAGAAAAAAACGTTTCCAGAAAAACAAAAAGATATATAGAAAGCAAAATGACAAAAGAAAATTTAAATATGTGTAAGAATGGTATTAAAAATGTGAATTTCTATCATGATTTTTTACCGGAATCTGGTTTTTTTGCACTTATAGATTTTACTAAATTAAAAGGTAAAAAAATAGATGGAAGTATAATAAACAATGATAGAGATTTAATTATTTCGCTTTTTAAAAAAAGTAAAATTAAGTTCTTGCCTGGCTCTTCATTTGGATGGCAAAATGATAACGAGATTATTGGTAGAATTACCTTTTCACAAGAGCCTACAATATTGATAAAAAATTTGTCTCTTCTTTCTAAAATTATAAATGAAGTACAATAAAAAGTGGGGGTGATAAAATGGAAAAATATGTAGACTTTCATAGTCATAGTAAATATAGTGATGGTAAATTAACAGTTAGCCAATTAATAAGCAAAGCAATAGAAAATAATGTAAATTATTTTAGCATAACTGATCATGATTCTATACAGTCAACAAATGATATAAAAGAATACAAAGTAAATAAACAAATAAATTTAATAAATGGTATAGAACTTTCTACATATATTAGTTTTAATAATAGAGAAGTTTTGTTACACTTACTATGTTATGATTTTGATAATACAAGTGAAAAATTACAAAATGAAATAAAAAGATATAAACATATTTTATTAATCAATAATCAACAATTTATTAAAAAAATTACTACATCAATAAAAGTAATACCAGAATGTATATTTCGTGATTATGATTACTACAGTTACAAGTTACCAACTACACAAATATATGAAATATTAAGTGCAAATTGTTATGATAAAGAATTCATAGAGACCTTTATTAATAGAATCAAAGTTTATATACCTACATACGAAGAGTATGAATTAAACATTAAAACGGCGATAGAATTAATTAATGACATCGGAGGAATTAGTATTCTTGCTCATCCAAATCAAATAAAAATGGATGAATCAGAAAAAGATAAAATGATTATAGATTTAAAACGATTGGGTTTAATGGGAATAGAAACTTATCATTCTTCATTTATTAAGAGTGATTTTGAAAGATACAGATTATTAGCACTAAAAAACAATTTATTACAATCGGTTGGGTCTGACTATCATTATGATACAATTTGTGATAATATTATAATTGGACATGGGATAAATAATAATTTATGTCAAACTAATTGCTCATTAAAAGAGTATATTTTAAAAAGGAGGAAAAAAAATGATTGAGGATTATTTGAAAAAATTTTGTGAAAATGGAAAAGTAAATATAATTGACATTGGCTGTTCTGGAGATAGTGTAAGAGAAGTTATAAAAGAAGATGGTACTTATTATATAAAACAATCTACTTTTGGAAAACTAGATAAAGAATATTTTATAAATAATTATTTAAAGGATAGATTATCAGTACCAGAAGTAATATATTTTGGCAGTGGCCAAGGTAAAAGTGTTATGATAACAAAAAAACTTAAAGGTGATATGATTTGTTGCGATGAAATATTTGATGATATGAAACAAGTAGTTGAACTTTCAGCAAAGGCCATTAAAACATTACAAAGCGTTAATGTGGATAACTTAATTATAAATAATGATTTAAATAAAAAATTGGCCTTAGCTAAATATAATATTGACAATAATCTGGTAAAAATTTCAGATATGACAGAGGAAAACCAGAAAAAATTTAAAAGTCTTCAAAATGCTTATGAATATTTAGTAAATAATAAAGTCTCAGAAGATAATTTGTGTCTTTCTCATGGAGATTTAAGTATACCTAACATATTCTATAAAGATGATAAAATAACCGGATTTCTTGATATGGGCGATGCAGGTGTTGCAGACATGTGGTACGATATAGCAATCCTTGTAAAGTCCCTTAGAAGAAATTATGAGACATTTGAAGCAGAAAAATATTTGTTTGAATGTTTAAATATCGAACCTAATTATGAAAAAATTGAGTATTATATTTTATTAACTGAATTGTTCTTATAATTTGAATAATAAGAAACTAATAAAATAATATAATAATTATGGTTGTGTATTAAATTTATAAAGTTATGCCAAAAAGTATACTAATAAAGTATTAGATATTGACAAATAATTAATATTGATGTAGAATACACAATTAACAAGAAATTGATAGGAGTGAAGTAAATGCAATTATTAAATGTAAGTGATTTAAAAATGAGTTTTGGTTTTGGTTCTCTATTTGAAGATGTATCTTTTGCTTTAAACGAAAAAGAATCAATTTCAATAGTTGGTCCCAATGGATGTGGGAAATCGACTTTATTAAAAATAATCGCAGGTTTGGAAAAACCAAGCAAGGGTCAAGTATCAATAAAAAAAGGAGCAAAAGTAGCTTACTTAGATCAGGTAGGAGCATCAAAGGACGACCCAAGGAAAGTATATGAAGTATTAAAGGAAGCCTTTGGGGACCTTTATGAATTAGAAAAGAGAATTAAGAAAATAGAAGAAACAATGAATTTACAACCTGATAATACCGATTTAATTAATATATATTGTGATTCGATAGACAAATTTACACAGATGGGTGGATATGAGATTGATGCTAATATAAACACGGTTATTAATGGTCTTCAATTAGATAATAATATTTTAAATCAGTCATATAATGATTTAAGTGGAGGAGAAAAAACTTTGATTCAACTAGCAAAAGTGTTAATTGTAAAACCTGATTTGCTTTTACTAGATGAACCAACAAATCATTTAGACATAGAAAGAATAGAATGGCTTGAAAAATATATCAAATCTTTTCAAGGTGCTTCAGTTATAGTATCGCATGATAGATATTTTTTAGATAAAATGTCAAATAAAATATTAGATTTAGAATCGATTAATGGTGAATTGTATTGTACTAATTACAGTGGATTTTTAGAAGAAAAAGAAAGAAAATTTGAAAAACAAATGGCTGACTATAAGGATCAACAACTTTTAATAAAAAGATTAGAAACAGAAATGAAATGGTTTGCAGAAAGAGGAATGGCAACAAATAGTTCAACTTTAACAGCAAGAGCGCATGCATTACAAACTAGAATAGATAAAATTAAAAGCACTGCAATCGTAAGACCAACAAAAAGAAAGAAAACAAATATGGAATTTAATGATAAATTAAAATCAAGTTCAAAAGTGTTATCAGTTAATAACTTTTATGCAATGCTACCAACAGGAGAAATGCTATTAGAAGATATAAATTTTGACGTAACTGAAGGAGAAAAAATAGCACTAATTGGATCTAACGGATGTGGTAAATCAACAATTATCAAAACTATTTTAGGAAAAGGTACTTTAGAATTTATGGGTGATATCATAATCGGACCTAGTGTGAAAATTGGATACATTCCACAAATGATTGCTTTTCCAGACGAAAAACAAACTATTTTAGAATACTTTGGTAAATCAACAGGGTTAAATGAGCAGAAAATCAGACAAATTTTAGCGAATTTTCAATTTTATCAAGATGATATCAAAAAAAGAGTTGGAAAATTATCAGGTGGAGAAAAAATGAAAATCAAACTAGCAGAGCTATTACAAGAAAAGATTAATACTTTAGTTTTAGATGAACCAACAAACCATATTGATATAGATACAAAAGAAGTATTTGAAAATGCCTTAGAAGATTTTGATGGTACAATAATTTTTGTTAGTCATGATAGATTCTTTATAAACAAATTTGCAGATAGAATTATAGAGTTTGAAAACAAAAAGAATTATATATATTATGGTAATTATGATTATTATGTTGAAAAGAAAAAAGAATTAATTTTAAATAAAAATAAACTAGGTAAATAATTAAAATTATTAATGGGTTAGAAGCACAGAAAATCTGTGCTTTTTGTATACATTTAAGTATTTAGGTGTAAAATTAGCCCAAAAAAAGTCCAAAACAGGTGTGAAAATGCACCAAAAAAACACCAAATTAGGTGTAAAATCATATATAAAAAATACCGAATCACGTGAAAAACATTAATTTTCTCCCGAAAATAAGCAAAATAATCTTTAAACACTATGTGTTTTTTCTTTGAAAAACAATAAAAATCTTCATGTAAAAAAATGTACATTTTCAAATTTTTAATAAGCCATTTAAGAAAATAGGTGTATAATAATTATAAGGTGGTAAAATGAAAACAATAAAAGATATTGATGTAACAAATAAAAAAGTAATTGTAAGAGTAGACTATAATGTACCAATAATAAATGATAGAATATTAGATAACAATAGAATAGTTGCTTCTTTAGAAACAATAAATTATCTATTAAGTAAAAATGCTAAAATAATACTTATGTCTCACTTGGGAAAAATAAAAACAAAAAGTGATTTAGAAGCAAACTCTTTAAAACCAGTTAGAGATGAATTAAGTATATTACTTCATAAAGACATAAAATTTTCTAGCACTTTAAAAGGTAAAGAACTAGATGATTTAGTAAATAATTTAAATCCAGGTGATATATTACTACTTGAAAATACAAGATACATGGACTATCCAGATAAATTAGAAAGTAATTGTGACATAGAATTATCAAAATATTGGGCTAGCCTAGGAGACGTATATATATTAGATGCCTTTGCTTCTTCACATAGAAGACATGCTTCCACTGTAGGTATACCTTCATACTTACCACATGCAGTAGGTTTTCTAGTAGAAAGAGAATTACAAGAATTAGATGAAATAAAAAAAGAAAACAAAACTCTTCTATTAGGTGGTGCAAAAGTAGATGATAAATTGTCTCTTATCGAATACTTACTTCCAACTTCAGACAAAATATTACTAGGTGGAAGAATGTGTGCAACATTCATAAAAAGTGAAGGCTATGAAGTAGGTAAAACTGAAACTAATGATGCACTTCTAGATAAATGTAAAGAATTACTAAAAACTAATAAAATAATATTTCCAATTGATGTAGTAACAGAAAATGGAATAAAAGAGTTAGATAAAATAACAAAAGAAGAAACAATTTATGATATAGGTAGTGAAACCATAGAAATGTATAAAAGAGTACTTAAAAATAAAGTATTAATTTTAATAAATGGTACTATGGGAATGTACGAAAATCCTTTATATGAAAATGGAACAAAAGAATTATATGAGTTTTTAAAACAAGAAAAGAAAAAAGTTGTAGTATGTGGAGGAGATGGTGCCTCATCTAGTAAAAAATATAATTTTAATCCATACTATATTTCAACTGGTGGTGGTGCATCCCTAAACTACCTAAGTGGAATAGAATTACCTGCACTTAAAATTATGGAGGACTAATGAAACTAATAATATTAAACCATAAAAGTTATTTAGGAATAAAAGAACTAGAAAAATACAAAAAAGAAATAGAAAAATTAAAAACTGGAACAAACATAGTACTATTTCCTAACATTTTATATTTATCAATATTTAAAGACTCAAAACTAAACATAGGAAGTCAAAACTTTTATAGTTATAACTATGGCTCATACACTGGAGAAATATCTTTAGCTAGCTTAAAAGAACTAAACATAACCTACACATTAATCGGACACCCTGAAAGAATAATATTACATCTTGATACGTATGAGCAAATAAAAGACAAACTATATAAAAGCCTAAACAGTAACTTCAAAACAATTTTATGTATAGGAAGTACTAACAGCTTAAAAATGATAAAAAAAGAATTAAAGTATTATTTAAAAGGAATAGAAGAAAAAGCCCTTGATAATTTAGTACTAGCCTATGAACCAATTGACAAAATAGAAAAAGCTTTAGTTAATTTAGAAGAAATCACACTTGTTATAAATTACATTAAGTCATACACAAAAAAACACTTAAACAAAGAAATTCCAGTAATTTATGGTGGTTCAGTTAATAAAGAAAACATAAAAGAAATACTTTCCTTAACAGATGGAGCATTAATTGGAAAAATAAGTACAGATATTAACATAACTAAAGAAATTATAAAAAGTCTAGAAAACTAGATTTTTTTCATTTAAAACAAAACTTATTCACTTAAAACCAATTAGACAATTTCAAAACGTTTTTATTTTATAATGGAACCATAATAAAAAGGAGAAATTATGAAGAAAAAAGTATTGGTAGTAGATGATAATAAAGGAATGGTTGGTTTATTAAAAGAATATTTTATGGATAGTAAAACAATTGAAATAACTGATGTTGCATATAATGGAGAAGAAGGATGGGAAAAAATAAAAAATAATACATATGACTGTATTTTATTAGACCTAATTATGCCCAAAAAAGATGGAATATATGTACTAGAACAAATAAAAGAAAATAATCTTAATTTAAACATAATTGTAGAAACAAGTTATAACGAACAAGAAACAATAAGAAATGTAAGTGAGTATGGAGTAAAATACTTTGTACTAAAACCATTTGAATTAGAAGACTTAGAAAAGAAAATATTATCAGTAACAAATAAACAAGAAAAAAGATATGGTTCAATTAACTTAGTAGAAAAGAATTTACAACTTTCTGTAACAAAAATATTACATGACCTAGGAATACCTTCAAACATAAAAGGATATTCTTACATTAGAGATGCAATAACATTAGTATATAATAATCCAGAATTAATTGGAGGAATAACAAAAGAATTATATCCTGAAATTGGTAAAAAATACAATATAAGTATAACTAGGGTAGAAAGATCTATTCGTCATGCAATTGAAGTATCATGGAATCGCGGAGACTGGGACTTAATGGAAGAGATATTTGGTCACTCAGTAGACATAGATAAAGCAAAACCAACTAACAGCGAATTCATTGTAACAATTGCTGACAAACTAAAACTTGATACATTAAAAATAAATAGTTAGTCTTAATTAGTCACATAAGTGGCTTTTTTACTTTAAAAATACTTGAACTTGTGCTAAAATACTATTAGTAGGTGAAAGAATGAAAAAAGTATTACTATTAATATTAGATGGTTATGGAATAAATAAAAGTGAATTTGGAAATGCAATAAAAGCAGCAAAAACTCCAGTCATGGATAAATTGCTTGCAGTATATCCTCATACAGAATTAGAAGCATCTGGTGAGTATGTTGGCCTTCCAAAAGGACAAATGGGTAACTCAGAAGTTGGTCACATGACTATAGGAAGTGGAAGAGTAACATTACAACCTCTAACATACATTAACGAAAAAATAAAGAACAAAGAGTTTTTTGATAATGAATTATTAAATGAAACAATGTCATTTGTAAAAGAAAATAACAGCACTCTTCATTTAATTGGACTTTTATCAAATGGGGGAGTACATTCAAGTATTAATCACTTTTATGCAGTACTTGCAATGTGTAAACTAAAAGGTGTAAAAAACGTTGTATTTCATGTAATAACAGATGGAAGAGATACTAATAGAGAAAGTGGTATAAACTTTGTAACAGAATTTATGGACAAAGCAGAAAAATTAGGTATAGGTAAACTTGCAACAATATGTGGTAGATATTATGCAATGGATAGAGATAATAGATGGGAAAGAATAAAAAAAGCCTATAATGCAATAGTATATGAGTCAGGTAATATATTTCCAAACTTTAAAGTATGTTTTAATGAACACTATAAAAGAGAAATAACTGATGAATTTATTAATCCTAGTATAATCACCTCAGGGTGTACTATTCATGAAAATGATGCTGTACTATTTATGAATTTTCGTCCAGAAAGAATGACTGAAATAATAGATGCACTAACTAATAAATCTTTTAAAATGTTTAAAACTAAACAGTTTGAAAATGTAAAATTTGTATCATTATTTAATATTAATAAAAATATTCCATATGCATTTGATATAGAAAGACCAAAAAACACATTAGGTGAGTACTTAATGGAATTAGATTACACACAGGCAAGAATAGCAGAAACAGAAAAATATGCTCATGTAACTCATTTCTTTGATGGAACAAGAGACATAAATGATAAAAGAATACAAAAATTCTTAGTACCAAGTCCTAGTGTTCCAACATATGACATGAAACCAGAAATGAGTGTAGGAGAAGTAACAGAAACAGTATTAAAACAAATGGAAGAAGACTATGATTTTATATTAGTTAACTTTGCAAATCCAGATATGGTTGGACACACAGGTAACTTTGAAAGAGTAGTAGATGCAATAGAAATATGTGACTTCTGTTTAGGAAAAATATATGAAAAAGCAAAAGAATATTTCTATGAATTAATAATAACTGCAGACCATGGAAATGCAGAAAAAATGTTAAATAGAGATAAAACTCCAATAACAAGTCATACTACTAGTAAAGTACCATTTATAATTTGTAATGAAGAAATAAAATTAAAAGAAGGTGGTTCACTAAGTGACATTGCACCAACTATTACAGACATTTATGAAATAAAAAAACCAGATGTAATGACTGGTTCTAGCCTAATAATAAAAGATGAAGAAATCAAATAACTTCATCTTTTTGCTATTTACTATTTTCTTTAAAAGAATAATAGTGTATAATTTTTAATGAGGAGATGACAATATGAATAAATTTTACATAACAACACCTATATACTATCCAAGTGGTAAATTTCATATAGGCACAGCATATACAACAATACTTGCAGATGTACTAGCAAGATATAATCGTCAAAAAGGCTCGGATGTATACTTTTTAACTGGACTAGATGAACATGGAGAAAAAATACAAAAAAAGAGTGAAGCCCTAGGCATAACACCACAAGAATACACTGATAAAATGGCATCTATGACCACTGAATTATGGAGTTATCTAAACATTAGTAATACAGGTTTTATAAGAACAACTAATAAAACTCATATGCAAAGTGTTCAAAAATGTTTTGAAATTCTTTATAATCAAGGCGATATATATTTAGGAAAATATAAAGGTAAATATTGTGTCCCATGCGAAACATTTTATACAGAAAGCCAACTAGTAAATGGTTTATGTCCAAGTTGCATGAGAGAAGTAAAAGAAGTTGAAGAAGAAACTTATTTCTTTAATATGAAAAAATATGAAAATAGATTAAAAGAATTTTATAAAGAAAATCCTGACTTTTTAGTACCAGTAACTAAGAAAAATGAAATAATGAATAGTTTTATTAATGTAGGTATAGAAGATTTATGCATTTCTAGAACAACATTTGACTGGGGAATACCTGTACCAAATGATCCTAAACATGTAATGTATGTATGGCTTGACGCTTTACTAAACTATGTAACTGCACTTGGTTATATGACTGAAGATGATACATTATTTAAAAAGTATTGGCCAGCAGATATACAAATAATAGGAAAAGATATACTTAGATTCCATGCAATTTATTGGCCTATATTCTTAATGGCTTTAAATTTACCATTACCAAAAAAAATATTTGTACATGACTTTATTATGATGAAAGATGGTAAAATGAGTAAAAGTAAAGGAAATACAATATACCCTGATACTTTAGCTAAAGAATATGGAGTAGATTCGGTAAGATATACTATTTTAAGAAGTTTACCATATGGTCAAGATGGAGAATTCACACCTAGTTTCTTTATAGAAAAATATAATACAGAATTATGTAATGATTTAGGAAACTTAGTTAATAGATCAATTGCAATGATAAATAAGTATTTTAATGGTTTTATTACTAAAACTAATACAAAAACAGATTTTGATGATAAACTTGATAATTATATAAATGATGAAATAAATCTTTATGAAAAAGAAATAGAAAGTATTAATATACAAAATGCTATAAGTCATATAATGAATATAGTTTCAAGAACAAATAAATACATTGACGAAACAACTCCTTGGGTATTAGCAAAAGAAGAAAAAACAGATCTTTTAAATCAAGTTATGTATAATTTATATAATACAATAAGAAAAATAGGTATATTATTATATCCATTTATACCAGATACAAGTAATAAAATATTAGAACAATTAAATATACATGATGAAAATTTAACTTCATATAATAGTTTAAAAACTACATTAGATTTAACAGGTAATAAAGTAGAAGAAAAAGTTTCACCTTTATTCCAAAGATTAGATGCTAAAAAAGAAGAAGAAAAACTTATTGAACTTATGAAAACAGATAATGAAAAATAGCCTCGGCTATTTTTTTAATATATCTAATACATGACTACTTGTTCCTAAAAACTCATACTTTTCACAAATACTAAAGTGATATTTTAGGTATAAATTAAACTCCTTTTCATCCAAACTATTAATCTCTCTTCTAAAATAATCAGTAAGCCCGTCTTGACTAATAATCTTTTCCCTAACTAACTTACATTCATTCTTTAACTTATCTATCTCTTCCATTGTAACAAAACTATATAAATCATTTTCCTTACTTACAATGTGAAACTCTTCGTTAACATTTTCCTTTTCAAAAGCCACTTTTATATTCTTATCAATAAATCCATGTTTCATAATAGCATAATCATTCATATAATAACTAATAAAAATATAACCATTATCTTTAACAACTCTTTTAGCTTCATTTAAAGCTTTCACTTTATCTTCAAAACTAATCAAATGATACATTGGTCCAAATAATATAACTACATCAAAACTATTACTTTCGAAACTACTTAAATCTATCGCATTCCCTAAATAACTCTTAACACTAGGACAATTTTTTTCTATCACTCTTAAATTATGTTTAACTAACTCAACTGCTGTCACGTCATACCCTAAGTTACTAAAGTACATACAATACCTTCCAGTACCTGCACCCACATCCAGTATCTTCGCATTTTTAAAATTACTTAAATACATATTAATATACTTTATAGCAGTCTCAAACTCAACTATCCCATGTCTTCTACTAAGCCTTTTATCTTCATTAAATTTATTATAATATTTAACTAGTTCTCTTTCATTCATTTTTCTTCACCTACACTATAATAACAAATTTCAAAAAAATATAGAAGAAAAAAGTTGAAATTTTAAGAAAAAGTGGTAAAATTATATTCAGTTAAATGTTTTGATTAGGACACGACTAATAATAATTATTTACAAAAGCGAATTGTATATGGTGTAAGACAATTAAATAACTTATTAGTTACTACCTATGAACAGGACTCGAAAGATGTTCCCGGGGAAAACCTCGTTATTTAAATAAAGTTAAAAATGGATGGTACCGTGTCAAGCACTCCTTTAAAAGGGTGCTTTTTCATTTAACAAAAAGAAAGGAAGATAAAAATGATAAACATTAAAGAAAACGAAAAACTAAGTGTAATGAACCACTCATGTGCCCATTTATTAGCGCAAGCGGTGCAGCATTTATACCCAAATGCTAAGTTCTGGGTAGGACCAGTTATTGAAGAAGGATTTTACTATGACATTGATTTAGGTGACACTGTAATAAAAGAAGAAGACCTAGAAAAAATAGAAAAAGAAATGAAGAAAATTGCTAAAGACGGAAAACGTATAGTAAGACATGAACTTACAAAAGAAGAAGCTTTAGAAAGATTTAAGAATGATCCATACAAGATAGACTTAATTAGTAGAATGGATGAAAATAGTACTGTAATAAGTTGCTATACTCAAGGAGATTTCACTGACCTTTGTAGAGGTCCTCACGTTGAAACAGTAAAAGAGCTAAAATACTTTAAACTTCTAAAAGTAAGTGGAGCATACAGGAAGGGTGACGCTAAAAACAAAATGCTTCAAAGAATTTACGGAGTATGCTTTGATAACGAAGAAGATTTAAATAACTACCTTACAGAATTAGCAGAAGCAAAAGAAAGAGACCACAGAAAAATAGGCAAAGATTTATCAATATTCATGACTAGTGACTTAGTTGGAAAAGGAATGCCTTTATGGCTTCCTAATGGTGCTATCATAAGAAAACAACTAGAAAATTATATCTATGAAAAAGAAAGAAAAATGGGATACTTACATGTGTATACACCATGTGTTGGTACAACTGAACTATATAAAACAAGTGGACATTGGGATCACTATAAAGAAAATATGTTCCCAATGATGAAAGTAGACGATGAAGAATTTGTACTTCGTCCAATGAACTGCCCACATCATATGCTAATCTATGCAAATGACTTACACTCATATAGAGATTTACCAATAAGAATAGGCGAATTTGCAACAGACTTTAGATATGAAGCTTCTGGTGCTGTAAAAGGTTTAGAAAGAGTAAGATGCATGTGTCAAAATGATGCTCACTTATTTGTAACTCCTGAACAAATAAAAGAAGAATTTAAAAAAGTAGTATCACTAATACTTGATGTATATAAAGACTTTGGTTTCAAAAACTACAGTTTCAGACTTTCACTAAGAGACCCAGAAGACAAAGAAAAATATTTTGATGACGATGAGATGTGGAATACTGCGGAAGACAAACTAAGAGAAGTATTAAATGAATATGGTTGTCCATACAAAGAAGCAATTGGAGAAGCTGCGTTCTACGGTCCAAAACTAGATGTTGAAGTAAAACCAGCAGTGGGACCAGAAGTAACACTTTCTACTTGCCAATTAGACTTCTTACTTCCTAGAAGATTTGACTTATCATATATAGACAAAGATGGTTCAAAGAAAACTCCAGTAGTTATTCACCGCGCTATATTTGGAACATTTGATAGATTTACTGCATTCCTAATGGAAGAAACAAAAGGAGCTTTCCCACTATGGCTATGCCCAACTGAAGTTAATATAATTCCAGTAAACAATGACTATCACTTAGAATATGCAAAAGAAGTATATAAAGACTTAGACGATATGAATATTAGGGTTAACCTAGATGATAGAAACGAAAAACTATCATACAAAATGAGAGAAAGTCAAACAAAGAAAAATCCTATAACTTTAATTTTAGGAGACAAAGAAGTAGAAAGTAATACTATTAGTTATAGAAAATTTGGTAGTACTGAAACATATACTCTACCAAAAAGTGATTTCTATAAGTTAGTAAAAGAAACAATAGACGAAAGAAAACAAAACATATAATAATTGTATTAAAAATTGAAAAATGAAGAAAAAGGTGTAACATAAATGGAAAAAAAAGCAAAATCAAATGTAATGGATTTAAATGAACTTAAAGAAATCATGATGCCAAGCCCTGAATTGCAGTTAAGAAAGGCCAAAATTGAAAACAAACTTAGTGAAGAATTAAAAGCTAACAATAAATTATTTGCTATAATTATAAATAAAATTAAAATGTTAAAAAAGTATAGAGTAATAATTACAAGATATTATATATTAGCTATACCAAAAAAGGATTTACATGAAAAAATCAATGTTGTTGTAGCTCACTTTGATAACGTTTATGATACATGCTTTATTAATGAAGAAGGAAAATATTATCTTGGAACATTTGATAATTCAATTGGCATTTATACACTTTTATTGTTAGCTAAACAAGATAAGATAGACAATACAATTTTTGCTTTTACAGACTGTGAAGAAACTAATATGAAAGGAATTAAATCATTATATAAAAGTCTTGATAAAAGATTTAAACAAAAGAAAATTCGTTATTACGTTTTAGATGTAACAGAAGAAGATGTTATTGAAAGTACAACTTTAGAAAATTCTAATTTTCAAATTGAATTTTTAAAAGATATTAAAAAAATAGCCAATAAAAATTGTGGATATGATGAATCGACATTTCTTCTAAACAATACTTCAGCACTAACTTGTAGTATATGTTCTGTACTGAAAATGAGAAATGCAGAAGACTTTTGTCATAATAAAAATGGTAATTATATAAAGAAAGAAAATTTAGAAAAATATTATAATAACATTTGCAAAATATTAGAGAGGTAAAATATGAAAGAAGTAACAGTAATTGAATTAGAAAAACCAAATTCTTATGTATTAACAACACCAGGAGAATTGGTATATCTATTAGATTGTAATAAAAATGAACTACAAAGAGCAGTGACAGAATTAGAAAACGCAAAAAAAGAAATAGTAAAGAACAATACCACTGATTATATGACATCATTAGCGATAATTCCAACTTACAATTGCAATTTAAGGTGTATATATTGCTATGCCAATGGAGGAAGAGAAAATCAAAGTATAGACATTAATACAGTGAAAAAGGTGATTGATTATAAGAGAAAAGAAAAACCAAACGCAAAAACATTAGACTTATATTTAGTTGGTGGTGGGGAGCCATTGTTGAATTTTGATTTAGTAAAAGAAATAGTTAAATACGCTGATTCACAATTTGAAGAAGTCGTCGTAAATGTGGTTACAAATGGGACTGGAACAAAAGAAGTTATGGATTGGTTAATAGATAGAAAGGCTAATATTAGAGTGTCATTTGATAGCGTAAATCAAGCTAAACAAAGGCCATTTAGTTCTGGAGCGAATTCGCATGACATCGTTATAGATAATATTAAATATTTAATTTCACATGATGCTAATGTAATGGTTCAATGTATCATAACTTCCAATTCAGTAAACAAAATGCAAGAAATAGTAAAAGAATTAGAATATAATAATGTAAAAGTAGTTAAATTTGAACCATGTTTAATGACAGATGTTTCACGAGGTGAAAAAAACTTACAACCAGACCCTAAATTATTTGCAGAAAAATTAGTGGAAATCATTGAGTACGTTGCAAATAACAATATTGATTTGATGATAGATACTGGATATTTTTCCAAACCTATGGATGGTTATTATTGTGGTATGGCAGATGGAAATTTTACAATAACTCCCGAAAATATGATAACATCGTGTGTAGAGGTAAGTAGAAAGAGTGAACCATACTCTGATAAAGTTATGATTGGAAAAATAGAAAACTCTGTAATGCTAAACAATGATAACATAAATTTCTTGAAAAAATTACATTATAAAAACCAATGTGGTGGTTGCTGTAAATGTGAATTCAGATTTATTTGCTTAGGAGGCTGTCCAATGGCAAATATTTGGCAAAATGGATTGCCTTTAACAAAATCTCAATTTACGTGTATAGTTGAACATATATTTTTGCCAAAAATACTGACAAAAATGATAGAAAATGATAAAATAATAAATGTAATGTGCGAAGAGCCATTAATAAGTTTTGAGTAAGGTAGGTGAGAAACGTGAAAAAAGTGGTGTTAAAGTGGAAACCTAAAATGGTGGTTTCAAAATCACATCCGGGTTGTTGCACACAAAACGGTGGATGCGGAAAAAAACATGGATAGAATTATTCTATCCATGTTTTGAAAGGAAAAGTGAAAATGACAAGATTAGATATAGAATTAGTAAATAGACAAATTTGTGAAACTAGGAGTAAAGCACAAATGGAAATAAAAAACTCTAACATTTTAGTAAATGGAAAAACAATTACAAAGCCGGCCTTTGATGTAGAAAGTACAGACATTATTACTCTAAACCATGAAGTACTTGAGTATGTTTCAAGAGGTGGACTAAAGTTAGAAAAAGCATTAAATGACTTCAATATAGACTTAACTAATAAAACAATGCTAGATATTGGCTCATCTACTGGAGGTTTTACTGACTGTGCATTAAAACATAATATAAAAGAAGTGATTTGTGTTGATGTAGGAAGTAACCAATTAGATAAAAGTCTTAGAAAGAACGAAAAAGTACATGTATTTGAAAATACAGATATAAGAAATTTTGACAATCTTCTTTTATCAACAGTAAACTTAATAACAATAGATATTTCGTTTATCAGTGTAACAAAAATTATAAATAAATTGAGTACTATAAATGCAAAGGAAATAATCTGTCTAATAAAACCACAATTTGAATGTGGAAAAACTATTGCTGATAAATATAAAGGAATAGTACTTGATAAAGAAGTTCATGAAAATGTAATAAAAAATGTTGTTAACGCCTTTAAAGAAATAAACTACAACTTAAAAAACATTACATTTAGTCCAGTAAAAGGTGGAAATGGAAATATAGAATACTTGGCATACTTTACAAATGAAGAAATTAATAGCACCATTAATTTTAAAGATTTGGTTAGTACCACATTTAAAACTATGAAGTAATTAACAAGGTTCAGAGTCTCAACATTGAGACTTTTTAATTATTTAATAAATTATTTGTGTTATATTTTAAAACTATTGATAGGTTGTATAAAAATAGCATTAGATTTATTTGTATCATTACAATGATATAAAACAATTATTTACCTTAAAAGATCAATGGGTTTTATAATCTTACTATAGATAAATCTACTATATTGTAGTATAATACAAGAAAAAGAGAGGGATTAATAATGGAATATTTAGATATTTATGATGAAAACAAAAAGAAAACAGGAAAAATTATAGTAAGGGGAGTAAAACCAGAAGAAAATGAACATATTTTATTATCAATAATTTTTATTAAAAACAGTGAAGGAAAATACTTAATTCAAAAAACATCAAAAGAAAAAGGCGGACATTATAGTTCTACTGGAGGACATGTTGGAAGTAATGAAGACTCTAAAACAACAATACTAAGAGAATTAAAAGAAGAATTAGGCTTAACAGTTAATGGTGATGAAATCAAATATATTGGAGACATTTTATTAGGAATTCCCATTGCAGATGTATACTATTTAGAAAAAGACATTGCTTTAAAAGATTTAAAATTACAAAAAGAAGAAGTTGATGAAGTTTCATACATGACTAAAGATGAAATACTAAATTTAATTAACAATGAAAACTTTACTAAGTCACACGGTAAAATACTAAAAAAATATTTTTAAAATATCATTAAGGAGAATGTTATGAAATATTTAGGAAGTCAAATATTAGAAACAGAAAGAACTTTATTAAGACCAACTATAGAAACAGACTTATATATTTTATGGAAAATATTAGGTAATAAAGAAGTATCAAAATACTATTTAGTAGGTAAATATAACACAAATTGGTTAGATGAAAAGAAGTGGCAATATAAAAAACTAGAACGAGCCCTTAATAAAGATGTATTTCAGTGGACAATATTATTAAAAGAAACTAATGAACCTATTGGACAAATATGTTGTCAAAGCATTTTAGAAAAGCCAGACTACATAAGAGATTTAGGTTGGTTTATAGATAAGCCTTTCCAAGGAAAGGGTATAGGTACAGAAGTATCTAAAAAAGTAGTAGACTACATGTTTAAAGAAGTAGGAATTGACAAAATAGAAACATGTGCAGCCATAACTACCCCTGCTTCATGGCATCTTATGGAAAAGATGAATTTTAATAAAACAGATAAAACAGTTAAAATAAAATATACATTTTTAGAAAATGAAGAAGAATGTATTTGTTATGAAATCACAAGAGATGAATATTTAGAATATTCAAAGTCAATTTATAAAAATAAGAAAATTAAAGAAATTTAATAAATCTCAACTTATTTCAAAAAACAATTTGTTCTTTAATAACGATAATATATGTATCAAAAGATAAAACAAGAAGCATCAAAATATTTGAAAGATTTAATTTTTCAGTATGACAAATATGTAAAACACAAAAATGTTTACGAACTAGGATTTAAATATAGTTCAGATTACATCGAAGATTTTATGTACAGATGCATAGATTTAAAAGAAGATGTAATGAGAAAGGCAGAAGATATGTTTTTTGTTTTTGGTGATTTAATGATAACGATTATAAAAGAACGAAATTTGCATAATTCCTAAAAGTGTGCTATAATAAGCACACTTTTATTAAATGGGGGAAATTATGGAAAATGTAGTAAGAGAAGATAAAAGACAAAAATTAAATAGAGAAATAACTGGAGTAATACATAAGGACAGAATTTGGGAACAATGGTATGACCAAAAAATATTTGATTACACTTTACCTAAAATGTCTCAAAAAGATTATTTGTTCAAATGTATTGGTGATGATTTAAATCGTATAATGATAAATAATCGTGGTATGAAATCTTTTACTGTAGAAGAATTTTATAACATGGTATTAAAGTATGAAAAAGCATTTAGCAAAATGAATTTAAACAAAGGTGACGTGATTTGCACAATTGGATTAACTACTCCTGAAATGTATGCAATAAAATATTCTGCAACATCACTAGGACTTATTACTTGTAACTTAAATGTATTAGATATGGATGTAACTGATAACGGAGTAAACAGGCTATATAATCAACTAGCAAACGTTAGCCCAAAAATGATTTTTACTCTAGATATTTTAGAAGATAAAATATACAAAGTAATAAATGATGAAAAATTTAACAGTGCTATAAAAGTATCAATGCCACTTACAGCATCTACTCCTAAATATAATCCTGAAAGATTAATATTTAACTTAAAAAATTTAAAAGACTATCTTTCTGGTAAAAAAATAAATTACAAAATGAAACTAGAAGATTTTATAACTCTTGGAAATGATGTGAAACTAGAAGATTTAAACGAAATATATGAAGAAAAACTTCCTTGTAACATTTCATTTACAAGTGGAACAACTGGAATAAATAAAGCGGTATTACTATCTCACGACGCCAATAACGCACTTGCTTTTCAACAACAAGTTGGTAATTTTGGATTTAAAAGAGGCACAAAACACTTGGCATTAGTTCCACCTTTCTTAGCATTCTGGGATGCTGACATAGTACACGCTGCCTTAGTTCAAGGTGCTGAAAACATAATAGAATTATTCCTAGACTATAAAAAAATTCCGAGTTACTTCAAAAAATATGACATTAATCTAGGCATTTGGAGTCAATACTTATGGAGTTCACTTGAAACTCTAAGCGAAAAAGACTTAAAAAGAGTAAAAGAAAACTTATCACTTGCAATTGTAGGTGGTGAAAGATGCGAAATAAATGCAGCCGAAAAATTCTATAACAAAACTGGAGTACTTCAAACAACAGGATTTGGTGCTTCAGAAGTAAATACAACATTCAGTTTTGCACATCCATACTGTAAAAAAATCGGAACATCCGGAATACCAATGCCATACAACAACGTAAAAATAACTGACCCATCACTTAAAGATGTAACATATGGAGTAAATGGAAAACTATTTATCACAGGACCTACACTAATGAACGGTTACTATAAAAGAGAAGACTTAACCAATAAAGCACTATATACTGATGAATCCGGAACAAAATGGTATTACACTGGAGACTATGCAGTAGTCGATAAAGATGGTTGCTTAACTGTATTAGATAGATACAGCGACCCAATAACTATAAAAGTAAATGGTAAAACAGAAGAAGTAAATAAACTAGACATTGTAGAAAAAATAAAAACAAACAGAAACATAAAGAACTGCAAAATGACATTCAATAATGAAAAACTAGTACTTCATTTATCATTAGATGATTTTTATAACATAACTGATGAGGAAAAAATAGAAAGTATACTATCCACAATTAAAGAAAACTTGGAACCTAAGTACTATCCAAACATAATAAATGTACTTGAAGATTTACCTCGTACACAAGTTGGAAAAGTAGATTATAAAACTTTAGAAAAAATGGGTAACGAATTAACAATTGACTTAGACGAAAACACAAAACTAATCATAAAAAAAGAAGAACAAAAAACTAAAAAAATTAAAAGGAAGTAGTTTATATTTCCTTTTTATTATGCTATAATTGTCTCATAGAAGGGTAAGTGGTATGTGTGCAAAATGGTATATTCTTTTCCATTATAAGTTTACTATATTCAGTAATGACTATAATAATATTCTTTAAAAAAGAAAAAAACAAAACATCAGAAAACAAAATATATAGTATGCTCTTAATAACAAATTTAATAGGACTTTTAATAGAAATATTTCCAACAACTTTAGCAATAAGAGGAATAATAAATGTAAGTGAAGGAGTACTAAAACTATTTTTAAAACTAATATTAGTCTATATTTGTAGTTGGACTTTGCTATTTACTTACTATGTAGTAATAGTTTCAATTAAAAACGAAAACACAAAAAATCTACTAAAAAGTATAGGAATTGTAATAGGTTTAACATCAGATGTATTATTCCTAATGTTACCGATAGAATACTACATTAATAATGGGGCAGCTTATTCATACGGAATTGCAGTAGATGTGCTATACGCGATAAGTGGCTCACTAGTCTTATTCTGTGTAATGCTTTTAATCATTAACTTTAGAAGAATAAAAGAAAAATCATATTATCCACTACTGATATTCTTATTTTTAGGTATAATCGTAATAGGAGTACAATATAAATACCCAGAGTTAACTTTAATGTTATCACTTCACACATTTGTAACTTGCTTAATGTACCATACAATAGAAAACCCAGACATGAAACTTATTAACGAACTAGAACTTGCTAAAAGCTCAGCCGAAAAAGCAAATCGTGCTAAAACAGAATTTTTAAGCAGTATGTCTCACGAAATAAGAACACCTCTAAACGCAATTGTAGGTTTATCAGAAATAATAAATAAAACTGACGATGTAAAAGAAATACATGAAGATTCAAAAGATGTAGTAAACGCAAGCTACACACTTCTAGAAATAGTAAATAGTATTCTGGACATAAGTAAAATTGAAGCAGGAAAAATGGAAATAGTAAAAGTTAACTATAATCCTAAAGACGAAATACAAAAACTTACAAAACTACTAGAAACTAGAATAGGCTCAAAAGACTTGAAATTATACGTTGAAATAGATAACAATTTACCTAACGTTTTATATGGAGACTTAAACAAGGTAAAACAAATAATATCTAATTTACTATCAAATGCAATCAAGTATACTGAAAGTGGTCGTGTAGATTTAAAAGTTGTGGTAGAAAACACAGACAAAATATGTAACTTAGAAATAATGGTAAAAGATACAGGTCGCGGTATCAAGGAAGAACAACTTTCCCACTTGTTCACAAAGTTTGATAGACTTGAAGCAGACAAAAACACATCAATTGAAGGAACAGGGCTAGGGCTCGCAATAACAAAAAGTCTTGTAGAAATGCTTGGCGGTACAATAAATGTAGAAAGCACATATGGCGTAGGAAGTGTGTTTACTATAACAATTCCTGAAGAAATATCAGACGTTATCTTAGAAACTACAGAAACCGAAAGTATTACTAAATATAACGGAGTAACTTCTCTTATTGTAGATGACTCAAAACTAAACCTTAAAGTAGCAGAAAAAATATTATCTGAATATGGTTTAACTAGTGAAAGTGTACTAAGTGGAGATGAGTGTATAGAAAAAATAAAAAGAGGAAACAACTACGATATAATATTTATGGACATAATGATGCCCAATAAAGATGGAGTAGAAACACTTAAAGAACTTAAGTCACTTCCTAACTTTAATACACCAGTAGTCGCATTAACTGCAGACGCAATGGAAGGTCAAAAAGAAGCATATTTATCTGCTGGATTCATTGCATACTTATCAAAACCAATTGACCGTCAAGAACTAGAGTCATTCCTAAAAAAAGAATTAAAAGACAAAGCAACAATTGAAAATAACACAAGTTCTGTCAAAGAAGAAATCAAGCCTGTTGAAAAAGAAAATAATAAAGAAGAATTACTTACTAGTGTTGGACTAGACCTAAAAAAAGCATATGAGTTCTTTATGGACATAGACACTCTTATCCCACAACTAAAAGAATACCTTGCTGAAAGTACAGAAAATAAGCGTGTTATGGAAGAGTCTTATAATAAGAAAGATGACATTAACTACGAAATAGTAGTGCACAAACTAAAAAGTGAAAGTAGAATGCTAGGACTTACTGGCTTAGGAGAAATGTTCTATAATCATGAACTAGCTGCTAAAAGAAAAGATTGGGACTATATAAATAAGGAATACACTCCATTAATAAGTGAATATGATAAAGTATTAAATGTACTAGAAAAATTATAGAAAATGCATATTGAAAAATATGTAAATAAATCAAAGCTTTAAACTGTAAACAGAAGAGACTAAATTCTTTTCTGTTTATTTATTTTATCTGCAAAAACTTCCCTGTAAACTTAAAAAAATTAATCAAAAAATCAACTTTTTCCAAAAAAAACACTTGATTTTCATTTAAAGTAGTAGTAAAATCTATATTAATTTATTTTTTGAGGAGAAAGTATGAAGAAGTTAAAAACTATTGAAAATATTATATTTGAAATAATTAACTGCAAACATATTGCTTGCTTAACTTTTTCATGCTGCCACTTCAACAGATTAGGTACGACTAACGACGACTAAGGCTCACGCCGGTCGCCGTTTTTGTTTACCTAAAATTAGGAGGTGTATTATGGAAGTAAAAGATTTGTTAAAAAAATTTAATGAGTATAGTCTAGAAGGTTCAAAAGAAATTCTAACTGCATACAGATATGCTGAAAAATTACATGAAGGTCAATTTAGGCAAAGTGGTGAACCATATATTATGCATCCACTAAATGTTGCATATATACTCGCAGAAATGCATGCAGACAAAGACACGATATGTGCTGGAATCTTACACGATACTTTAGAAGACACAAATATTACTAAAGAAGACATTGCACACTACTTTAATCAAGATGTTGCAAACCTAGTAGATGGTGTAACTAAAATATCTAAAATGAATTTTTCATCAAAACAAGCACAAAACTATGCAAACACTAGAAAAATAATAACAGGTATTACTGAAGATGTAAGAATTATTATTATCAAACTTGCAGACAGACTTCACAACATGAGAACACTTGAATATAAAAGTGAATTCAAGCAAAAAGAAAATTCACTAGAAACAATGGAAATATTTGTCCCTCTCGCATACTACATTGGAGCATACAGAATAAAAAGTGAATTAGAAGACATTAGTCTAAAATATCTAAAACCAGATATGTATGAAAAAATATTAGAAAAAAAGTTAAAAGTAGAAATTAACAGTAAAGACATAATAAATGAAATGCTACACAAAATTGAAACAATATTAAAAGACAAAAACATTCCAAATGAAATAAAAGTCAGAACCAAAAACATATATGGAATATATAAAAAAATGAATGAAGGCCAAAAACTAGTGGACATTCATGACTTAATTGCTTTTAAAATAATGGTAGAAGAAGTAGAAAAATGTTATTTAACTTTGTACCTAATTCACAAAGAATATCCACCAATGAATGAAAAGTTTAAAGACTATATAGCAAATCCAAAAACAAATATGTATAGAAGCTTACATACAACAGTATTTGAACGTCATGGTAGATTAATTCAAACACAAATAAGAACATTTGAAATGGATAAAATTGCTTCATTTGGACTAACAGCATATTGGGATATTGAAAAAAACAAAGCAAGAGATGTAATGCAAAATGACTTAAAAGAAAAATATCAATTCTTTAAATCTTTAACAGAAATAAATTCAATGTTTGGAGATAATCAAGAATTTGTAAGTCAAGTGAAAAAAGAATTATTTGCTGATAAAGTTTATTGTTACACTACTAAAGGAGACATAATAGAACTTCCAAAAGGTTCAACAGTAGTAGACTTTGCTTACAAAATACACACTGATGTAGGTAACACCATGGTTGGAGCATTTGTTAATGAAGAATATGTACCAATTAGTTACGTATTAAAAAATAAAGATAGAGTTAGAATTGTAACAGATGAATTATCTTTTGGACCCAGAGAAGAATGGGAAAAACTTGCAAAAACATGCTCTGCAAAAAAGAAAATAAGGGAATTTAATAAAAACAATTGAGTTTATAGGGAACTCATAAAAAAACTAAGAAGGAGGAAAAATGAAACAGATTTTAAATAAGGAAAATGAAAAATACGCAAGAAAATGCTTTGAAGAAGCAATTGATATGGGGGTTAACTTTAAATTAGAAAACAAGGTTAGAGAAAAAATATTTTCTAAAGAAAGTATGGAAGAATTATTGAAGTTACCAATTTCTGAAAGTACACCAGAAGATGTGCTAAATGATTTTAATGAAAATATTTTACCATACTGCACAAACTTTTCTAATACAAAATTTATGGGATTTCCAGATGCAGGAAATAGCATTTCTGGTATAACTGGTGCGATTGTCAGCGATTTTATGCAACAAAACATTATTAATTCTACTTTCTGTGCACCAATTGCAACTTACATGGAAATTGCTGTGATTAAATGGTTAAGAGAAGTAATAGGATATAAAATTAACCCAATAAATAATATTTGGGATGTAGGAGGAATCATTACATATGGAGGAACAGGTAGTAATACTACAGCAATGTTATTAGCAAGAGAAAATTTTAGAAAGAATACTATGGAATACGGTGTTAGAAATCCAGAAGAATACAAGATATTAATACCCAAAGGAATTGGACATTATAGTATAAAAAGTGCATCAATGTGGATAGGCTGTGGTAACAATGTAATAGAAGTAGAAACAAATGATTATAAATATAATTTAACCGAGTTAAAAAGAACCTTAGAAGAAAATTATGGAAAAATAATGTGTGTAGTGGTTTATGCTGGTGATAGTAGAACAATGACTATTGACAACTTAAAAGAAGTTTATAATTTAGTTAAATCAGTTGATGAACGAATATGGTTGCACGTTGATGCTTGTCATGGTTTTTCCCTAGCATTTTCTAAAAAATTAAAAACCAAAATAGAAGGAATAGAACTTTATGATAGTATTTCTACAGATCCACATAAAGTTTTAGCTGTTCCATATTGTATAAGTGCATTGTTAGTTAAAAATCCCGAAAAAATGAAATTAATAACATCAACTTCAGATTTAATAATGCAAGAAGACTTTGCCTTTGGGCAAATAACACCATTTATTGGCTCAAAAAGTTGGATATCACTTAAATTGTGGTTTTCAATTAAAAGTTTAGGGATTGAAGGATATGGAAAATTAATTGAAAAAAGATGTGAAATGGCACAATATTTAAAAAATAAAATAAATTCAAGTAAAGAGTTTGTGTTATTAAATGATGTCAATATTAATTCAGTGGTCTTTATGTATGTAGAGAACAAAAATAATATAAAGCTAAATTCAAGAGAATTAAATGAACTCCATGTTAAAATATATGATAAATTATTAAATTATGGAAATTACTATTTGCATAAATTTACAATAAATGATGATAATGGTATTATTGAAAAAAACTCCACATTAATTCCACTAAGATACATGTCAGGGAACGATAATTTATCAAAAAAAGATATAGATGAAATGTTAAAAAATATTTCTATGATAGCACAGGAGGTAAAAAATAATGATAAATAAACTTTGTAAAAATTATTATGATATGATAATTCGTGAGTATGGCACTATAGTTCAAAGCACTATCATATATGGTTCAAACATCTATAATTGTAGTTCAAGCGATTTGGATGTATGTTTAATTGTGAACAACTATGATAAAGCATTACAAGATGAAATTATAAAAAAAACAAAAAGCTTTCATTTACTTAATAAATTAAAAGTAGATGAAGAAATTCCATTTGAAAATAAATTAATTTATTCTGAAAAAGAAGTTTTAGATACTCTAGAACATTCTCCATTTGAATTTAATGGAAATATTATAATTAAAGATATTGTGAAAACAAAAGAATTTTTGAGTTCTGTAGAAATGAAAAAAAGGCTATTATTAAATATCTTAACAACAGATCATTTGACTATTGGAAAAAGTACAGAAAATTATGAAAGAATTGCTTGGAAAATTATTCTTACCGCACTAAAAGAATATTACTTATTACAAAACATGGATGTTGAAAACATTTTGACATATTTATACAAAAATCCATATACAGGTGCAGAAGGCGAAATGTATTTAGGATACAAAAAGAATAGAGTCGAAAAAGAAATGTACTTGAAAAGGAAATTGGGTGAAATGTTATGATAGATTTATCAAAAAATCAAAATCCATATTATCCAACAAAAAAAATATATAGAAAATTGAAAAAGGAAGTTAAAAGTATTAAATTTTATGCAGAGGATTACGTCAAGATATCATTACCCAAAACCTCTGGTAATAGAAGAATAACTGAAAGAAATTTTCTTATTACCAATGGTACAATGGAAGCAATGGATTTAATATTGTTTGCGAAAAAGAAAAAAAAGATTGGTTTTATGCAACCCACCTTCTGGGGAATTAAAACTGCAGCAAATAGAAATTCTTATGAAATAATAGAAGAACACTTTGAACAAAACATGGAATATAATGCTATAAAAATTGATGAATTAGCAAAAAAAGTAGACATAGTATATTTATGTAATGATAACAATCCAACACTTAGTTATTTAGATAATAAAGAATTATACAAGTTAATTAAAGACAATAAAAATTGTTCATTTATAGTAGATGAAACTGTATTAACTTTTGATTTAAACTACGATAATTTAACAATGATTAATTATATAACTGAATTGAAGAATTTAAATGTCATAGTATCGCTATCAAAAATATTGAGCATACCTGGACTAAGATGTGGATTAATTGTAAGTGATGAAAACAATATTGAAAATTATAAAATAAATCAAACACCATATTCAACTAACATTTTCATCGCAAAAAATATAAACATGTTTTTAAACGAACGTGGTAGAATAAAAAAATCAAAAATAAAAATAAAGAACAATTTTATTTACCTAAAAAAAAGTTTAGAAAAAGAAAATTTTAAAAAATTAATTAATAATGTAAAATATAAATATACAGGTTTTATGTTGGTAGAATTATGTGATAAAGTTAATTATAATGATTTGATTGAATTTTTGAATCAGAATAAAATATTCTTATCAACGACTAATAAGTATTATGGAAATTTAAGACATAATTACTTACGAATAAGTGCTGGAAAGAAAAAAGAGTTTAGGGCTTTAATTAAAACATTGAAAAAATATTTGAATAAAATATAAAAATATAGTATAATATGTTAAAATTATTTATGTTGAGGAGGAAAAAAGTATGAATAAAAGAGACATTTTTATAGGTGGAGCGTGGCCATATGCTAATTATTTTTTACACGTTGGTCATTTAGCAGCATTATTACCAGGAGATTTATTAGCAAAATATTATAGGGGCAAAGGAGATAATGTTATATACGTATCAGGTTCCGACTGCCATGGCACACCAATAACAGAACGTGCAAAAAAAGAAGGCGTAGAGCCAAACCAAATAGCAGAATATTATCACACAGAGTTTGCAAAAACATTCGAAAGATTAGGCTTTGAATATGATGAGTATTCAACAACTATGAGTGAACACCATAAAGAATATGTTAAAGAAAAGTTTAAGAAAATGATAGAAAACGGTTACATTTATGAAAAAGAAGTAGAGCAAGATTATTGTGATGAATGTAAGACATTCTTATCAGATAGAGAAATAGAAGGTATATGCCCACACTGTGGTGGAAAAAGTACAGGAGATCAGTGTGATAAATGTGGTGCTTCATTAGATAGCACTGAAGTATTAGACAAGCATTGTAAAAAATGTCACAGTAAAACAATATTAAAAAATAATAAACATTTATATTTTAAACTAACAGAATTTGAAAACGGATTACAAGAATTAATAAACAAAAACAAGCTGACATGGAGAAAAAACGCACTAGGTGAAGCACAAAAATACATAGATATGGGTTTGGTAGACCGTGCAGCAACAAGACAACTTGACTGGGGAGTAGAAGTTCCGGTTGAAGGTTATGAAGATAAAAGAATTTATGTATGGATTGAAGCGGTATTAGGATATTTATCAGTTGGAGAAGAAGTAGCAAAAAGTCGTGGCATTGACTTTGATAAATTCTTATCTGACGATAATGCAAACTTAAAGACATATTATGTTCATGGAAAAGATAATATTCCATTCCATACAACTATATATCCAGCCTTATTACTTTCATTAAAAGAAAATTATAGACTTCCAGATTACATTGTATCTTCTGCCTATGTTAATTTAAATAATGAGAAAATGAGTAAATCAAAAGGAAATTTAATAACAGCTAATGAATTATTAGATATGTTTGAAAGTGATACTTTAAGATTTTATTTCTCATTTAAAGGGCCAGAAACAAATGACATGAATTGCTCGATAGACGATATCATTCAAACTCACAATAAATTCTTAGTAGGTATGTTAGGTAACTTTATAAATCGTAACTTATCATTCATCAAAAAGAAATTTGATGGAAACATCACTGAAGGAACAATAGATGAAAAGATAAAGGAAGCAACAAACAAAACTTATCACTTAGTTGGAGAATACTTTGAAAAAGGCGAAATTAAAAATGCTGTAACAGCTATAATGGAATATGTTAATTTAGCAAATAAGTACTATGATAGTAGAGAACCATGGAAACAAGTTAAAGAAAATATTAGTGATTTTAACGACACAACATATACTTGTTTATACATGATTGCAAATCTATCAAACTTAATAGAACCAGTTTTACCAAATGCATCAACTAAGATTAAAAGAATGTTAAATTTAAATCCATACAAATGGGAAGAAGAAATGATTTCAGGAGATTATAAACTCACTGATGTTGAAATACTTTATAATCGTTTAGAAGAAAAAAAAACTGAACTAGTTAGCGATAATAGTAAAAAAAGATAAAATAATAGTTTAATAATAAAAGAATAACATTCGACTAAATACTGAAAAAAACAGTTGATTTTTATTCATAAAGAAATTATAATATAAATATGTAAACGAAGACAGGCCTTGGAAAGCCTAACAGTTATGTATTCTAAAGAGGGATCTATTAAGATAATTAGAGTGGAACCGCGGGATTTTTATCTCGTCTCTAAAACTTATTAGTTTCCTCTTTTATTTTAAAGGAGGAATGAAAAAATGGAAGAAATAACTATGAAAGATATGGTAAATATCTCAAAACAATACGGTTTTATTTACCAAGGAAGTGAAATATACGGAGGACTTGCAAACACTTGGGATTATGGTCCACTTGGAAGTGTGCTAAAAGACAACATTAAATCAACATGGAAAAAAAGATTTGTCCAAGAAAGAGAAAATGCTTATTTAGTTGATCCAGCAATTTTAATGCACCCAAAAGTATGGGAAGCGAGTGGTCATGTTGAATCATTTAGTGATCCATTAATCGACTGCAAAAATTGTAAAACAAGACACAGAGTAGATAATTTAATTGAAGATTATGATAAAACAATTGATGTTGATAGAATGACAGAAGAAGAAATGATTAGATACATTAGAGACAACAAAGTTCCATGTCCAAAATGTGGTGGTCATGATTTTACTGATTTAAGAGATTTCAATTTAATGTTCAAAACAACAAGAGGTGTAGTAGAAGAAAAACAAAGCACAATTTATTTAAGACCAGAAAATGCACAAGGTGAATATGTGAATTATCTAAATGTAAAAAGAACAACTAGATCGAATTTGCCTTTTAGTATAGGTCAAGTAGGTAAAGCATTCAGAAATGAAATAACACCAGGTAATTTCACATTTAGAACAATAGAATTTGAACAAATGGAATATCAAACATTTTGTAAGCCAGGAACAGATTCAGACTTATATAACTACTTTAAAGAATATGCAAAAAAATACTTTATGGATCTTGGCATACCAGAAGAAAAATTAAGATACCATCCACATGAAAAATTAGCACACTATGCAAAAGAAGCATGTGACATTGACTACTTATTTCCATTTGGATGGGGTGAATTAAACGGAACTCACAATAGAACTGATTATGATTTAACTAGACACCAAGAATACTCAGGAGAAAAAATGGACTATATAGACCCAGAAACAAATGAAAAATATATCCCATACATAATAGAATCTACAGTGGGTGCTGATAGATTAACTCTAGCATTATTATTTAACTCATATAATAAAGAAGAATTAAGTAATGGTGAAACAAGAGAATATATGAAATTTCATCCAGCTATTGCACCATATAAAGTAGCGGTTTTACCTCTTATGAAAAAATATCATACTGAAAAAGCAAAAGAATTATTTAACTTATTAAATAAAGAATTTATGGTATCATATGATGAAAGTGGTTCAATTGGTAAAAGATATAGAAGACAAGATATGATGGGAACGCCTTTTGCAGTTACAGTGGATGACAATACACTAAATAATGGTACTGTGACTATAAGAGACAGAGACACAATGGAACAAATAACTTTAAAAGTTGAAGAAATAGCAAATTACATAAATCAAAAAATAAAGTTTTAAAAGACAAAGTAACACTAGAAAATAACACAAGTTCTATTAAAGAATAAATCAAACCTGTTGAAAAAGAAAACACTAAAGAAAAGTTACTTACTAATGTTGGACTACACCTAAAAAAGCATATGAGTTCTTTATGGGCATAGATACTCTTATCCCACAGCTAAAAGAATCCCTTACTGAAAGTGTAGAAAATAAGCGTGTTATGGAAGAGTCTTATAATAAGAAAGATAATATCAATTACGAAATAGTAGTGCACAAACTAAAAAGTGAAAGTAGAATGCTAGGACTTACTGGCTTAGGAGAAATGTTCTATAATCATGAACTAGCTGCTAAAAGAAAAGATTGGGACTATATAAATAAGGAATACACTCCATTAATAAGTGAATATGATAAAGTATTAAATGTACTAGAAAAATTATAGAAAATGCATATTGAAAAATATGTAAATAAATCAAAGCTTTAAACTGTAAACAGAAGAGACTAAATTCTTTTCTGTTTATTTATTTTATCTGCAAAAACTTCCCTGTAAACTTTACAAATAAAAATAATAAAAAAACACTTGATTTTTACATAAAAATGTCATATAATGATATACGTATGACTGCGGAGAAGCGCAAGGTTGCTGATACACCCGGTTAAGTTGTAAATATTTAATTTAGTATCAGGTAATTTGTGTGGAGCGAGTCTATTTGAAATAGGCGAAGGAGGGTAATTTATGGCAAAAGAGAAAGTTCGTATCAGATTAAAGGCATATGATCACAGAGTATTAGACCAAGCAGCAAGCAAAATTGTTGATACAGTAAAACGTACTGGTGGCGTTGTTTCTGGACCAGTTCCACTACCAACAGACATCGAAAAAATCACAATTTTAAGAGCTGTTCACAAATACAAAGATTCACGTGAACAATTTGAAATGAGAACACACAAAAGATTAATTGATATCGATAGTCCAAGTAAAGAAACAGTAGATGCATTATCTCACTTAGATTTACCAAGTGGAGTAGATATTGAAATCAAATTATAAGATTTAGTAGGGAGGAAAAATAATGAAAGGAATCTTAGGACGTAAAGTTGGAATGACACAAGTATTCACAACTAACGGATTACTTATACCTGTAACTGTAGTAGAAGTTGAACCAAACGTTATAACTCAAATCAAAACAGTAGAAAAAGATGGGTATAATAGTATTCAATTAGGTGCTTTTACAAAAGGAGAAAAAGTATCTAATAAACCAGAAATGGGACATGTTAAGAAAGCAAATACTACACCTAAGCGCTTCTTAAAAGAAATTAAAGGATTAGACGTAACTAACTATGAAGTTGGTCAAATAATCGGTGTAGACACATTCGAAGTAGGAGAACTAGTAGACGTAACAGGAACTTCTAAAGGTAAAGGTTTCCAAGGAACAATTAAGAGACATAACTTTAGTAGAGGACCTATGGGACATGGTTCGCACTATCATAGAGCTGTTGGTTCTCGTGGACCAATGAGACCAATGAGAGTCTTAAAAGGTAAGAAATTACCAGGACATATGGGTAATGAAACAGTAACAATTCAAAACCTTGAAATTATAGCAGTTGATGTAGAAAATAATTGCTTACTAATAAGTGGTAATATACCAGGACCTAAAAAAGGTTATGTAATAGTAAGAACTGCTATTAAAAACGGTGGAAAAGTTGAAGCTAAAGAATTAGTTTCATACGTAGTAGAAGAAGTTATAGAAAATAACGAAGTAGTAACTGAAGAACTAACTGAAACAGTTGAAGCTCCAGTTGCAGAAGAAACTGCTACAGAAACTCCAGAAAAGGAGGATGCTGAATAATGGCTAAATTAGATGTATTAAAACTAAACGGAGAAAAAGCTAGCACTGTTGAATTAAACGATGCTATCTGGAATATCGAAGTAAATGAAATAGTATTAAGCGAAGCAGTAAGATTACAAATGGCTTCATTAAGACAAGGTACACATGATACTAAAGGAAGAAGTGAAGTATCAGGTGGTGGAAAAAAACCTTGGAGACAAAAAGGAACTGGACGTGCTCGTCAAGGTTCAATTAGAGCCCCTCACTGGGTAGGTGGAGGAATCGTTTTTGGACCAACACCAAGAAGTCATAGTTTCAAAATGAATAAAAAAGAAAGAAGACTTGCAATTAAAAGTGCTCTTTCAGATAAATTACAAAATAAAGAAATATGCGTAGTTGATAGTTTAGAATTGACTTCACCTAAAACAAAAGAATTTAATAACACATTAAATACTTTAAACTTAAATGGTAAAACATTAATAGTAACTGATGGAGAAAATGGTAATGTTGTATTAGCTTCAAGAAACATGGCTAACTTACATGTTATTGAACCATCAAGTATTAACGTTTTGGACCTAGTAGGTGCAGATAACTTACTTATCGATGTAGCAAGCGTTAATAAAATAGAGGAGGTGCTTAAATAATGAATATAGAAATAATAAAAGCACCAGTAATAACTGAAAAAACAAATAACTTAGCTAGTGCTAACGTATACGTTTTCAAAGTTGACAAATCTGCTAACAAAACAGAAATTAAACAAGCTATTGAAAACAAATGGAACGTTAAAGTTTTAAGCGTTAACACTACTAATACACAAGCTAGAAAAAGAAGAGTTGGAAAGTACACTGGTTACACAACTCCTTACAAAAAAACTTATGTAAAACTTAAGGAAGGCTCTACAATAGAGTTTTAGTAGGTGATTATAATGGCAATAAAGAAATTTAAACCAATAACTAACGGAACTAGAAACATGAGTACTTTAGTAAATGAAGAAATCACATCAAGTACTCCTGAAAAAAGTTTATTAAGAAAAGCTAAAAGCAATGCTGGAAGAAACAATCAAGGAAAAATCACTGTAAGACATAGAGGTGGCGGAGTTAAAAGAAAATATCGTGTAATAGATTTCAAAAGAAATAAAGACGGTGTTATCGGAACTGTTACAAGTATCGAATATGATCCAAACAGAAGTGCAAACATTGCATTAATAACTTATGCTGACGGAGAAAAAAGATACATTATCGCACCTTTAAACTTAAAAGTTGGTGATAAAATAGAAAGTGGAGAAAATGTTGATATCAAAGTTGGTAATGCTCTTCCACTTATGAACATTCCAGTTGGTACAGTAGTACACAATGTTGAATTAAATCCTGGTAAAGGTGGACAACTTGCACGTGGTGCTGGTTCAAGTGCACAAATATTAGGTAGAGAAGGAAAATATGTTTTATTAAGACTTAAGTCTGGTGAAACAAGAAAAGTTATGGGAGTATGTCGTGCAACTATAGGAACTGTTGGTAACTTAGATTACGAATTAGTTCATTTAGGAAAAGCAGGAAGAAAAAGACACATGGGATGGAGACCTACAGTTCGTGGTAGTGTTATGAACCCTAACGATCACCCTCATGGTGGTGGTGAAGGTAAAGCACCAGTTGGTAGAAAAGGACCTATGACTCCATGGGGTAAACCTGCTCTTGGACTTAAAACTCGTAAAACAAAGAAAGCTAGCGAGAAGTTAATAGTATCTCGTAGAAATAAATAGAAAGGATTTGTGCGTATGTCAAGAAGTTTAAAAAAAGGACCTTTCGTTTTTGATAGATTACTTAAGAAAGTACAAGCTCTAAACGAAAGTGGAAAAAAAGAAGTAATTAAAACTTGGTCACGTAGTTCAACTATATATCCAGATTTCGTAGGACACACATTTGCAGTTCACAATGGAAAAGATTTTATTCCAGTATACGTAACTGAAGACATGGTTGGACACAAACTTGGTGAGTTTGCATTAACTCGTAAGTTTGGTGGACATGCTGGCGATAACAAATAGGAGGGTAAATTATGGAAACTTATGCAATACATAAAGGTGCCATGATCGCACCTAGAAAAGCTAGAATGACACTTGACCTTGTAAGAGGTAAAAGCGTTAAGGAAGCAAGAATGATTTTATTAACAACTAACACTAAAGCTAGTCGTTTAATAAAGAAAGTATTAGATAGTGCTGTTGCAAACGCAGTAAATAATCTAGGGTTAAAAGAAGATGACTTATACGTTGTTGAAACATACATCAACGAAGGAGTCACATTAAAAAGAAGTAAAATCGCATCACGTGGAAGCGTTGACAAACGTGATAAAAGAACAAGTCACATCTTTGTAAAAGTTAGTGACAAGAAGGAGGACTAAGCTATGGGACAAAAGGTAAGTCCAGTCGGACTAAGAATAGGAATCAATAAAGACTGGGAAAGTAAATGGTTCGCATCAAATAAAGATTTCGCTAAATACTTAAATACTGATATGAAAATTCGTAAGTATTTAGAAAAGAATCTTAAAGGTAGCTCAGTCGCAAATATTGTTATTGAAAGAAATAACAAAAGAACTAATGTAATAATCAACACTGCTAAACCTGGTGTAGTAATCGGACGTGGTGGTGAAGGAATTGAAAAGCACAAAAAAGAACTTGCTAAATTAACTGGGGAAGATATTTACATTTCAATAGTAGAAATCAAACAACCAGATTTAAATGCAGCATTAGTTGCAGAACAAATAGCAATGCAAATCGAAAATCGTGCTTCATTCAGAGTAGCGCAAAAGAAAGCTATAAGAAATACAATGAAAGCAGGAGCAAAAGGTATTAAAACTTTAGTATCAGGTCGTTTAAATGGTGCTGAAATAGCAAGAAGCGAAGGATACTCAGAAGGAACTGTACCACTACATACTTTAAGAGCTGATATTGATTATAGTCATAAAGAAGCTAACACAATCTATGGTAAGATAGGTGTTAAAGTATGGATTTACAAAGGAGAAATCCTTCCTGCCAAAGGAAATAAGGGAGGTAATGTAAATGCTAATTCCAAAAAGAACTAAATATAGAAAACCTCACAGAATAAGTTATGAAGGAAAAAGTAAAGGTAAGAATATCTTATCTTACGGAGAATATGGCTTAGTTGCTAAAGAAGGTGCTTATATAACTGCAAGGCAAATAGAAGCAGCTCGTGTAGCTATGACAAGAGAAATGAAAAAGTCTAAAAGAGGTAAAGTATTTATTAACATATTTCCTCATTTAGCAAGAACTAAAAAACCTTTAGAAGTTCGTATGGGAAGTGGTAAAGGTAACGTTGAAGAATGGGTAGCAGTAGTTAAAGAAGGTAAAATTATGTTCGAAATGACAGATGTTACAGAAGAAACAGCTAGAGAAGCTTTCCGTTTAGCTGGTCACAAACTACCTATCAAAACAAAATTCATAAAGAAAGAAAGTGGTGAAACAAATGAAAACTAGTGAAATAAGAAAAATGACAACTGAAGAAATCAATAAGAATATTGTTGAATTAAAAGCTGAATTATGGAATTTACGTTTCAGTAGTGCCACTGGTTCTTTAGATAAACCACACAAAATCAAACAAATGCGTCATGACATCGCTAGATTAAAAACTGTACTTAACGAACGCAAGGAAGATAAGTAGGAGGAACTATGGAAAAGACTAAAGAAACAATAGTTGGAAAAGTAATAAGTACTGGAATGGACAAAACAATAGTTGTTTTAACAGAAACTTATAAAAACCACCCACTATACAAAAAAAGAGTTAAATACTCTAAAAAATATAAAGCACATGATGAAGAAAACAAAGCAAAAGTAGGAGATACTGTTAAAATAGTAGCATGTCGTCCACTTTCAAAAACAAAAAGATATGTATTAGATAGCATTATTGAAGAAGCTATCGTACTTTAAGAAAGGAACGTGAGTATTAATGGTACAACCAGAAAGCCGTTTAAAAGTTGCTGATAACTCTGGAGCAAGAGAAATCTTAGTTATAAGAGTACTTGGTGGCTCATTCGTAAGAAGCGGAAATATTGGAGACGTTGTAGTAGGAACTGTTAAAAAGGCAATACCTAACTCTAACGTTAAAAAGGGAAAAGTCGTAAAGGCTGTAATAGTTAGAACAGTTAAAGGCGTAGAAAGACCAGATGGTTCACACATCAAATTTGATGACAATGCTTGTGTTCTAATTAAAGATGATAAGAGTCCTGTAGGAACACGTGTTCTAGGACCGGTTGCTAGAGAACTTCGTGATAAAGATTTCATGAAAATCGTGTCTCTTGCACCAGAAGTATTATAGGAGGGGTACTAGATGAAAATTAAAGTTGGAGATAAAGTAAGAGTAATTACTGGTTCAAACAAAGGTAAAGAAGGAAAAGTATCAAAAGTTTTAAGAAGCGAATCTAGAGTTATAGTTGAAGGTGTAAACATCGTTAAAAAACACGTTAAACCTAATAGAACTAACGAAACAGGTGGAATTCTTGAAACTGAAGCTCCTATTCATATTTCAAATGTAATTGTTCTTTCTGAAGAAAAGAAAGAAAACAAAAAATCTAAGAAAGAATCTAAATAGGAGGAAATAACATGGAAACATTAAAGAAAAAATATAATGAAGAAATAACTCCTGCTCTTATAGAAAAATTTGGATACACTTCTAAAATGGAAGTTCCAAAACTAGAAAAAATCGTACTTAACATGGGTGTAGGAGATGCAACTACTGATTCTAAATACTTAGATGCTGCTGTTAAAGAATTAACTGTAATCGCTGGACAAAAACCAGTTGTTACAAAAGCTAAAAAATCAATCGCAGGATTTAAATTAAGAGAAGGAAACAAAATTGGTTGCAAAGTTACACTACGTGGAGAAAGAATGTATGTATTCTTAGAAAAACTAATTAACATAGCATTACCTCGTGTACGTGACTTTAGAGGAATCTCAAAAGGAAGTTTTGATGGAAGAGGAAACTATACTTTAGGAATTAAAGAACAACTTATATTCCCAGAAGTAGACTACGATCAAGTAATTAAAACTAGAGGTCTTGATATTGTAATAGTAACAACTGCTAATACAAATGAAGAAGCTTTAGAATTACTAAGTGGTTTTGGTTTACCTTTCAAGAAATAGGAGGTCGAAGTAATGGCAAAAACAAGTAAAAAAGTTAGTCAAAAAAGAGGTAGCAAATTTGCTGTAAGAAATTACACTAGATGCGAAAGATGTGGAAGACCTCACGGAGTATTAAGAAAATTCGGACTATGCCGTATTTGCTTTAGAGAACTAGCTTACAAAGGACAAATACCAGGCGTTAAAAAGTCTAGTTGGTAAGAAGGGAGGACTATAGTAATGAATGATATAATTTCAGATATGCTTACAAGAATGCGTAATGCACTTGCAATGAAATATACAAAAGTTGAAGTACTTGGTTCAAAAATGACAAAAGAAATCGCGACAATATTAACAAATGAAGGATACATTGAAGGATTTGAAGCTGTTAAAGATGGTGCAGCTGAAAAACTAATAATAAATTTAAAATATGGTGCTAAGAAAGAAAAAGTTATAACAGGACTTAAAAGAATCAGCAAACCTGGTTTAAGAGTTTACGTTAAAGCAAACGAAGTACCAAAAGTATTAAATGGTTTAGGAATAGCTATTGTATCTACTTCTAAAGGAATAATGACAGATAAGGAAGCAAGAAAAGAAAACTTAGGTGGAGAAATTCTTGCATACATCTGGTAAGGAGTAATTATGAGTAGAATAGGTAAAAGAATATTAGTTATACCTGAAGGTGTAACAGTTAATGTTAATGATAGTCGTGTATCAGTATCAGGAAAACTTGGTAGTTTAGAACTAGAAGTTAAACCTGGAATTCAAGTATCAGTAGATAATGGTAACGTAACAGTTACAAGAGAAAATGATTCTAAGGAACTAAAACAATTACATGGAACAACAAATGCTAACATCAAAAATATGATAGAAGGTGTAAGTACTGGTTTCAAAAAAGAATTAGAAATCAATGGTGTAGGTTACAGATTCCAAGTAGCCGGAAACACTTTAACAATAAGTGCTGGTTATAGTCATCCAGTTAAAATGGAAGCTCCAAAAGGAATTACAATTGAAGCTCCAAGTCAAACTGAATTAAATATAATGGGATTTGATAAACAAGTAGTTGGAGAGTTCGCAGCACAAGTTCGTAAAGTACGTGGACCAGAACCATATAAAGGTAAAGGTATTAAGTATAAAGACGAATTTATAAGACGTAAGGAAGGAAAGAAAGCTGCATAAGGAGGTAAAGTATGATAAAGAAAGAAAGTAAAAATGTAAGTCGTTTAAAAAGACATGCTAGAATAAGAAAAAACTTATCTGGAACAAGCGAAATGCCAAGATTAAATGTATTTAGAAGTAATACTAACATCTATGCTCAAATAATCGATGACACAACTGGTAAAACTTTAGTAAGTGCCTCTAGTTTAGATATGAAATTAAAAGGACTAAATGTAGAAGTAGCAAAACAAGTAGGAACTGAAATAGCTAAACGTGCACAAGAAAAAGGTATTACTGAAGTAGTATTTGACCGTGGTGGATATCAATATCATGGAAAAGTCGAATCTTTAGCCAATGCAGCTAGAGAAGCAGGACTTAAATTCTAAAGGAGGACTAAGATGGAAAATAATAAAAAAGATAGAAAAAATGATAGAAATAACAAAAGAGAATTTGTTAAAAAAAGTCCTTACGAGGAAAAAGTAATATCAATTGGACGTGTATCTAAAACAACTAAAGGTGGACGTACAATGAGATTCACAGCAACAGTTGCTGTAGGTGATAGAAAAGGTAAAGTTGGTTTAGGAACAGGAAAAGCTTCAGAAGTTCCAACAGCAATCTCAAAAGCTATTAAGGCTGCTGAAAAAAATGTTATATCAATTAACTTAGTTGAAGGTAGAACATTAAGTCATGAAGCAATTGGTAAATGTGGAGCTGCTAAAGTATTAGTTAAACCTGCTAAAGCCGGAAGTGGTATCATCGCTGGTGGACCAGTTCGTAACGTATTAGAACTTGCTGGTGTAAAAGATATAGTATCTAAATCACTTGGAAGTAATACACAAATAAATACTGCAAAAGCTGCAATGGATGCATTAAAACAACAAAGAAGTGCAAGTCATATTGCAAGTTTACGTGGTAAAACAGTAGAGGAGATTATAGGATAATGAAATTAAATGAATTAAAAATGAATCCTGGATCTACTCAAAAAAGAAAAATAGTAGGTAGAGGACCAGGAAGCGGATTAGGAAAAACAAGTGGTCGTGGTGAAAAAGGTCAAAAAGCTCGTTCTGGAGCAAGTATCAAACCATGGTTTGAAGGTGGACAAACTCCATTATACAAAAGACTTCCAAGAAGAGGATTTAATAACAAAATGTTTACTACAAGATATTCAGTAGTAAATGTAAGTGACCTTAACAGATTTGAAGATAACACAACTGTAACACCAGAAATGTTAAAAGAAGTCGGATTAGTAAAAAAAGAATTAAGTGGAATTAAAATTTTAGGAAGTGGTGAACTAACTAAGAAATTAACAGTAAAAGCTAATTTATTTACAAATACAGCTATTAACAAAATAGAAAGCAATGGTGGAAAAGCAGAGGTGATTTAGATGTTTGCAACATTCAAGCAAATATTTAAGAAAACTAACAAAGACCTAAAAAACAGAATACTTTATACTATAGGTGCATTATTCATTTTCGCATTAGGAAATGCAATAACTGTACCTGGTATGAAAGCTATAACTAGTGATTTAGGATTTCTAGAATTATTAAATGCAATGAGTGGTGGAGGACTTAAACAATTTAGTATATTTGCTCTAGGTGTAATGCCATATATTACTGCATCAATACTACTTCAAGTACTTCAAATGGATTTAATGGGAATAACATATTTCCAAGAATTAAAAGAAATGGGAGAAGAAGGAAGACGTAAAATAAATAAAATTAATAGATACCTTGGTATAGGATTTGCTCTTATAGAAGGCTATATTTATTCAATAATGTTTATGGGTAAAACTGGTACTCCTCTTGAATATGTAGAAATTAGTATTATACTAACTGCAGGAACAGCATTCTTACTTTACTTAGGTGATCAAATAACTAATAAAGGTTTAGGAAATGGAATAAGCTTAATCATTATGGCAGGTATAGTAAACACAATACCAAGTATGATGATTAAAGCATTTAACGAATTAGCTATAAATGGTTCAAATACATTTATAGGTATCATATCATTTATAATATTCGTACTATTATATATTGCTATAATAGTAGGCGTTGTATATGTACAAGAAGCAGAAAGAAGAATACCAATACAATATTCAAATAGAAGTACTGGTACATATAAAGCAAACTCTTCATTCTTACCATTAAGAATAAATAGTGCAGGAGTTATGCCAGTAATATTTGCTTCAGCAGTACTAGCAATACCAACAACATTAACTTATATTATAAAGAAAGATAGTTTTAAATTATTTGTAGATAAATATTTATCTACAACAACTCCAATAGGTTTTATAGTATATATCTTACTAATAATAGCATTTACTTATGGTTACACATATTTAGCTGCTGTTAATCCAGAAGATTTATCTAAAAACTTAAATAAACAAAATGGTTACATTCCAGGAATAAGACCTGGAACAGAAACTACAAAATATGTATCAAAAGTATTATCTAGAATTACATTTATGGGTGCATTATTTATAGCAGCATTAGCTGCAATACCAATTGTATTTAGTTGGGTATCAAATATGTCAAGTACAGTAACTCTAGGAGGTACAAGTATACTAATTGTAGTAGGAGTATTATTAGAAACATATAAACAACTTGAAAGTTCAGTAGCAAGTCGTGCTTATAGGAGGTAATAAAAATGAACATCATTTGGATTGCTCCACCTGCCGCAGGCAAGGGAACATTTAGTGGTTTATTAAAAGAAAAATATGGTTTTAACCATATAAGTGCTGGTGATGTACTTCGTGAACAAGTCTCTCTTGGTAGTGACATTGGTAAAGAAGTAGAAAGTATTATTGCAAAAGGAGAAATGGTTGATGACAATTTAATGAAACGTCTCATAGAAACAAAATTAAAAAGTCTTGACCTTACTATTCCATTTATGATGGATGGTTATCCTAGAAAAATAAATCAAGCACATGACTACGAAGAAATACTTAGTAGTTTAGGATTAAATGTTGATAAAGTAATATATATTAACATTGATAAAGAAACAGGTTTAAAAAGAGTACTAGGTCGTGTATCATGCCCTATATGTAAAAAAACTTATAATGTATTAACAGGTTACAACACACCTAAAAATGGAAATTTATGTGATAATTGTAACGTAGAATTAATAAGTCGTACAGATGACACAAAAGAATCATATGAAAAAAGATTTGATATATATATGACAGAAACAGCACCAGTAATTGATTACTATCGTAAACAAGGTAAATTAATTACTATAGATGGTACAAAAGAACCTGAAGAAACACTTAAGAGTTTAATAACTCTTCTAGGAGTTAACAATGGTTAGTACTAAAACAGAGAGTGAAATAAATCTTATGAGTTACGCTGGAAAAGTTGCTTATGAATTATTAGAATTAATGTCTAAAGAAATAAAACCCGGCGTAACTACTAAGTATCTTGATGATTTAGCTGAAAAATTTATAAGGAGTAAAGAATGCACACCAGCATGTCTTAATTATGAAGGCTATCCTGCTAGCATATGTACTTCTATAAATGAAGAAGTAGTTCATGGTATTCCAAGTAATAGAACTCTAAAAAATGGTGACATAATCACTATTGATGTAGTAGTAGAATACAAAGGATACATGGCTGATACTGCAAGAACTTACAGTGTGGGGATAGTAAAGAAAGAAATAAATGATTTACTAAAACATACAGAAGAAGCCCTATATAAAGGTTTAAGTGTTATAAAACCAGGAATTGTGTTAAACGAAGTTTGCTCATCAATTGAAAGTGTTGCTAAAAAATATAAATATGGTGTAATTCGTGAACTTACTGGACATGGAATTGGTACAGAAATGCATGAAGATCCATACATTCCAAACTATAGCAGTAAAGAAAATAATCTTATACTAAAAGAAGGAATGACTTTGGCAATTGAGCCAATGTTTAGTTTACACAGTAGAAAAGTATGGATGCTTGAAGATGGTTGGACAATAACTACACAAGATGGTAGCCCTGCCGCACACTTTGAGCACACAATTGTAGTAACCAAAGATGGTTATAAAATTCTAACAGGAGAGTGATTAAATGGCTAAAGATGGATACATTGAAGCAGAAGGAAAAGTACTAGAAATAATCCCAGGAGGGGACTTTAAAGTAAAATTAGAAAACGGTCATATTGTAGAAGCTCGCGTTTCTGGAAAAATGCGTCAAAACCTAATTCGTATTTTTCCAGGTGATACAGTATTACTTGAAATTCCAATATGTGATTTAACACGTGGGCGTATAATATATAGAAAATAATGGAGGTATTAAAATGAAAGTAAGACCATCAGTAAAACCAATATGCGATAAATGCAAAGTAATTAAAAGAAAAGGAAAAGTCATGGTAATTTGTGAAAATCCAAAACACAAACAAAGACAAGGTTAATAGGAGGTAATTATGGCACGTATTAAAAATATTGATTTACCAAAAGACAAAAGAATAGTTATAGGATTAACTTATATCTATGGAATTGGTCCTTCAAGAGCTAAGAAAATCTGTGAAGTGGCTAATGTAAGTGAAGACATCAGAGTTAAAGACTTAACAAATGAACAAGTTAACGAATTAAGAAAAGCATGTGATGCTTATGTATTAGTTGGTGACTTAAAACGTGAAGTTGAAATGAACATTAAAACAAAAATGGAAATCAACTCATATCAAGGTACTAGACACAAAAAAGGTCTTCCAGTAAGAGGACAAAGAACAAATAGAAATGCTAGAACTCGTAAAGGTAAAGCTAAAACAATAGCAAATAAGAAGAAATAGGAGGTTAATATAATGGCATATAATAGAAGAAAAAGAAAAGTCAAGAAGGATATTACTACAGGTGAATGTCATATACATGCAACATATAATAACACTATAGTAACTATCACAGATGAAGAAGGTGGAGTAATTAGTTGGGCTTCAAGTGGATCTATTGGATACAAAGGAAGCAAAAAGAAAACTCCATTTGCAGCAGGACAATCAGCAGAAGCTGCAGGAAAAGCTGCATACGATATGGGACTTAGAAAAGTAGCTGTATTCGTAAAAGGTATAGGTGGAGGAAGAGAAACAGCTATCCGTTCTTTAGGAACTGCTGGACTTGAAGTAACATCAATTACAGATGTAACACCAATACCACATAACGGTTGTAGACCACCTAAGAGAAGACGTGTTTAGGAAAGGGGAATTATTATGTTAAGATTTGAAAAACCAGATTATAAAGTTGTGGAATATGATGAAACAAACTTTTATGGAAAATTTGTACTAGAACCATTAGAAAGAGGGTTTGGTACAACAATTGGAAATGCTTTAAGAAGAGTTATGTTATCAAGCCTTCCAGGAAGCGCTATAAAATCAGTTAAGATTGATGGAGTACTTCATGAATTCCAAAAAATAGATGGAGTTAGAGAAGACGTAACAGAAATTATACTTAACTTAAAAAAATTAGTTGTAAAAAACTATTCTGAAGAAGATAAAAAACTTTACTTAAATGTAGAAAAAGAAGGAACTGTAACTGCTGCTGACATCACTCCAAATGCGGATGTTGAAATAATTAATAAAAATTTAGTTATTTGTGAACTTGCAAAAGGTGGAAGCATAAACATGGAAATAGTTATATCTAACGGACGTGGTTATGTAGACGCTAAAATCAACAGAAAAGAAATGAAAGATATAGAAGTTGGTGTAATTCCAGTAGACTCTTTATATAGTCCAATTGAAAGAATAAGTTATGAAGTTGAACCAGCTCGTGTTGGACAAAGTGATAACTATGATAAATTAATTATGGAAGTATATACTAATGGTGCTATGACTCCACAAGAAGCAATAGCATTAGCTAGTAGAATACTAATAGAACACTTTGATATATTAACAAAACTTAACAAAATAGCAGATATGACAGGACTTCTAGCAGATAAAGAAGAAGATCCAATTCAAAAGACACTAGAAACACCTATAGAAGAATTAGACTTGTCAGTTCGTGCATATAACTGCTTAAAAAGAGCAGGACATCACACACTACAAGATTTAACTTCTCTAAGTGAATCTGAAATAATGAAAATAAGAAACTTAGGTAAAAAATCATTAAAAGAAGTAATAGATAAAATTAAAGATATGGGACTTAAGTTCCGTGATGAAGATTAGGAGGTAACAATGGCTTTATATAGAAAACTAAACAGAGATACTAAACAAAGAAAAAGTATCCTTTCTGGTTTAACAAAAACAGCTTTAACTAATGGTAAAGTTGAAACAACAGAAGAAAGAGCTAAAGAAGCAAGAAAATACATTGATAAAATGATAACTTATGCTAAAAAAGGAGATTTAGTTTCAAGAAGAAAAGCACTTGCTTTCTTAGAAAATGATACTGAAACAGTTAAATATTTATTTGACACATTAGCTCCTAAATATGCTGAAAGAAATGGTGGATACACTAGAATTATCAAACTAGCTGAAAGAAGAGGAGACGACGCTTTAATAGTTAGTTTAGAATTAGTTTAATATGGAACTCTCAAGTAGAGTTCTTTTCTTTTGTAATAAAATGTTAATAACTATAAACTTATTAACAATTCATAAAGACTTAATTATAAGCAAATAATAAGTGCTTTAGAGGAAAAATATAAAATATCAAATAGCAAACAAGAATAAGTTTAAAACACACGTAAAAACTTCTTTAAATAGTCCTAAATAACATCTTTAAACATTAAATAATAAAAAAAAACTTTATGAAAATTAAACTTAAACACTTTAATAAAATCAAATTTTGTGATAAGATTATACATGATAGGTGATAATAATGAAGAAAGAAAAAGAAAAAATAACTAACATTCCAACAGAAAAAAAAATTAAAAACAAAAAAGATAAGATAGCAACATTTAATTTAATAGAAGTAATAGTAATTATAATAATGACAAGTTTAGTAGTATCTGTTTCAACAGGTATTATAGTTTACAAAAATTATTATAAAATAGATAAAACTAGTTCAAATAAAGACTATTTAAAAGAATTAGAATATGCTTATAACAACATATTAAATAGTTACGTAGAAAAAGTAGATGAAAAAGAATTAACTAATGCTGCCATAAAAGGCATGTATAACTACCTAGGAGACCCATATACTAGTTATCTAGATAAAGATTCAACAGACAACTTAATGGACCGCTTAAAAGGTGAATACAAGGGTATAGGAGTAGAAATAACAACCAATGAAAGTGGAACTGTAGTAATGACTGTTTTTGAAAATAGCCCAGCAGAAGAAGCAGGAATAATGGTGGGAGATATAATAACAAAAGTTAAAGGAGTAGATGTTAACGGAAAAACAACAAGTGAAGTATCAAATATGATCAAAAGTACCAATGGTAATGTAGAAATAGAAGTAAATAGAGGTGGAATAACAAAAACTTTAACATTAAAAGTAAGTACAGTAAGAATAAAGTCAGTTATAAAAAATAAATATGATAAAACAGGATACTTAAGAATAGAAACATTTTCTAATACAACATATAAACAATTTAAAGAAAATTTAGAAACTCTAGAAAAAGATGGAATAGAAAACTTGATAGTTGACGTAAGAAATAATGGTGGTGGTTTTTTAAATAGCGCTGTAGAAATAGCAGAACTATTTGTAGAAAAGGGTAAACCTATTTATGGATTACAGACAAAAGATAAAAAAGAAATGTATAAAGATACAACAAAAGAAAAAAGAGACTATAAAGTTATAGTTTTAATTAATGGTGGAAGTGCTTCAGCTTCAGAAGTTTTAGCTGCAGCTTTGAAAGAAAGTTATGGAGCAACTTTATTGGGTACTAAAAGTTACGGAAAGGGAACAGTTCAAGACACATCAGAACTTGAGTCAGGTGGAATGATTAAGTACACAACTGCTTACTGGTTAACACCCAAAGGGGTCACAATTAATGAAAAAGGTTTAACTCCAGATATAGAAGTAACTGGTTCATTTAAAGATGGGATGATTTTAGAAAATGATGTTGAATTACAAACAGCAATAAATAATTTAAAATAGATTTACACTAAAAGAAAGAAAAAACTAGGCTTAGACCTAGTTTTGTGCTATAATATAATTAGTGAGAGAGGTTACCTATGAAATTAGAAATTGGTGACGTAATCAAGATTCACTGTTATAAACATAACGGCATGATATACAAAACTTGGGATAAAGCAATAGTTTTGGATATAACAAAAGAATATATAGTGCTTGGGAATAACAATGTTTTAGTAACAAAAAAAGATGGAAGAAGTTGGCACACTAAAGAACCGGCTATAATGTTTTTTTATAAAAATAGATGGTTTAACATTATCGCACAACTTAAAAAGAACGGACTTTTTTACTACTGTAATATAGCAAGTCCATATGTAATTGATAACGGTGTAATTAAATATATTGATTACGACTTAGATTTAAGAGTATTTCCAGACGGAGCTTTCAAAGTTTTAGACAGAAATGAATACAATTATCATAAAAAACTGATGAAATATCCAAAAGAAATAAACGAAATTATTAAATATGAATTAACTTCACTTATCGAAATGAAAAGAAAAGAAGTAAATCCTTTTAATAAGACATTGATAGATTACTACTATAAAATATATCAAAAGATTAAATAGTAGTAATCTTTTTTTGTTAATTGCATAGTATAAATATAGTTTAAAAAGTACAAAAAAGCCAAAAAATGTCGAATTTTTAAAAAAAATAAAAAAAAATGCAAAAAACACTTGCATTATTTAAAATAAAGTGGTAAATTATTAATCACTGGCTGCAAGAAATGCAGTTGGAAGCCTTAATAAAAGGCTTAAATAAGCTCCAATAATAGCAAACTTAAAAAAAATAAAAATTTTTAAAAAAAGTATTGCATTATTGATAAAAGAGTGGTAATATATTACCCGTTGGTTGTGAAAAGAACCAATGAGGCTCAGAAAATAGAGTATTTGACAAAAAATGTTAAAGAAATAGAAAAAATAAAAAAAGTTAAAAAAATATGTTGACTTTTAGTTCTGAGTTTGATATATTATATAAGCAACCGCAAGAAGTAGTTGCGAAAATGATCTTTGAAAACTAAGTAAAATGAATGAGTTTTAGTTAGGATATAAACGAAATCAATTCCAAAATCGAATAGATTTTTTATTGAGAGTTTGATCCTGGCTCAGGATTAACGCTGGCGGCATGCCTAAGACATGCAAGTCGAACGGAACACCCCACTGAAATCTGAATGAAGTCTGAGAGCTTGCTCAAAGATGGAATGACGGTGGATGTGGATTCTGTGTTCAGTGGCGAACGGGTGAGTAACACGTGGGTTACCTGCCTCTAAGTTGGGGACAACAGTTGGAAACGACTGCTAATACCGAATGTGATAGTAATATTAAAGGAGCCTTTAAAGCTTCGCTTAGAGATGGGCCTGCGGCGTATTAGCTAGTTGGTGGGGTAATGGCCTACCAAGGCGACGATGCGTAGCCGGACTGAGAGGTTGATCGGCCACACTGGGACTGAGACACGGCCCAGACTCCTACGGGAGACAGCAGTTAGGAATATTCGTCAATGGGGGAAACCCTGAACGAGCAATGCCGCGTGAGTGATGACGGTCCTTTGGATTGTAAAACTCTTTTATTAGGGACGAACGACTAGTATAGGAAATGATACTAGAGTGACGGTACCTTTTGAATAAGCCCCGGCTAACTACGTGCCAGCAGCCGCGGTAATACGTAGGGGGCGAGCGTTATCCGGATTTATTGGGCGTAAAGCGTGCGTAGGCGGTTTATTAAGTCTAGAATTAAAGTCCGAGGCTTAACCTCGGTTCGTTCTAGATACTGGTTGACTAGAGTACAGTAGAGGCAAATGGAATTCCTAGTGTAGCGGTGGAATGCGTAGATATTAGGAGGAACACCAGTGGCGAAGGCGATTTGCTGGGCTGTAACTGACGCTGAGGTACGAAAGCGTGGGTAGCAAATAGGATTAGATACCCTAGTAGTCCACGCTGTAAACGATGAGCACTAAGTGTCGGGTTACCGGTGCTGAAGTTAACACATTAAGTGCTCCGCCTGAGTAGTACGGTCGCAAGACTGAAACTCAAAGGAATTGACGGGCACCCGCACAAGCGGTGGAGCATGTTGTTTAATTCGAAAATACGCGAAGAACCTTACCTAGGCTTGACATCCCTGGCAAAGCTATAGAAATATAGTGGAGGTTATCCAGGTGACAGGTGGTGCATGGTTGTCGTCAGCTCGTGTCGTGAGATGTTCAGTTAAGTCTGCTAACGAGCGCAACCCTTGTCGATAGTTGCTAACATTTAGTTGAGAACTCTATCGAGACTGCCGGTATTAAACCGGAGGAAGGTGGGGATGACGTCAAATCATCATGCCCCTTACGTCTAGGGCAACAGGCGTGCTACAATGGCTGGTACAATGAGTCGCAAAACCGCGAGGTGGAGCTAATCTCCAAAGCCAGTCTCAGTTCGGATTGAAGTCTGCAACTCGACTTCATGAAGCTGAAATCGCTAGTAATCCCGGATCAGAATGCCGGGGTGAATACGTTCTCGGGTGTTGTACACACCGCCCGTCACGGCATGGGAGTCAATAATATCCGAAGCCGGTAGCCTAACCCGAAAGGGAGGGGGCCGTCGAAGATAGGATTGGTGACTGGGCTGAAGTCGTAACAAGGTATCCCTACCGGAAGGTGGGGATGGATCACCTCCTTTCTATGGAGTATTACTAATAGAAAAAGAACCGTAGGTATCATTCGGGGTTTGCTGAAAAAGAAATATGATACAAGGTTATCTAACTAAACACATTTTACTTAGCTTTGAGAGATTATTTCTCTCATTATTGTAGATTATACAATAATTGTTCTTTGAAAACTTGATAATGTGATGTTCATATTGCTCAAACGAGCAGCAATATGAAACTTAATTTTTTGGTAATTTATTGAAAGATAAATATTAAGAAATCTCATCAAATTAGGATATAGTGGTTAATTTAATAAGGGCGCATGGCGGATGCCTTGGCATTAGAAGACGATGAAGGACGCGACAAACAGCGATATGCTTCGGGGAGCAGTAAGTACGCTTCGATCCGGAGATCTCCGAATGAGGAAACTCACTAGTGGTAATGCACTAGTATCATTAACTGAATACATAGGTTAATGAGGACAACCCAGTGAACTGAAACATCTTAGTAACTGGAGGAAAAGAAAGAAAAATCGATTACCTTAGTAGTGGCGAGCGAAACGGTAACAGCCCAAACCAGTCTTAGGACTGGGGTTGTAGGACACTAAGCATGGAGTTACAAAATTATACTATAGTTGAAGCTTCTGGAAAGAAGTCCCATAGTAGGTGATAGGCCTGTAAACGAAATGGTGTAATCTCCTTAGTGTATCCTGAGTAAGTCGGGACACGTGAAATCTTGACTGAATCTGCGGGGACCATCCCGTAAGGCTAAATACTCTCTAATGACCGATAGTGAACAAGTACCGTGAGGGAAAGGTGAAAAGAACCCCGGAAGGGGAGTGAAATAGAATACTGAAACCGTGTGCTTACAAAAAGTTCGAGCCCGTTAATGGGTGAGAGCGTGCCTTTTGCAGAATGAACCGGCGAGTTATGGTATCGTGCAAGGTTAAGCGGAAAACGTGGAGCCGAAGCGAAAGCGAGTCTTAATAGGGCGCGAGTACGATGCTATAGACCCGAAACCAAGCGATCTATTCATGAGCAGGTTGAAGTAAGGGTGAAACCTTATGGAGGACCGAACCAACTTCTGATGCAATAGGAGTGGATGACTTGTGAATAGCGGAGAAATTCCAGTCGAGCTTGGAAATAGCTGGTTCTCCCCGAAATAGGTTTAGGCCTAGCCTTCTAATTAGCTACCTGGAGGTAAAGCACTGAATATGGAAGGGCCGCACCTAGCGGTACTAACTGTAATCAAACTCTGAATGCCAGGATAGTATGTAGAGGAGTCAGTGTATGGGTGATAACGTCCATACGCGAAAGGAAATGAATCCAGACCGTCAGTTAAGGTCCCAAAATTTATGCTAAGTGGAAAACGATGTGGAGCTGCTAGAACAGCTAGGAGGTTGGCTCAGAAGCAGCCATCCTTTAAAGAGTGCGTAATAGCTCACTAGTCGAGTGGCTCTGCGCGGAATATGTACCGGGGCTAAGCATAATACCGAAACTGCGGATTCGTAATTTATTACGGATGGTAGGGGAGCGTTCTATGGGCGCTGAAGGTAGACCGTGAGGACTACTGGAGCGCATAGAAGTGAGAATGCCGGTGTGAGTAACGTAAGGAGGGTGAGAATCCCTCCCACCGATCGACTAAGGTTTCCTGGGTAAAGTTCGTCTCCCCAGGGTAAGTCGGGACCTAAGGCGAGGCCGAAAGGCGTAGTCGATGGACAACAGGTTTATATTCCTGTACCACCTATATGACTGATGGAGTGACGGAGAAAGCTAAGCAGGGCCGGTTATTGGATTCCGGTCTAAGCACAAAGGTAGATGAAATAAGAAAATCTGTTCATTGTTATGCTGAAGTGTGATGGCGACGAATTCCTCGGAATTTTAAGTCTGCTGACGCTATGCTTCCAAGAAAAGCTTCTAAAGATATTATATAGGTGCCCGTACCAAGAACCGACACAGGTGGTCAAGGAGAGAATCCTAAGGTGAGCGAGATAACTATGGTTAAGGAACTCGGCAAAATAACCCCGTAACTTCGGGAGAAGGGGAGGTTTCTTCGGAAACCCGCAGGAAATAGGTCCAGGCAACTGTTTAGCAAAAACACAGGTCTCTGCTAAAGCGTAAGCTGATGTATAGGGGCTGACGCCTGCCCGGTGCTGGAAGGTTAAGGGGAACACTTAGCGCAAGCGAAGGTGTGAACTTAAGCCCCAGTAAACGGCGGCCGTAACTATAACGGTCCTAAGGTAGCGAAATTCCTTGTCAGGTAAGTTCTGACCCGCACGAAAGGCGTAATGATCTGGATACTGTCTCAACCATAGACTCGGTGAAATCTTAATACCTGTGAAAATGCAGGTTACCCGCAACAGGACGGAAAGACCCCATGGAGCTTTACTACAGTTTGATATTGAAATCAGGTATGTCATGTAGAGGATAGGTGGGAGACTTTGATGCTAAGGCGCCAGCCTTAGAGTAGTCAACCTTGGAATACCACCCTTGATATATTTGATTTCTAACCTGCTACCGTTATCCGGTAGGGGGACAGTGTCTGATGGGTAGTTTGACTGGGGCGGTCGCCTCCCAAAATGTAACGGAGGCGCCCAAAGGTTCCCTCAGAATGGTTGGAAATCATTCGAAGAGTGTAATGGCAGAAGGGAGCTTAACTGCGAGACCTACAAGTCAAGCAGATGCGAAAGCAGGGCATAGTGATCTTGCGATTCAGTATGGAATGGTCGTTGCTTAACGGATAAAAGTTACCCTGGGGATAACAGGCTGATCCCACCCAATAGTTCATATAGACGGTGGGGATTGGCACCTCGATGTCGGCTCGTCGTATCCTGGAGGTGTAGTCGCTTCCAAGGGTTGGGCTGTTCGCCCATTAAAACGGCACGCGAGCTGGGTTCAGAACGTCGTGAGACAGTTCGGTCCCTATCCGTTGTGGGCGCTGGAAAATTGAGGAGAGCTATCCTTAGTACGAGAGGACCGGGATGGACGTACCGATGGTGTATCAGTTGTCACGCCAGTGGCAGCGCTGAGTAGCTATGTACGGATGGGATAACCGCTGAAAGCATCTAAGCGGGAAGCCCTCTCCAAGATGAGTTTTCCCTTTCTTTAAGAAATAAGATCCCATGAAGACTACATGGTTGATAGGCTAGAGGTGGAAGAATAGTGATATTTTGAGCTGACTAGTACTAATAGATCGACAAATTAACTAATTTTAATTTGATTTTTAATCACATTATCTTGTTTTGAGAGAACAATTATGGTATAATTATTTTGTAGGTGACGATAGCAAAGTGGACACACCTGTTCCCATCTCGAACACAGAAGTTAAGCACTTTAACGGCGAAGATAGTGTAAGCGAAAATAGCAAGTTGCCTACTTTTTTTGTACAAAAAAATTCAATAAACTATTGATTTTTATATAAAGATAATGTATAATACAACTTACATGGCGTTATTGGTGAAGTGGTTAACACGCCAGATTGTGGCTCTGGTATGCGTGGGTTCGATTCCCACATAGCGCCCCATGTTGAAAATTAAAGTACCTAATAGGTGCTTTTTTTTACATTAATTAAAATATATGCTATTATTTAACCGGTGATAATATGAAGAAGAAAATTATAACTCTTCTTTTTTTAGTGCATGAACCCCTTCAATAAAATAAAACTAACATATAATATATTGGAGGTAATAAAAATGATAGATTTAACATTACTAAAAAATATACTTATTGTTTCAGTAGCTTCTTCAATAATATCTACAGCATTAACACAACGATTAAAAGAAGGAACTAAATGTAAAAATCACATTTGCTTAAAATGCCTAATAATATCTATGGTTATAGGAGTATTATTTAGTTTAACGTTTACTAACCTAAGTATAATGGAAACATTATGGGTAGGTCTGATAAGTTTTATAGGTGCAGATGCAATATATAAAACTTTTGAAGACAAAATATTTAATTCATTAAGCAAAATAGATACTATAGAAGAAATAGAAAGGACTGATAAATCATGACACTGAAATATCCTACAAATTACGTTGCAATAACACAATATTTTTCATCAAGTCACAAGGCTTTAGATTTAGGTTGGAATTCAAATTATGGTGGCCCAAATATGCCAGTATATGCAAGTGAAGATGGAGTAGTCGTTAGTGTAGTAAAAAACTATAACAAAACAGACACTGATACACCAAACTATGGAAACTACGTAAAAATAAAACATGATAATGATTATTATACACTTTACGCACATTTAGCATTCGGAAGTGTTACATTAAACGTAGGTGATAAGATCAAAAAAGGCGACCAACTAGGTCTTATGGGAAATACTGGATACTCTACCGGAAATCATTTGCATTACGAAGTCTATAAAAATGGCACAAGAATAAATCCTTTAGAATGTACTTATGTTTATAGTAATCAAACAGTATCAAAAAATGCATCCGCTACTAATGGATTATTATATTTTAAAGAAGAATCAAAAATTGATGATACATTAGAAATATTACATAAAGAAAACATAGAACTAACTACAGAAAATCAAAGATTAAAAACAGAAATTCAAACATTAAACGAACAAATAAAAGATTTAAGTTCTTACACTTTTACATACAAAGTCCCAAAAACATCTTACTATAAAATAAAATTGTATGAAAAAGAAACACTAACAATAAAGGACAACTAATAAAAAGTTGTCCTACTTTTCTATATATAAACTAATTTTCCCCTCCTCATTTAATTTCAAAAGTTGATTATTAATTTCATTAATTACATTTCTCTTCTTTTTTGGATGTACTAAATATCTAATATTCATACTAACATATTTATCCTTAATATTTGTATAAATTATAGGTTCTAACTTATTATAATATATTCTATAACTACTATTATTATTTAATTCATTTATCATCTTACCAGGTATACTCTTAATAATATCATTATTATTAACAATGCTATATAAAATTCCCTTAACTTTTTTAATATCACTATCTATAGAAATCCTTACTTCTGTCTCATTCCATACATACTTAAACACTTTAACATAATTTATTAATGGTTCACTAATTACTTTAGAATTAGGAATATGCACGATACTACCAGTACTTTGAAAAGTATCACTATTAACCTCTAACACTTCAAAACTTAAACTACTTATATTTACCACATCACCAATATGATTACAAATCATAATTCTATCTTCTACCTGAAAAGGCTTAGCAAGTTTAATATAAATGCCTGCAAAAAAATTAATGATAGTATCTCTTAAACTATAGGCTATCGCTGCAGTAACAAAACTAAAAAGTGTAATAAATTTTAATAAAAATTCTTCCCAAATAATAATTATAATAAAAACTAAAAATATATTGCACACAAAACTAACTTTTTTCCTAAAATTAAACCTAGTTTTATTCTTTTTAAAAATTTTACCGAAAAAGAAGTAACTTACTTTTTGAACTATCTTAACAAAGATAATAATAAGTAATGTATCAATAATTAAATTAGCATAAGGTCCTTCCATCCCAGTAACACTAGAAATTATTTTATTTATCATATCAACATATTTCATACTTAGCCTCCTTTTTTTAAGCGCAAGAAACAAATTATACCATAATTAGTATATGAAAATCAAGTAAACTACTTTAAAAAAAAATCAAATTTTGATATAATTAATTTATAATAGAAAGAGGGAAAAAGTGAAAAGGATAATTATATATGCAACACTAATAATACTATTTATATTTCTAGGAATAACAGGTTACAAAAATCAACCAAAAGAACTACCAAGTAGCGAAATAATTAATAACACATATTATATGTTTAACAAAACAACTGGCTTATATGACTCATTAAACATATCTAATAATAAAGTCACATATAAAGGTTCAACATTAAAAATTAATGATTGTAGCACCTACTCATACACACCAACAAATAGTATTTTAAAATTGGATTGTGGAAGTGCTTTTACCATAACAGCAAGTTCAAAAGAATTACTAGGAATTAAAATTGACGAAAACAATTATTACTTCTTTAAAGATAAAGATTCTTCATTAAATAAAGAATTTATGGAAACATATGGAAGTAACATAAACGATTTTTCAAATACTGCTTTTACAAAAATTCAAAATAAACACATAACATTAGAAGAACTAAATAGACTAGTAACTGGAACAACTACAAGCTATATCTATATAAAACAAGAAAATTGTTCATACAAATGTAGTCTAGTAGAAAATAGTTTAATAGATTTACCTAATTCATACTATATAAACTATAACGAACTAAGCACATTTAATTACTATAACATAAACGATTTAAAAAGTGATAAACCAATTATACTAGTAATAAAAAATAACGGACAAACTAACAATATTTATAAAAAACTAATATTATTTGATGGATTTAACATGAACAATATAAATACATATTTAGAAGGAGAAAATAATGAAAACTAAAATAACAAAAGAAGAAATAAATAATTTAAATAAATATTTTAGATTAGTAAATTATTTATCAGTAGGACAACTATACTTATTAGATAACCCCCTTTTAAAAAGACCACTTGATATAAAAGACATAAAACCAAATGTAGTCGGACACTGGGGAACTGCACCAGGACAAAACTTTATATATACTCATTTACAAAGAGTAATAAAAAAATATGACTTAAATATGATATACATATCTGGTCCAGGTCATGGTGGACAAGCAATGATAGCAAACGATTATGTTGATGGTTCATATAGTAAAATTTATGAATACATAACAGAAGATGAAAAAGGACTAAAAAAGTTATTTAAGCAATTTAGTTTTCCAGGTGGAATAGGTAGTCATGTAACACCACACACTCCAGGAAGCATAAATGAAGGTGGAGAACTTGGATACAGTCTAAGTCATGCCTACGGAGCAGTATTAGATAACAAAGACCTAATCGCAGCATGTGTAATAGGAGACGGAGAAGCAGAAACAGGCCCATTATCAGCAAGTTGGCAAATAAACAAACTTATAAATCCCTGTGTAGATGGAACAGTATTACCTATACTTCACTTAAACGGTTACAAAATTGCAAACCCAACAATACTATCAAGAATACCATCAGACGAACTAATAAGTTACTTTAAAGGGTTAGGTTACAAACCATATCTTGTTGAAGGAAATGACCCAATAAAAATGCATAGAAAAATGGCAAGTACTATGGATGAAATAATTTCTTACATAAATAAAATAAAAAAACAAAGCCGCCTTCACACCTTTAGACCATTCTATCCAATGATAATACTAAGAACACCAAAAGGTTGGACTGGTCCTAAAGAAGTAGAAAATAGTTTTAAATCACATCAAGTTCCAATAATCGTTAATAAAGAAAACAAAGACAACGTAAAAATACTTGAAAAATGGATGAAAAGTTATAAACCAGAAGAATTATTTAATGAAGACGGAAGTATAAAAGAAGAAATAAAAAATATCTGTCCACCATTAGAAAAAACTATGGGACTAAACAAAAATGCTAATGGAGGTTTATTAATAAAAGAACTAAAATTACCTGAAAACTTAATGGATTATGAATTACCTGTTAAACGTGGGCAAACACAAAATGAAGACATGCGCTCTCTTGGTTCATATATAAGAGATGTAATGAATTTAAATAAAGATAATTATAGAATATTTGGTCCAGATGAAGCACTATCTAATAGACTTAACCATGTATTCGAAGTAACAAATAGAAAATGGGATACTAAAATAATTAAAACTGATGAATACTTAAGTAGAAATGGTCATGTAATAGATAGCATTTTATCAGAACATATTTGTGAAGGAATGCTAGAAGGCTACTTATTAACAGGAAGACATGGATTTATCCACAGTTATGAAGCATTTGTAAGAATTATTGACTCAATGGTTAGTCAACATGCTAAATGGATTAAAATGGCTAAAGAACTACCTTGGAGAAAAGATATATCAAGTCTAAATATATTATTAACAAGTCACTGCTGGCAACAAGACCATAATGGTTTCACACACCAAGATCCAGGTTTCATTAATCACTTACTTCCAAAGAAAAGTGATACCATAAGAATATACTTACCATTTGATACAAATACATTAATTTCAACATTTGATCATATTTCAAGAACAAAAAATTATATCAACTTAGTAGTTGCTTCAAAACATATGAGACCACAGTGGCTAACAATGGAAGAAGCAATCAAGCACTGTGCTAAAGGAATAGACGAATTGTCATGGGCAAGCACAACTAATGGTAAAACACCAGATATAGTTCTAGCCTGTGCTGGCGACACTCCAACATTAGAAGTCCTAGCTGCTGTTTCTATTCTCAAAGAAAAAAAGCCTGAGTTAAAAATAAAAGTAATAAATGTAGTAGACCTGATGAAATTAGAAAGTAATGATAAACATCCACATGGTTTAACTGACAAAGAATATGATAAACTATTTACTACAAACAAACCAATACTATTTGCTTTTCACGGTTACCCTAACGTAATACATGAATTAACATACAATAGAACTAATAAAGATATGCATGTAAGAGGTTACATTGAAGAAGGAACAATAACAACACCATTTGACATGAGAGTACTTAATAAAATTGATAGATATCACTTAATTCTAGATATAATCAAATACGTACCAAAACTTCAAAAAGATAAAAGCCTTCAAGAATATGCTATATCTATGTTAGAAAAACACAAAAAACACATAACAACATATGGATGTGACATGAAAGAAATAACTTATTGGAAATGGAAATAGACTTATTAACTAATCAAAATAATATATTAACATATAATATACTAGGAAGACAAAAAACTTCCTAAAAAAATAAATCTTCCTCCTATAAACTTTAATAGGCGTCTATAAAAAATAAATTTTTAAAAAAACACTCCCATCTGGGAGTTTTAATATGGTAAAATATACTTAAAAGGAGAATAACCATGCAAATTAATAAAAAAGATATAAATATAAATGACTTACTAACAGAAGTAGATGTAGATATAGATAAAAACATACCTAAGAAAAGAAATAATAATTTAGTATTAAGAGATTCACAAATAGAAATACTAAAAAAATACAATATTGACTATGAAAAACATACAAATTTGAATAGTTTAATATTTGAAATAGAGGAAATACTAAACTATGAAACAGATTTAGAAGACTTAGAAAACTTAAGTGAAGAATTACAAGAAATGAATTACTATAATTACACAAATAAATAATTTTCATAAAAACTAGTATTAAAAATATAACAATTGTTTTAAATTTAAAAATTATCAACTTTCTCTTTTTTAAAAAATGATACCATGATATAATATTAACAGAATAGGAAGTGCATATATGAAAGAAAAATGGTATACTATTGATAAAAAAAATATATTTAAAATATTAAATACAAGAGTAGAAGGTTTAACAACAAAAGAAGTAAATATTAGATTAAAGCAATATGGAAAAAATGTACTTCCAAAAGCAAAACAAAAAACATTTATACAAGTATTTTTTGAACAATTTAAAAACCCTATAGTATATATATTGTTAATAACTATGATTTTATCATTTATAATTGGAGAATATATAGATGGTGCTTTTATATTATTTGTAATACTAATTGATGCCGTTTTAGGTTCAGTACAAGAATATAGAAGTAATAAAAATGCTGAAGCCCTAGCAAAATTAATAAGAATAGATGCACTTGTAATAAGAAACAATAAAGAAATATCTATTCCAAGTGAAGACTTAGTTCCAGGAGACATTGTCTTACTAGAGTCAGGTTCAAAAGTTCCAGCAGATTTAAGATTAATCGAAACACAAAACTTAACAATAGATGAATCTCTTTTAACTGGTGAATCAATTCCTAGAGAAAAAAGTGCTCACCTATTAAGTGAAGAATGTCCACTAAGTGAAAGAACCAATATGGCTTATTTAGGTACCTCAGTCATGAGAGGACGTGCTAAAGGAATTGTTGTATCAACATCCTCGTTTACAGAAATAGGAAACATTGCAAAAGAAGTATTAGAAACTGATGACACAATAACACCTTTACAAATAAGAATGCAAAAATTCACAAAACAATTAGGTATGTTAACCGCTATTCTAGCCCTTATAGTAACAACTATATTATATTTTAAAGGATATGCAGCAAAAGAGATATTCTTCCTAGTAGTAGCACTTAGTATCTCATCAATTCCAGAAGGTCTTCCAGTAGTGATTACATTATCATTATCAATCAGTTCTAACAAAATGGCTAAAAGAAATGTTCTTGTAAAAAAACTAAATGCAGTAGAAGCCTTAGGTTCAGCAACAATAATTGCTAGTGACAAAACTGGGACACTTACACTAAATGAACAAACTGTAAAAAAAATAGTTTTACCAAATAATGAAACATATGAAGTAACAGGTGTTGGTTATAATGACAAAGGTGAAATTAAACCATTCAAAAATAGTAAACTAGAAAATATTGACAAACTAGTAAAAGAAGGTTTATATAACAACGAAGCAAGTTTAGCATATATAGATAACTCTTGGGTAAACTTTGGTGACTCAATGGACACAGCACTTTTAAGTTTAGGTTACAAATATAACTTAGAATCTGAATCATTCAAAAATGATGTTTTAGGAAGAATACCATACGAGTCAGATGCAGGATACTCATGTGCATTTTATAAAGAAGGAGAAAACATAAACGTTTCAGTTAAAGGAACATTAGAAAAAATATTAAGTTTTTGTACATCAAAAACAGACAAAGAAAAAATAAGAAAACAAAATGAAGATTTAGCAAAAGAAGGATATAGAGTTCTAGCGTTTGCAACAGGTACAATAAAAAAATTTAAAATAAAAGACAATTATAAAGAAAATGATATACCTAAATTAACATTTTTAGGACTAGTTGCATTTGTTGACCCAATAAGACCTGATGCTAAAGAAGCAATAAAGTCATGCAAACAAGCCGGAATAAAAACGGTAATGATAACAGGAGATCATCCATTAACAGCATTCAGTGTAGCAAAAGAATTAGAATTATGTACTAATGAAACAGAAATAACTACCGGTTTAGAATTAAAAGAAGTATATGAAAGTGGACTAGATAACTTTGACAAATACATAAAAACTAAAACAGTTTTCAGTAGAGTAAGTCCAATACAAAAATTACAAATAGTAGAGTCATATAAAAGATTAGGTGAATTTATTGCAGTAACAGGAGATGGTGTAAACGATTCACCTGCATTAAAAGCAGCAAATGTAGGAATAGCCATGGGTTCAGGAACAGATGTTGCTAAAGAAACAGGTGCACTTATTATAACTGATGACAAATTTTCTTCTATATTAAATGGAGTAGAAGAAGGAAGATGTGCATATGATAACGTTAGAAAAGTAACGTACATGTTACTATCTTGTGGTGTCTCAGAAGTTGTATTCTATATCCTTTCAATAGCACTTAACTATGATATACCTTTAACAGCAGTTCAATTACTTTGGTTAAACTTAGTAACAGATGGAATACAAGATGTAGCACTTTCCTTTGAAGGTAGTGAAAAAGACATATTGAAAAGAAAACCAAGAGATCCAAAAGAATCACTATTTGATAGACTATTAAAAAATGAAATAATGCTAATAGGTTTAATTATGGGTATAACAGTATTTGGTGTGTGGATTTATTTAATAGATGTACTAGGTTATGAAGTTTCAGTTGCAAGAAGTCATATATTATTACTAATGGTTTTCTTGCAAAACCTTCATTGCTTTAATTGTAGAAGTGAAATACATAGCATATTTAGTAAACCATTAAAAGAGAATAAACAACTTATAATAAGCATAGCAGTAGTACTATTTATACAATTCATTGTAGTAGAAAATAGTTTCCTATCTCACCTTTTAGATTCAAACCCAATACCTTTAATTACAGTTCTATACTTATTTTTATTATCTCTTCCAATAATAATAGTTTCAGAAATACTAAAATACTTTGAAAGGGACAAAATAAGGAGGAATAAAAATTGAGTTTAATATTAACAACTATAATATTACTAATATTTGGTTTAACAATATTAATAAGATTCTCTGATATATTTGTAAGTGCAGCAAGTAGTTTATCTCTCTCTCTTAAAGTTCCCAAAATGTTAATTGCCTTAACAATTGCAGCCTTCGGAACCTGTGCTCCTGAACTTGCAATATCATTTAACAGTATCAAGTCTGGTGCTAGTGATATGACTCTTGCAAATGTAATAGGTTCTTGCATAGTAAATATTCTCTTAATAGTAGGATTATCTGCTATAACTAGACCAATAAAAGTAAAAGAAAGAACAATAAAAAAAGAGTTACCATTATTAGTAATAATAACAACTGCATTCTTCATATTAGTAACAGATTCATTATTTAAAAAAGGTGCAATTAACTCTTTATCACGAGCAGATGCAATAATGTTACTAATTTGGTTTATACTATTTATGTTTTATATAATAGGAATCGTAAGAAAAAATAAAAACAATGAATATGATATTCCAGAGTATTCTATTGTAAAATCAATAATTATAATAATACTTTCATTATTAGCAATAACACTATCTTCAAACATAGTTGTAGACAATGCAGTATTACTTGCAAGTCAAATAGGAATAAGTCAAAAAATAATATCAATGACAGTAATAGTAATAGGAACATCTCTTCCAGAATTAACAATGACAATAAATGCTGCTAGAAAAGATGAATTTGATATGGCTGTAGGAAACATCATTGGAACTAATATATTTAATATATGCATAGTACTTGGTTTACCAATTGCAATATATGGTGGAGTAAGTTCTAGTTCATTTAGTGTAGTAGACACAAGTGTAGTATTAATATCTGCTTTAATGTTTTACATATTTGGAAGAAGTAATAAAGAACTCTCAAGAAGAGAAGGCATACTTATGGTTCTAGTGTTTATTTTATATTATATTTATATATTTATTATTTAGGAAAAATAAAAATGAATAAAATAAAGAAACTAATAAAAGATAATCCAATTACTTTTATTATAGTTATACTTGCTTTAAAAACTATGGATTGGGATTTACTATTAACATTTTCTTGTTTCTTTATATTTTCTGGAAATATAAGTAGAATAACATTCATAAGTAATTTTTTAATTAACATGTTGTCAAAAAGTGTATTAGTAACAGGATTAAAAAGTTGTCAATTTATAAGTAACGTTCCAACTGCAGTACTATTAGCAAATTATATGTTAATGTTTACTGTAATTAATTTAGCCTTTTTAATAGTGCTTCTATCTTACACAGTATTGATGTATTAAAATGTAACATAATTGTTACATTTTTCTTTACAAAATACCCATTTTAGTGTTATAATACTCTAGGTTTTTAAGGAGTGAAGAAGTATGAAAATAAGAAACGTTGCAATAATTGCCCACGTTGACCATGGTAAAACTACATTAGTAGACGAATTACTAAATCAAAGTGGAACTTTTAGAGAAAATGAAACACATGACAAAAGAGTAATGGACTCAAATGATATAGAAAAAGAAAGAGGAATAACAATTTTAGCCAAAACAACTGGTGTACATTATAAAGATTATAAAATTAATATTGTTGATACTCCAGGACATGCTGACTTTGGTGGAGAAGTAGAAAGAATAATGCATATGGTTGATGGTGTAATCCTTTTAGTTGATGCTAGAGAAGGTACTATGCCTCAAACAAGATTTGTTCTTAAAAAAGCATTAGAGGCTAATTTAAAACCAATAGTAGTTATTAACAAAGTTGATAGAGAAAATGTAAGAATTAGTGAAGTAATAGATGAAGTACTTGAATTATTTATTGACTTAGGTGCAAGTGATGAACAAATAGATTTCCCTATAATTTATGCAAGTGCTTTAAATGGAACTAGTAGTTATGACGAAGACTTATCAACACAAAAACACACAATGGACCCAATATTTGAAACAATTATTAACACTATACCTGAACCAAAAGGAGACGTAAATGCCCCATTACAATTCCAACCAGCACTTTTAGACTATAACGATTATGTTGGAAGAATTGGTGTAGGTACTATTGCTAATGGTACAGTTAAAACTGGACAAATGGTTTCATGTGTAAGACTAGATGGAAGTATTAAACAATTTAGAATACAAAAATTATTTGGTTTTACTGGAATAAAAAGGGAAGAAATAGAAAGTGCTTCAGCTGGAGAAATAGTTGGTATATCTGGACTTCCTGACATATCTGTAGGAGAAACAGTTTGTGAAATAGGAAAAGAAGAAGCTCTTCCTGTCCTTAGAATAGAAGAGCCTACTTTAAAAATGACATTTGGAGTTAACACAAGTCCTTTCTCTGGTAAAGAAGGTAAACTACTTACTGCTAGAAAAATTGAAGAAAGATTAATGAAAGAACTAGAAAAAGATGTATCTTTAAGAGTAGAACAAAAAGATGCTGAAAACTGGATAGTAAGTGGACGTGGAGAACTTCACTTATCAATATTAATTGAAAACATGAGAAGAGAAGGTTTTGAACTTCAAGTATCAAAGCCAGAAGTAATTGTAAAAGAAATAGATGGAGTTAAATGTGAACCATATGAAGAAGTTTTAATAGAAGCACCTACTGACACAGTTGGTTCAGTAATAGAAAGTTTAGCAAGTCGTGATGGTCAAATGATTAATATGAAACCTTTTGAAACAAATACTAAACTTGAATATTTAGTACCATCTAGAGGTTTAATTGGTTTTGTAAATGAATTTTTAATTCTAACTAAAGGTTACGGAATAATTAATCATACATTTAAGGAATATGGACCTGTTAATCCTAACCCAGTTGGAGAAAGAAAACTAGGTGTACTCGTATCTATGGAAAACGGGAAAGCTACTGCATATGGGTTAGGTGCTTTAGAAGACCGTGGTGTCATGTTTATCGAACCAGGTACTGAAGTATATGAAGGTATGATCGTTGGAGAAAACAATAGAGATAACGATTTAGCAGTAAACGTAACAAAAGCTAAAAACTTAACTAATACAAGAAGTGCTAGTAAAGACCATACTGTTGTACTTAAAAGACCTAGACAATTAACTCTAGAAATAGCATTAGACTACATTAATACTGACGAACTTGTAGAAGTTACTCCAAAAAGTTTTAGATTAAGAAAGAAAATATTAAATACTGAACTTAGAAAAAAAGAAGATGCTAAAAAACAAAAGTAGGTAATTATGAGAACTAATTATGATAAAATATTAGAAGAAACAATTAACGAGTTAAAAGGGCGTAAGCCCTCTTTGTTTTTACACTCTTGCTGTGCACCATGTTCTACTGCTGTAATAACAAGATTAAAAGATTATTTTGATGTAACAATATTTTACTATAACCCAAATATTGAACCATTAGAAGAATACTTAAAAAGAAAAGAAGAACAAAAAAGAATAGTTAGTAAGTTTGGTATTAAGTTTTTAGATTGTGACTATGAAAATGAAATATTTAAAAGTATATCAAAAGGACTAGAAGACTTACCTGAAGGTGGTTATAGATGCCATAAATGTTATGAATTAAGACTAACTAAAACAGCACTTACTGCAAAAGAAAATAACTTTGAATATTTTGGTACTACTTTAACAGTAAGTCCATATAAAAATAGTCAAGTGTTAAATGCTATTGGAAAAGATATAGAAGAATTAACAAAAGTAAAATTCTTATATTCAGACTTTAAGAAAAAAGAAGGATATAAATTATCCATTCAATTATCTAAAAAATATAACTTATATAGACAAAACTATTGTGGGTGTATATATAGTAAAAAACAAAGTGAGCAAAACTTAAAATGTAACCTATAAAGTGGACTTTCAAAAAAAGAGAGACCTACTTTATAGGT
>ERZ827108.383-NODE-383-length-76707-cov-27.351993_pt1 | contig 76707 bp, 64 predicted proteins | sample MGYA00519921_ERZ827108 | MGnify/ENA primary metagenome ERZ827108 (study PRJEB31778, sample SAMEA3449258) | human gut metagenome | biome: human gut; feature: human-associated habitat; material: faeces | place: United Kingdom | collected 2010/2012 ... | reverse complement strand
CTCAAAAATGATGAAGCTATGCAAGTCAAAATTGCGTTTCGACTTTGACTTTAGGGGTTTTTTATCAGTATATACGTGACATATATAAGTTAAGTATTGACTACGATAAGAACGACCAACGGACACTTGACTTTTTTGCCGCAATCCAAAACAAACTACTTTGGGCTGTGAGTGGCAAGACTGCGGCAGAGTTGGTGTATTATCGTGCGAACCATACCCTTCCGATGATGGGGCTTACTTCCACAGAAAATGATGGCGAAGTAAAAAGTACCGACATAGGAATTGGAAAAAACTATCTCAAGAAAGACGAAATCGAGAATTTGAAACTTATTGTCGAACAGTATCTTTCATTTGCAGAAGCGCAGGCCATAAATCATGTACCTATGCGTATGATGGACTGGGAAAACAGTCTGAACATCATCCTAACCATGAATAGGAAAGAAATTCTTACCGGCCTTGGCAAAGTTTCAAAAGAACTTGCCCGTAAGAAAGCGATGTTGGAATACGCTGAGTATAAAAAGGAGAATCAAAAGAGGGCGCATCTGAACAGCATCAAGGAACTCGATGATGATATAAAGCAAATCAAGAAGAAAGAAATTACGGATTAGCTTGTTCAGCAACCTGACTATCCTTGAGCAGGCAAGCCCTAGAATGGTATACCATATTTATGTTCTCTCCCCAAAAAGAAAAAACATCCCGGGAACGATGTACGTTCCCGGGATACCATTTTTGAAACTTTATCCGATTGATTTCTTATGCAAGAGAGCCGACTATCCTTGAACAGGCAAGGCCGTCACCGTATGGATTGACCGCTTTGCTCATCCTGTCATAAGCCCGGGCATCGTCCAGGAGGACGGACACTTCATTGACAATCTTGTCAAAGTCCGTACCAACCAACTTCACCGTACCTGCATCCAGTGCTTCGGGACGTTCCGTCGTATCGCGCATCACCAATACCGGCTTGCCCAGTCCCGGAGCTTCTTCCTGAATGCCGCCGCTGTCGGTCAGCACGATGGCGGCCTTCTCCATCAGATACACAAAGCTCAGGTACTCCAGTGGCTCGATAAAGAACATGTTGCCCGGTTCTTCTGTCTTTTCGCCGAAGACCTCGCGGATGGGCTTGCGCACATTGGGATTCAGGTGCATGGGATAGACAAAATCAACATCGGGGTATTTCTCGGTCAGCGCCTTGATGGCACGACACATGTGAATGAAACCCTCTCCGAAATTCTCGCGTCGGTGTCCTGTGATGAGCACCAGTTTCTTGCCTCCGGACAGCCTGTTCACATCATACCCCGCGGACGATAACGCAACCTCCAGACGATGGTCAAGTTGCTCATCCTTCTTGATTTTATCAACGACCATGTAGAGCGCATCAATCACCGTATTGCCTGTCACCGTAATGTCCGTTTCCTTCACGCCCTCGGCCAACAGGTTGCTGCGGCTGAGCGGAGTCGGGGCAAAATGGTAAGTGGCGATGCGGCCCGTAATCTGTCGGTTCATTTCCTCCGGCCAGGGACTGTAGATGTTATGTGTGCGCAGTCCGGCCTCCACATGCCCCACGGGTATCTGCTGATAGAAGGCCGCCAAAGCCGCAGCCGTCGAGGTCGTGGTATCACCATGCACCAGCACCACGTCCGGATGACTCTTCTTCAGGACATCGCGCATCCCTGTCAGCACACGTGCCGTCACATCGTAAAGGTCCTGTCCCTGTTTCATGATGTTCAGGTCGTAGTCGGGCCTGATGTCGAAGATATCCAGAACCTGGTCGAGCATCTCCCTGTGCTGCCCCGTCACGCAGACAATGGTTTCAAACGTTTCCACCTGCTTTTGGAACTCCTTTACCAACGGAGCCATCTTGATAGCCTCGGGACGTGTGCCGAAGACCAACATTACTCTTTTCATCTAACCTATGATTATAATTTATGAATAACCATCCACCAGAAATATTTCACGAGGTGAATCTGTCTTTTAATTCTTTTGGGTTCTTTTATCAGCCGGTAGGCAAATTCCAGATCATGCTCCACCCACCATACGGGCGCACGCTTCACATGTCCGGTATAGACATCAAAACTGCCGCCCAGCCCTTGATAAATGGCTTTATGCTGTTGCTGCATCTCCTCCATCAGCAGTTCCTGAACGGGCGATCCCATTGCCACGAACACCACATCGGGTTTCTTCCGTACGATGTCGTCGATCAGTGCCCGGCGTTCTTCTTCTGTCTTGAGGTAACCGTTCCGCCATCCGACGATATTTATTCCGGAAAATTCGCCTTGCAGTTTTTCTACGGTCTGCTCTATGATTTCCTGTTTGCCGCCCACCAGATAGAATGTCCTGTCCTTGTAGAACCGTCCGATGATTTTAAGCCAGAGTTCACATCCCGGAATCTTACAGGCATTCTTAAAGCCTTTTTGCTTCAAGGCAATCTGTGCTCCTGCCCCGTCGCAGTATCCGATGTTACGGTTGATGATAGCCTGTGTCTGTTCCGTGGCGTGTAGGATTTTCTCGGCATTGATTGCCACAAGAATACCCTTACGGCTATCGATAAAAGATAATAAATCCTCGAACGAGTTGAAAGGATATACCTTCACCCCGTTCAGTGTCACTCTGTTGTCTTTCATTTTTATTTCTCTATAATATCTTTTATTCCGAAAACCGGGCACACTACATTCGATACCCGCACCTGGAATTCATAAATGCTTGGTCAGCAGCCACCAGGCATATCTCACTAAGTGGACCTGACGTTTGATTCTCTTGGGTTCTTTTATCAATCGGTAGGCAAACTCCAGATTGTGTTCCACCCACCATCTTGGGGCGCGCTTCACATGTCCCGTATAGACATCAAAGCTACCGCCCAAGCCTAAAAAGACGGCATCATGCCGTTGCCGGATTTCATCCATCAGCAATTCCTGCATGGGCGATTCCATTGCCACAAACACCACGTCGGGTTTCTTCCGGGCAATATCATCAACCAATGCCTGTCGTTCCTCTGATGATTGCAAATAACCGTTTCGCCACCCCAAGATGTTTATTCCTTCGAAATCTTTTCTCAATCCGGCTACCGTTTCTTCAATGATTTTCTGTCTGGCTCCCACCAAATAGAAAGTTTTCTTCCTATAACTACGCTCTACAATCTTGAGCCAAAGTTCACAGCCGGCTATTTTAGGAACATGTTTATATCCTTTTCGTTTCAATGCAAGCTGTATTCCCGCTCCGTCACAATATCCGACATTCCTGTTCACAATGTCCCGCATCCGGTCGGTGGCGTGTAAAATCAATTCTGCATTGACTGATACGAAAATGCCCTTACGGCTGTCTGTACACAATAACACATCCTCCAATGAACCGAAAAGACAGACCTTCACGCCATTCAGAGAGACATTATCAATCATAAGTCTCCATTTGATACAATAATATATTGGTCTTCAAACAGCGAACGACAGGAATTATTATTTGCGGTTCTCCGAAACCTCGGTTATCAACTCGCGATATTGCGCTATCATGCGTTCCTCTGTAAAGAACATTTCATAACGCTGCCGCGCATTTCGGGACAATTCCATATAGGACTCACTACCGGGAAGCGGCAATTCATTAAGTCCTTTCAGCAATGCGTCAAAATCTGCGTATGCGAAGCCTGTTTCGCCGGGGCGGTTCACATCGAGCACGGCAGGCAGGTTATTTGTTATCAATGGCTTTCCAAATATACATCCTTCTATCAGAGATAAGGGCAATCCCTCTTTCTGCGAAAACAAGCATACATAGTCAAAGCGGTTCAACACTTCGCTCATATTTACAAATCCCAAATACCGGAACTGGGGGTCATCCATTATAACCTGTTTCAATAGAACTTCATCCGCTCCCAGCCCGGCAAACGAGAAACGCACATGCTTGGGCAGTCTTCCACGCATGTGCTTCACCAGCTCCACTTGCTGCTTTACCGCGCAAATACGTCCGGGTAACAGGATGTCAATAACTCCATGTTCCTCTTTTACATTCCGATTGTTCCGCTCATCCCGTATCCCATTCCAAATTACCTTCACGTGATTCTCAGGAACTCTGAAATAATTCAACAGGTTCTCTTTTACTCCATTCGATACTGCCACAACGTATCGCGGAAAAAAGCATCCCCATCGCAGATTGTTAAAAATATTATGTGCGACATGTATCACTTTCAGTTTCTTGCCTAATACTTGTTGCATCAGTACCAACAAGGTAGTACACTTGCGGTGGTGGGAAATAAATACCGTGTTCTCATCGGCCAGCCGTTTCACGGCCCTATAACCGAAGCCTACAAAATGTGCCCGCTGTCTGTAGTCGGCCACCACTTGCATTTTCGGCGTCTCACACATCACAATCGGCCGCTCTCCTTCATTCAGCCGGTCCGCCAACTGTAACACCACATTCTGCGCCCCACCCTTGTTTGCAAAATTGGGATAAACAGAAACGACACGCAATGTTTGTTTCATTATTTATTTTCATTTAATGATAACACCGTATTTATTGGTACGTACATGCTCGCGAATGACCCGTGCCGGATTACCAGCCAGAATTACCCCCCCAATTGGGTATGATCGGGTTACCACTGCATCGGCCCCTACAATAGTATGGTCGCCCAATGTCACTCCCGGTAAGACACGACTGCCTGCCCCGATAAAGCATCTCCTACCTATATGCGTATCAGCATGTAGTAAACGACAGCCATCGTGTGTCATGATGCTCGCCCCACTCGCCACATAGGTTTCGTCGCCAATGTGTACTCCGCGCGGGTTGGCCGTATCAAGATTAGCACCCAATGAAATCATTGCCGAGGGCGATATATCCATATGATATACTTTCACCAGTACCCAATGCCGCAACTTCAGGATTCCATCCCTCACATGGTTCTTAATTTTCTGTACTAACATGGCTTATTTGTTTTATTAATTAAGTCATTTATTCTGAAGCAGTTCTTTATAAATACAGTCTAAACGTTCTTCTACTTGTTGCGATGAGAATTGTCGTGCTACCTGTCTGCCATATTTGCCCATTTGTGACATATCCGATGGATGATTCAAAAAATAGAGAATAGCCTCATAAATTTCGTCTATATTTCCGGGTGTTACCGCCACTCCGCTTTTCCTATCTTCAAAAAAATCGGGGATACCTCCGACCAAAGTGGTAATGACAGGCAATCCATAGGCCATTGCTTCTAAAATGGACAATCCGAAAGATTCTACATGGGAGGGATGAATAAACACATCTGACGAACAAAACAACTGTTCCTTCCCTTCCTTGTCCAACCATCCATGTTGAACCACCATAGAAGAAAAATCATGTCCATTGAGTATTTTCCGATATTCTTCTTCATAGCTTACACCACCAATATGCAGCTCAACCTTATCTTGCAATTCCCGTTCATATTTTTGCAAACATTTCAGTACATCGTATATTCCTTTTTGGTGATTGATGCCGCCTACAAACACAAGGCGTAGTCTTTCGTGCGATTGCCCGTCACGAAAGCATTCAGGAAACTCGATACTATTGGGTAAACAATATACACGTTTATTCAAATCATAGTCTTTCAACATCTTCACAAAAGCCGACGACACTGTTACAAGAGTATCAGCCAGCCTACAAACAACAGTTACATAACGAGGATAAGTGTGATAAAACATATCAAATTTCCCTCCATGAATATGCAACAGAACCTTTTTTCTGAATATTTTCCCGATACAAAGCAATATGGTATTTCGATAGAAATCCGTATAGTTTGACGAATGAATATGCAGAACCTTTATATTCTTAAACAAGCAATAATATAATGTCTGAAATATGGCTTTTATAAACAGGAGAACTTTTCCCACCTTGCCCTTATTATCTTTATAAGTAATAACCAACCTAAAAGGAACGAACATCCGTGAATAAGATGCTACCACAGAAGACATCCCCCCCCTTGAATGCGGATCAGGCCCTATCGTCAGAATTTTTTTATTTTGTCCTATCATATTTTATTAATTATGAGATTCACCAACTAACGATGCCAGATTCTCCTATATTCAGACTATTGTTTTTTGTTTGTTCCTATTCGTCAGGAAATAGATGACGGAAAAACCATAAATGGGTGCTACCATCACGTTCATTATAGCATGACCGGCAGAATAAGAAATGACAATGAAGGCCGAAAAAACAAAAACGCCCCAGAATTGAGTAATATTCCGATGATGGAAAAAAACTAATAAGGAGCGTATCGGAAAATAGATAAAAGGAGCTAATACCAATGTGCCTCCCCAAAAGCCATAACTTCCGATCAAATCATGAAAATCCGCTTCAGCTCCTTTATATTGATTGGTAAATGCATATACATTCGTACTGTGTGCTATAGCTTTAGAGAGAGATTCTTGTCCTTTGCCCAATATGGCAGAAAGTCCTTCAAGGCTTTTAATATATTTCATGGCCGCTTCCTGCAAATTATCTCGCGCCGATGCGATGGAGTCCATGGCGATTCTGTTTAATGTATAATCATCAAACATAGAAAATAGATGGTAGGCAAATAAATAAGCTCCATAACATACCATAGGAACTATCATTACTACCATTACTCTTTTTTGCTTTTTTTCTTTCGTCAATGCAGGATGATAGAAAAAAACAAAATATATACATGATATGGAAAAGACAATCAATGCACCAAAAAGTCCCACACGGCTGCCTATAAACGAACAGGATGCAATGACAAGGAGAAATTTCAATAAGTTTGAGACTGTTCTTTTCCGAAACAGAACCATTGAGGAAAACACGGAAGACAATACAAGTGCCAAACCGATATCGTTACCAGCCGTAAAGAAACTTTTGGTACCAAATCCATAATTCTCACCATAACTATGATTACCGAACCCTGTCAGATAGGAGAATGTGATGCAACAAGCAATCAAAAAGCCATAATTGGCAATCCAGCCAACAACATCGGCTGCAAAGACTTTTCGTATATTGACCTTGAAAAAGACAATCATCAACAGTATGTAAACAATGCGAAATATAGTTTGAATTTCATATGTCAATTGTACATTTACTCTTGTTAGCCAATAAATTATGCTCAATATGAAGGTAAGTCCCATCAGGATGAAGTATCCCCACCAACGCTCATCACGTAATTTGAGAAGGTTGTATAGAAGTATGATTGTAATACCACCACGATAAAGCCAACCGACGGGTAAATGAATATGCATCTGTACTTGGGCATACCCATTCATTATATCGATAATTATTGATATAGGAAATATTAAATATAATATCAACCTAAATCGTTTGTCTATTGACGCATTGTTGGTTACAGGCATTTCTGTTCGATAAGAATTTGAATACATATTAAGCAGACATGAGAAAGCAATAGATTATAATTAATATTCAATAGATGAGTTAGCGTATAAATTTACGTGCTAATTTCCCTAAATAATAAATAATCCCTATTTGGTTATATCTTCGTAAAATCAGAAATAAGCGATTGCTTGGTTTCACTTCGCGTAAATATAAATGATAGTCCTCATCCGAAAACGTGACTTTTCTTATTTCTTCACGGGTTGTTGCAACTATAAGATTCTTTGCACAATTCTTAAATATAGCACTCCGGATAGCATCTATGACAGGAGTCGGGGCATTGAGTTGAAGAAAATAGTCTAAAAGATAGTCGATAGCTCTAGTCCGGTCTGCAATATGGCACTGCGACAAGCGATTCTTTTGAAAGGAACTTTCATTGAAATGTGTATAGGCATAAGTATGTTCCGTATTAAAAGAGAACGTTGAGGCGCGATATAACAAACGCGGCAAGGTAATGTAATCCTCCAAGTTATTAATAGTTGGGATTTCCAACTCTTCGTAAAGTGAACGTGCTATAAGATTATTCCAAATACAAGGCGGTTCCAAATGGCGAAGTATAGAAACCACATAATCTACCTTATCCGGATTCGGATTACGTTTACGTGGCTCCTGTCTGTCCTTATATATGTTTGTGAAATTTCCAAAGACAATATCCGGAAATCCTAATGAGCGAGCCTGAATGGCAAAACTACGGAATGCTCCGGGAAACAGATAGTCATCCGAATCTATATGGAAAATGTAACGTCCACGGGCTACATTCACTCCGGTAGTTCGCGCCATTGCCAGGCCTCTGTTTTCAGGATGATGAACAATCCTGCATCTGCTTTCCGGATAATCAGACAGAACGCCTTGCAGCACCTCCACACTACGGTCCGGAGTATAATCATCTACAAATATGACCTCAAAATCGTCAAAATCTTGTTCTAAAATGGAACGTGTACATTTCTTGATATATTCTTCCACCTTATACATAGGTACAATCACCGATATTAGTGGCGTACATTGTGTACTTATATCATCGATATTAGTGACCATATCATTATACTTGTTAAAAGGACTTATTTATTTCTTATTATGCGTTTAAGTTCAACAAGTTTTTGCGTTATCCGAGGGCCTACAAAACGAAGAAACCTGCCTTTTACCTTTCTACCGATAGGTACCCACGATTCCGCATAGTGATGGATACAATAAGTATTAGGCGTAATGTTCATCACATGGGATTTATAGTCTTTCGGACAGAAATATTCTTTCGGGTATATCCACACTCCTGCGCATTGCTGGATACCTTCAATCTGCTTTAATCCATGCCGATTAAGAAGTTCTGTCGTATAAGCAACGATGGATTTCATATTCAGTTTCCCATCAGACTGCTTAAAATGCATTGAAGCATATAAATCTAATAACTCCGCGTACAGGCCGAGGCCGGGGTTTACCCCGAGGCCGAGGCCGGGGGCGACGGCTGGCACCATCGCCCCGGTAATTTCGCACTCACACCCCATAAACGGACCACGGGCAATGATTTCATCCATCGGACGAATGACTTCTACATCGGTGTCAAAATACAGACCACCATGATCGTAAAGAATTTTGAAACGAGCATAGTCCGCCACAAATGCATACTTCTTTGCCTCGTAAGCCTCTTTTGTATAAGGAATGGCATTTACATCGAAATTATTTTCGTTCCATTCCTTGATTTCATAATCAGGAAGATACTTTTTCCAAGAAGCTATACACTTCAAGGCCAATGATGGCATTTTACCATGGCCGAACCAACAATAATGAATTATTTTGGGTATCATAAGATTTATTTTTTATTACTTATTGTTTAGCAAGTTGCTTACAGACTGATAAACTCGTGCAAGGGCAACCTTTGATAAGACATACTTAGTTTGATTTGTTTCTCTTAAAGATGGCACGAGCTATGCGATAAAGCAGGGACAAAGGACGGCCGATAAACCATAACTTCAAAGATGGCCGAATTTCTTCACATGGATTTTGGCATAGAACGTAATATTTCCAATAGGCCATATAAGCTACCAAACGGGAGTGAAAGGTAAGTTGCTTATATGTACTCATTTCCTTAAAACAGAGGGCAGAACCTTGTGGGCTGTCATGATGAATGAGTGCCACATTTGCGGTGAGGCCGTCGGGCTGGTATTCACAGATATAGAAATCTTCGTTTACATATCTGGCCTTATATTTTTGCGCCATTCTATTCCATACCACACCTTCAGTGCAGAAATTCTCTCCCTCGAACTCAGGAAAAGGAAATTCACGCATCACAGATGTGCGTACTACTTCAGCGCGGTCACCGATAATGTGGTATCGGTTGCGATACGAAAGAAAATCAGTGTCTAAAATTTCGTAGTTGCAAGGTGTGCCCACGACCTGCCCGTCAAAATTTACCTTATTTCCTACCACGGCACAGAATTTCGGGTCATTCTCAATCGTTGCGGTGCAACGCGCTATGGTTTCCACAGCATTATCGGCTAAGAAGTCGTCACTATCGACAATGAGGAACCACTCGCCTTTGGCCATGGGTACACCACGGTTAATTGCACGATGCTTGCCCCCGTTAGACTGACGCACATAACGCACGACGAAGTCCTTTTGCTTCAGTCCCTGAAAGAAGCCTTCAGTCCCATCAGTACTACCGTCATCTACAACTAACCATTCAAATGCTTTGTCTGTTTGTTTGCATAGACTTTCATAAAGTCTATTGAGGGTGTAAAGCCGATTATACGTAGGCGTAAATATTGTAAGCATATAGAAAGATTAAGATTTATACTGCATTTGTTTTTTTACAAATGCTTTCACTTTACTTGATAACATTATCTGTTCATTGCGAGTTAAACCTAATATAAAAAGGACGATTAAGGAAAAGACCAAACATATCAGACTACTACCGATTAATCCTATAAAATTATCTGCTGCATATTGATAGAGCCACACTCCGGCAGGAATAAGTAAAAAGCACACTTTTGAAAGCGGGTAAAGAACTTCCATAAAATACTTTCGGCGAGGAAGACAAATACGTGGATACACAATCCATACCCTGACAAACTGGGTGAATATTTCAATTAACAGATAAACGACAAATACGGTTTCAGCAGATATGTGAGCGAATTTAAGAAGTCCCCAAGCTACAGGAACAACTGTAAGCAAGAGTGTTCCTTCAACAATTTGAAACCGTTTCAAATCGCCCGTAGCATGGATTGCCATTACGGTAGTACTGCTTAACGTATAGCTCATACATGTTATAATCATCAGTCTTGTAAATGCGACTGTATGTTGTGGAACATTGCCCAGCCAAATATGGAGAACATATTCGGTATTTACCAATAGAGGAAAGGCAACTACAACAAACAGATAAAAAGCATAACGCGAACTGGACAAGACCAATGAATGCATATAGTCTAAGTCACCCTGGGCATACGATTTAACAATTTGTGGGCGAACAGCCATCAAGAAATTTGAGAATAATTGTATAATCGCGGCCTGAACCTGTACAGCCACTCCACGTGCTGCATTTACCACAGGACCAAAATAGAGGTTTAACAGAATGTTTATTCCTTGTGTATACCCAATCACAGCCAAGTCACCGTTTAATGTCCATCCTGCAAACTTGAATATTTTCAGTGATATTGCGCGCTTCCACATCCAACGGCCGTCAACCTCAGGAAAGTGTCTTCGACAATAAGCAGCATAAATAATTCTGACAGACAACTGCACCAGAAGCAATAGTATGGCGTATGTAATAAGTTTGTCCGCATTCAAACTTGTCAGTAAAAATACAATCAACAATTTGGCAAGCACCTCATACGTTGCAATATAAGCAAAAGCTCCCATTCGCTCATGCGCAATAATCAAGGCATTGTATGGGGTACTGACAATTGATATGATGAATGTTAATAAAGAACACTGATAAACCCAAAAGGCGGCAAATATTCGTTCTGGAGGAATTGACAGTTTGTATATTACCAGCCATAACCCGATACTCTCAGCTACCAAAAATGTTGCTCCGGCAATAATATAGTGTATACTGGCTACACAGCGAAAAACTTGTCTGACATTTCCTTCTGCCCCACGTCCCAATTCAAAAGTAATAAATCGGGAAGTAGCACCACTCAGTGATGCATTGACAAATCCTAACATCGAAACAGCCCCACCAACAACATTGTAAATACCGTAGTCTGTGATACCTAATGTTTGCAGAACTATACGAGATGTATATAGCGTAACTCCCATCACAAGAAGCATACGCAAATACAACATTCCTGTATTCTTGGCTATACGTTTATTCTTCTCTGACACTGAAAATATTATGTTTTGAGTACATAGCTTATCGTTAAATCCTTTAGTATAATTCCCCAAATAACACCGAATTATATGTAAGGTTTATCATTGATAGAAATTCTCCACCTATTATTAATAAACTCTCCGGGGTTATCATAATTAACAACTTTGGCCACCACACCTACTGCGGTGGCGTTGTCGGGTATGTCTTTTACAACTACAGCACCGGCACCGATGGTCACATTATTACCGATGTGAACATCCTCTACTACGCAGACATTCGGCCCTAAATAGACATTATCTCCGATGATGGCCGGAGTGCCTTTATTTGTTCCTATGGTTAGGAACTGACTGATGTTTACATTATTCCCAATAATCGTTCCCGGATTTATTACGATTCCTATACCATGACCGATATAGAGCCCATATCCAATCTTTGTGGTTGGTGGTATCTGAATCCCATATTTATTGGTTAAATGCCTATGCATCAATCTTACCAAAGGACTAAATATATTTTTCTTACGTGAGAGGCGAAGCCAAAAACAATAATTAAAACAATGATTACGACGAAATAGCAAATAAAAGAGAATTGTTTTTACCCCCCAATTTTCCCCGTATAGCGATAATAATCGGAAATAATGTATTGGAATATCTCTTTCATCCTTTACTTCTTGAAAATCCCACAGAAATCCAATATCACCTTATCGTCACTCCAAGCCAATTCCTTGAACGGAGTGTGGGCGGTGAGGAATGCCACGATGTCGGCCTTTTCGTAAGCCTCCTTATAGTCTGTAAGCTTAAATACGTTATGTACCTTGACATTCGGTTCAACTACAAGGATGTCGGCGTTATTGCAACTTTGCATCACCTTAGTGGTGATGTACTTGGCAGGACTTTCGCGCAAGTCGTCAATGTCCGGTTTGAAGGCAAGTCCCATCATAGCTACTACCGGTTTGTGGTGATGCCTGAGTTCATACTCGAGCATGGCGTTCTTTATCTTTTCGGCACACCAGAACGCTTTGTAGTTATTGACTTCGCGGGCATTGGCTATGATCTTGGACTCAACGGGGAAGTCGGCAGTAAGGAAATAAGGGTCTACCGCAATACAGTGCCCGCCTACGCCACAACCGGGTTGCAGAATGTTTACACGCGGATGTTTGTTGGCAAGGCTTATCAACTCCCATACGTTGATACCGGCTTTGTCGCAAATCAATGACAATTCATTGGCAAAGGCAATCTGTACATCGCGACTGGAGTTTTCTGTCAGTTTACACAACTCCGCGGTACGACTGTTCGTCTTGTGAAGCGTGCCCTCTACGAATTGTGCATAGAACTCAATGGCTTTGTCGGTAGACTCCGGTGTCAGACCGCCTATAACGCGATCATTGTGTATCAACTCATAAACAACGTTGCCGGGAAGAATTCGTTCGGGACAATAAGCAATGTATATTTCACCTTTCAGTTCCGGGCGTTCATTAAAAATAATTTCCGCCATCTTTTCGGTAGTTCCTACGGGAGAGGTGGACTCAATGACATAGAGATCACCTTTCTTCAGATAAGGTATGACGGAACGTGTGGCCGCCTCAACGTAGGAGACATCCGGTTCATGATTCCCTTTGAACGGAGTGGGAACCACCATGAAATAGGCATCACAGACCTCAGGAGTAGTAGAAGCCTTGAGCATTCCGTTGTCGATTACTTCTTTCAGCATTGTTTCAATGCCGGGCTCAACGATATGCAGGCGGCCTTGGTTCGTTTGCTCCACTACTTTGGGATTAATATCCACTCCGATAATTTGTATGCCATGTTTGGCGGCGATGATGGCTGTAGGCAGTCCGATGTAGCCCAAACCCATAAAACAAGCTTTCATAGAGTATGCTGTTTTTAGTTATATGTATATTTTGTTTTATTATTTTTTGATGGAAGAACTATAGCCAAATAGTTCTTTCAATGATTGTCTCTTTGCTTATACTTTCCGATTCGTCTGGTAAGCCAGATATTCCCCAATGTCCATATCATAACGTCGCCGACCAGGACAATGTTCACATTCACCCATCGTGACAATAATATATTGAGTAGGATAAGGCTTATTGACATGGAGAAGATTATCAGTATACTGATGTGCTGGCTTATGCCAAGAGCAAGCAGTTTATGATGGATATGTGTCTGATCGGGAAGAAAAGGATTTTTTCCATTACGTACACGGCGCAGGAACACCCGAACGACGTCACATCCGGGAACAAGGAGCGGTGTAAAAGCTATAATCAGAGGATTGACACTCCATATTGCTTCAGTATATCCGGATACCATCTTAATGCTCAAGACGCATAGGATAAGTCCGATGGTCAGACTACCGGTGTCGCCCATAAATATTTTTTTCTGTTTATCCGGATTGCCGAACACATTGTAGTAGAAAAAAGGAACAAGCACACCCAATGTGGCAAATGACATCATGGCATATAAATAATGTCCGAAAGCAAAAAAGCATATTCCGTAGGTCAGACAGGCTATACAGCTTAATCCCGATGCTAAACCATCAATGCCATCAATAAGATTGACTGCATTAATAATGAATATGATAAGAATCAGTGTCAAAGGCCAGGAGATATATGTCGGGATTTCATGAATGCCCAAAAGACCGTGAAGGTCTCCCACCCAGATACCCCCGGCAATGAGCAGGATGGCGCAAAACATCTGTACGATGAATTTGGCTTTATAGCGGATTCCGACCAAATCGTCTGCCATGCCCGTAAGGTAGAGCAACAATATGGCACAATATCCGAAAGAGAGCGTTTGTATGTTGTCCACAATAGATGACAGCATCTCATGATAGCCCAACAGCAGATTAATACCAAGCAGCAGTGCCAGCGAGAAGACAATGACGGGCTTGAAAGCAAAACCACCCAAACGTGGAACCACGACATGGTGGATTTTACGTTCGTCAGGAATATCAAAAAGCCTCTTACGAAAGGCGATAAGTAAAATCTGGGGGATTAATATTCCTGCACAGAACACGCAAAGCAGGAAAGCCATAAGGCTGTTGAGTATCCAAAGAACCATGAAAATGTTTTTATTTAGAACTTTTTCCGATGTCGCTGCTATCCGACAACAGGAAAAGACCGGATGACGGACCGGAAGAGAAAGGGAAGATTCCCTTTCTCTCTATGCTTCATATATATCCGTGCAGGTGTCTCCACGTGAAATGCCATATTTTGAAAAAGGGGATGGACAGCACCTCAAAAGGATAGTAGCGTAAGAAACGAGCATTGCGCTGTAATGAGCCGGTAAAGCGATAAAGGGCCGAACTGTTCTTCCGGCGTTTTATCCGGTCATCGTAATGTCCGAAATTGCCGGCCTGCATGATTTCCGACAACAGGAAACGGCCGCCTCGCTCATCTGGCTCGCACAAAAGATTGTCATCGGGTAGACCAAACACGACTTTCAAAACATACATCAGGGAACGGGCAAAACGATCGGCATGCAATGTCCTGAGCATCCTCATTGTCTCTTGACGCTCTGCATCGTTCATGCCTTGACGCAAGACAAAGTAGTAATCTTGCACCTGACGTAATCCGATGCCCTCACCGAACAGATGACGATAAATATGTAATAACAGATAAATGCGATTGAACGAAAGCGTAGGAGCAGCCACCTCTCCGATTCCATCGAATAAAGGGATGCGGTGTTTGAACTGGTTTTCGGCTTCGTCTGCAAAGTATTTTTGCAGACGGCGTTGCGCACCATAATAATTCATCCACGAAGGAGTGAAATGTACTTCCACAGCAACATCCTTGAAAAGTGGGAAATCCACGTTATGGTAAACAACCTTCTCATCCGGAAAGTATTGTCTTACATGGGATAATATCTCTTTTCGGCTGCCTTCAAGCCACACGTCAATGTCTCCGGACTGCCTTAACAGCGGATCGGGGTAGAGAGTGGCTATCCCCTGCCCTTTCAGCAACAGGCTGCGAAATCCTTTGTTCCTAAAATAGTCGGATAGCTCCACTGCACGGACATTCAACAGACGGTTGGCGGCTACAATACGCTCTTTAGCCACAAACCATTGCAACAGTTGCTTACGAGGCGGGCGTTGTTCTTCGGGCAAATGCTCTATAACTGCAAAAATAACCCCGGCAAGCGCCTGCCGGAAAGCTTCTTTCTGAAGTTCCGTCCACTCAGCCGCAGAAGGTATGCGTGACAATTTGCCGGGTTCGGTTCGGCACGACAAACGGGTCAGTTCAAAGAACAAGTCCCTGACAGATTGTTGTATTATGTCTGAATCTTTATTCACTTATGGTTCGGTTAGGTATTTGGGACTTAAATCACCGATTGCATTTCTATGAGTTCGTCCACATTACGAGCGTGCCAGTCACCATATTGTTTTGTGACAAGGGGGGAGACACTAAATTCAACATAGTCATCCCTTCGGCATATGGCTGTATGGTTTAACATGTATCTATTGAATGTCCTGACCGTAACACAGGTTGCGATGATAGTAAACGGATAGTTGGGATTGCAGATGGTAAACACCTCTGCTTTAGGGAAGAATTGCTTCAGGAAATAAGCAGAATGCTCAAACGCCACCCAATATTGGCCGGTACAGTAAAGACACATTCTGTCTCCGTTTTCCAACTCGCGCTTGGCTATCTCGACTGACTGCGTATTAATTAACCGAAGCAAGCGAACGCCGCCGGCTTCATTACCATAACCGGAAGTACACATGGGAAAAAGTTAAAGAACACCATCATGACCGAGCCATTTGTCATAGTCGGCCAATCGTTGGATAAGTATCTGTTTGCTATTTTTAGGATTGTCTTCCTTTCTCCACTCATCTATGATTTGATGAGCCTGACGATGGTAAAAGAAGTTGTCGGTACAACCATACACGGCCGTGAGCAATAACGCCTTAGACTGTTCGGCCTTAATAGCGGGAAGCATCTCCTGAATGACTTTTATCAGCCTCTCTTTCTCGTCTGCGAGTTGTAGGACCACGTACGCCATCAACAAGAGAGAACAAAGTTTGCAGCGCATGACATCAGATGCAGGCTCATAGTTCTTGTACTGCGCCAATACATCCTTGGCATACAGGATATCATCGGATGTAACTTCATGATGATAGAAATGCCGCATCATCGAGTGCAACCGTAGTATGCACTCGTCTTTGATTTTTATGTCTTCACCGGCAGAGCGATTGCCATTAAGCGTTATTACTTTATATTGGCTCTCCCTGACGTGTAGCAAAGGGACTGTCATCCAATTGTCTACGACGACCATTATCTCTTTTCTGTGTCTCTTCTCATCCTCGAACAACAATGCTTCGACACCTTTCAACGGACCGGATGTTATTTTGACTCTATCCCCCTTGACCAGCCAGGATATGTCCCCATTGTAAACAGGTATCATGCCTGAATATGACCGGGCTATCCACATCAGATTCTGCATCATCTCGTCCGATACATAAGGATAGAAGTACTCTCCCCTGCTATTACTCTCCCTACGGGGAAAATTATATTGTTCTTCATGCTTTTTCATGTTGAACAATTCTCTCACAGAGGAGCGGACAAACACATAATTGTGAAACAATTGCTTTTCGGTACGAACAATCTTTCCTTCCGTGTCTTTCGCTTCCACGTATATTGGAGCAAAATACTCAATAGGTGGTTCTCCCGACTTCTTGCGCCTTTCTATTTCACGTTGCAATCCAAGAAGCAATCCTTTGCGTCCGAAAGGATAAATCATCAGATACCACCGAATGATATCCAAATTCCTTGCGTTTCTTGCTGCAATAAGCGCCTTATCCTTGTCCTTCCTGGCTTGTGCCGTATCAGAAGATTTAGACATCAAAAATACGCTGTTTTTATAAATGAAGTGCAATTCAAAGCTTTGGCAAGACGACTTTATAACATCTTGTCTACTAATTGTTTATGAGTTGCAGAAGAAGAAAATTTTTTGTTTCTACTTCTTACTTGAAATTCCGATTCCAAAGATTAAATCTCCATATCTATCGCAATTTGTATTTCTTTGAAAGGAGCGTTTGTTCCTCTCATTCTCATGTGAGTTCTTAGCAAGAAACCACATGTTCTATAATAGTCTGCCATTCAGGTATATACTCAATATAAAACTCATAATTCGCTCATAAATGAACAACTTTAGTAAAGTTTATTTGTATATTTCGGTTCCAAAGAAAATTAAGCAGAAGAATCAATATGCACAGTTCAATAATCAATTCTGTGAATATTGTATAAGCAGAGACAAGCATACTCATAATAGTAATATTGGCCTTAAAGCCGAAAAAACATTGGTATTTTTGTATAATCCATAGATTTTTACTATTTTTGCATAGATGTTTGTGGTTTCTTGCTAAGAAATAATACATCCACAAATGATACCGAATTGTGGTTTCTTGCTAAGAAACGATACGATTTATATATTTCAAAATACTCTTATTGGCCTCATCTATAACAGAGTTCTCAAACGAAGCAAGATATATCTGCGTTGTTTTTTCACTGGAATGGCCCATACCTTCACTGATAATGGAAATAGGAACATTATGTCTTCGCGCCGTAGTAGCCCAAGTATGGCGCGCTGTATAGGACGATAATGGCAGTGCCTCGCCTATTTTCTGTCCTAATATCTTCAATTTACGGTTGTGATAATTCAGTGCAATCTGATATTGTCTATATGCAGCTTCCGGATTGGATTCTGTAATAATTGGAAACACGTATCTACTGCCTGCCGTGTCCTTCTCATATTGTTTGATAATTCTTTCGATACAGGGTTCTATCCGGATGGACAGTTGCTGGCCGGTCTTACGGCGTACATAACTAATGAATCCATCCGCCACATCGGTCTTACGGAGAAACGATATATCGACAAACGACATGCCGCGTGTGCAATAACTGAAAACGAAAAGGTCACGCGACAGTGCAAGTGGCTTGGAATATCCGACATCCAACTTCAACAACCGCAGGATGACGTCTTCATTGACTGCACGCTTACGTGTGCGGGCCGTACCCGTAAAAACATTCGCAAAGGGGAATGCCTGTTCCGTCAGCCTGCATCTTACCGCTTTGTTATAAACAGAACGCAGGTTTCTAAGATAGAAGGAGCTGCTGTTTCTTACCACTCCTTTTGCTGCAAGCCATCTCTCATAGTCCTGTACAAGGCTTTCTGTTATCAGTGCAAAAGGTATATCATTCCCCTTGAGAAAGGTCTTGAAACTGTTCAATGCCCTACGATAATTACGAGCTGTACCTAACATCATATTCATCCTGCAATATGCAATCTGTTGTCCGAAGAAAGAAAATACATAGTCCGGATTTCCGCCATTGCGGAAGGCTTCTATCACGTCCTGTAACCGATACGACTTCCCTTTTTCCTCCAATGTTGTCATAATATTCCGCAAACGCCACATATCACGTTGCAACTTTATCCGGTATCCTCCCAATAAAGCATTACCGCCGGTATCCGACTTTACATCATTAACAATCTGCCTGCTGTGTTCATCCCAATATTGAGGGCTCAGACGAATGTTCGCAGACAAATTCCTTACCTGCCCTTCATGGCATAATTGATAATACAGACTACCGGGCTTTCCTGCTACAGAGGACTTTCTGAATCTAATTTTTACGGTTCCCATTTTTTCTTTTTTTGTAGGTAAGACAGTATTAAATCTCTGTTTCTATGAAAATACTGTTATCAAATAATAAGAAAACAAGGGCAAGTGGAATTTGGCAGGAATAAATTCGGGGGATAATCTTGTGGCCGTTTTTTTCGACATAAAAAAAGGAAAGAATAAGTGCTTATTCCTTCCTTTTTTGAGCCGAAAGCCGGACTCGAACCGGCGACCTATTCATTACGAATGAATTGCTCTACCAACTGAGCTATTTCGGCGTTCCGCATTTCTTTCTTAATGCGGTGCAAAGATACTTATTATTTTTATAACAACAAAATCAATAAGAATAAAATCTTGCATCAATACCGATTAATTCCTGTTTTTATTGTTCAAGCATCCTTTTGTATTCTGTCAGAATATGTTTACGCCCGTCCTCGGACAAGGAAGGCAATTCATGTTCCAACAAACGCGCCAGACTGTCCAAGGCCAATTGCTTCATTTGTGCCCGTCCGGCGCGCAGCCCACTCCGGTAGTTGTTATAAGGTAAAAGATTCCGATTATAATTACCGTCACTCATGATAAATGACATATTGAGGGGGATATCAGAAAGAACAGGGACATACCCTTCGGCATATCCCTGTTCCACAATATCCTGATGAATTTATTTTACTTTTTCCACAATAGCCTTGAAAGCCTGGGGATTGTTTACTGCGAGGTCGGCAAGCACCTTGCGGTTGATTTCTATGCCTGCCTTGTGCAGATTACCCATCAGCTGGGAATAGGACAATCCTTCCAGACGTGCGGCAGCGTTGATACGCTGAATCCACAACGCACGGAAGTTACGCTTTTTGGCACGACGGTCACGGAAAGCATAAGTAAGACCTTTTTCCCAAGTATTTTTAGCTACGGTCCAGACATTCTTGCGAGCGCCATAATAACCGCGGGTAAGTTTCAGAATTCTTTTTCTCTTTGCTCTTGAAGCAACGTGATTTACTGATCTTGGCATGATGTTGTTTGTTTTTGGCTGTTAGCGCCGTTCTGACGGAACGATCTTTGTGCTAAACATCCGGTTGAACTTTTTTGTTTGGATTAAAAGACGATTTTTTAACGCAGGCAGAGGAGTTCGCGTACCTGATTTACATTGCTCTTGTCTACAAGTGCGACGTGGTCGAGATTACGCTTCTGCTTCTTGGTCTTCTTGGTCAGAATGTGACTGTGATAAGCGTGTTTTCTTTTAATCTTACCCGTTCCGGTAAGGGCGAACCTCTTTTTGGCACCGGAATTAGTCTTTACTTTTGGCATTTTCTTTATAGTTTTGGTTATTAATCATTGCGGCTGCGTGAGATACCAAACACAGGCGCGCATTCTTTCTTATTGCATCGTGTCAGAAATCTTCACCTTCGACTTTCGGTCCGGTATATTCTTTCTGCACTTTCACCTTGGGAGCTGCCTTGGTCTTCACTTCGGTTTCACCGGATGCGGAGACCGTTTCCTCAGCCTTCTTGGCCGCCGAAGCCGTCTTCTTGGGAGCAATGAATATAATCATCCGCTTTCCCTCGAGCACAGGCATCTGCTCAACCTTCCCATAGTCCTCCAAATCATTTGCGAAACGCAGCAACAGAACCTCCCCCTGTTCTTTGAAGAGGATGGAACGCCCGCGGAAGAATACATAAGCCTTGACTTTGTCTCCTTCTGAAAGGAATTCCTTGGCGTGCTTCAGTTTGAAGTTATAATCGTGCTCGTCGGTCTGGGGGCCGAAACGGATTTCCTTGACCTCGACTTTCACCTGCTTGGCCTTCAGTTCTTTTTGACGTTTCTTCTGCTGATAGAGGAACTTAGAGTAATCAATCAGACGGCAGACAGGAGGAACTGCATTCGGAGAGATTTCCACCAAGTCCAAGCCCTTTTGCTCGGCAAGTTGCAAGGCCTTGTAGGTCGGCATTACCGCCGATTCCGTTTCGTCTCCCACAATTCGTACCTCTCGCGAACGTATCTGTTCGTTTATTCGGTACTGCAACTTCATTTTGTCATTTTTCATTCAGTCTTCAGTTGTCTTTTAGCTGTCGGTTCTTCTATTAACCGTTGATTGATTTATATTTTTTGCGGCTGCAAAGTTAATAGTTTTTTGTCATTTCAGCGACTTCGTCGTTGATTTTCTTTGCAAAATCCTCAATTTTCATGGTTCCCTGGTCGCCTTCGCCCTGCTTGCGGACCGCAACAGTGCCTTCCTGAGCCTCTTTTTCGCCGACTACGAGCAAGTATGGAATATGTTTCATCTCGTTGTCACGGATTTTCCGGCCAATCTTTTCACTGCGGTCGTCCACGTAGGCACGTACATCCTGCTCTTCGAGCTTTTTGCACACATCCTGGGCATATTCATTGTATTTGTCCGAAATCGGGAGTATGGCAATCTGGTCGGGCATCAGCCAAAGCGGGAAGTGTCCGGCGGTATGTTCTATCAATACGGCCACAAAGCGCTCCATAGAACCAAACGGCGCACGGTGAATCATGACGGGGCGGTGTTTTTGGTTGTCCGCACCTGTATATTCAAGCTGGAAACGCTCCGGAAGGTTGTAATCCACCTGAATCGTACCCAACTGCCAGCGACGTCCCAAAGCGTCCTTCACCATAAAGTCCAGTTTAGGACCATAGAACGCAGCTTCTCCGTATTCTATGCGGGCAGGCAATCCCTTTTCCTCGCAAGCCTCGATAATGGACTGCTCGGCGCGTTCCCAGTTTTCCTCGGAACCGATATACTTCTCACGATTGACTTTATCGCGCAAGGAAATCTGGGCCTCGAACTTGTCGAACTTGAGTGCCTTGAAGATAATCATGATGATGTCCATTACCCGCAAGAACTCGTCCTTCACCTGGTCCGGACGGCAGAAGATGTGGGCATCGTCCTGCGTAAATCCGCGGACACGCGTCAATCCGTGCAACTCACCGCTTTGTTCGTAACGATAGACCGTTCCGAACTCCGCCAGACGCAGGGGGAGGTCCTTGTAAGAGCGCGGTTTCCAAGAGAATATGGCGCAGTGGTGAGGACAGTTCATCGGTTTAAGCATATATTCCTCGCCTTCTTCCGGAGTATGGATGGGCTGGAAACTGTCCTTTCCGTATTTTGCGTAATGACCGGAAGTGACATACAGGTTCTTTGAACCGATGTGCGGGGTCATTACCTGCTGGTAACCGTAACGCTTTTGTATCTTCTTCAGGAAATCTTCCAGGCGCAGGCGCAGTGCCGTGCCTTTGGGCAGCCACATGGGCAATCCTTTTCCGACCAGGTCGGAGAACATGAAGAGTTCCATTTCCTTGCCTATCTTGCGATGGTCGCGGCGCTTGGCTTCCTCAAGCAGTTGCAGATATTCGTCAAGCAGCTTTTTCTTCGGGAAAGAAACGCCGTAAACGCGCGTCATCTGCGGACGCTTCTCGTCACCACGCCAGTAGGCGGAACTTACCGCCATCACCTTGACCGCCTTGATGGGGGCCGTATTCAACAAGTGCGGGCCACGGCACAAGTCCGTATATGCGCCCTGCGTATAGGTCGTGATGTGGCCGTCTTCCAGTTCGGCAATCAATTCATTCTTATAGGTCTGTCCGCGTTCACCGAAGAAAGCCAGCGCGTTTTCTTTGGAAATATCCTCACGAACGAGGGCTTCCTTACGCTGTACGAGTTCCTGCATTTTCTTCTCAATCAGGGGGAAATCGCTTTCGGAGATGGAAACGCCTTCAGGCGGCATCACATCGTAGTAAAAACCGTTTTCGATGGCCGGACCTATACCGAACTGTGTGCCGGGCCACAATTCCTGCATCGCCTCGGCCATCAGGTGGGCGGAGGTATGCCAGAACGCATGTTTGCCCTCGGCGTCATCCCATTTATACAGTACCACGTCTGCATCTTCGGTAATCGGGCGGTTCAACTCCACGGTTTCGCCGTTCACGCCACAGGCCAAAACGTCCTGTGCCAAGCGCGACGAGATGCTTTCCGCTATCTGGAGTCCGGTTATGCCGCTTTCATATTCGCGAACCGAACCGTCGGGAAAAGTTATCTTTATCATAACAAATATTTTATTTATTCTACTTAATCTGCAAAGGTAATGATATTTTTTTACTATTGCCTTTCTTCCGCTAAAATTATCTGTCCGGACCGTCTGCGGCTCCACTAACGGGCTAATATTCCGTTTCCGTTATTCTTGAAAGAAGGGAAGATTTCTCAAACGTTCCGCCACGCCAGGCGGAACCATGTCCGAAATATCCCCACCCTGCCTCAGACGGTTTCTGACATCGGTGGAACTCCATGGGAACAGGGGGGCGTCGAGCAACCGGACGTTATCGGGAAGCGACGAAGCCCGGACGAAAAAGCCCGGACGGGGATATACGATGAGTGAATACCGGTCGAGTATTTCCTCATAATGCGCCCACTTCGGGAACAACAGCCAGTTGTCACTGCCTATCACCAATGAAAAAGAGGCTTCGGGATATGTTTTAGTCAAAGCGGCCAATGTCTGCCAACTGTATGACGGACGTGGCAGAGCAAACTCGAAGTCGCAGGCTACCACTCCCGGTACATCCGCGACAGCCAACCGCACCAAGTCAAGACGTACCCCCTCGTCAAGCAGTCCGGACTGCTCTTTCAGGGGATTCCGCGGCGAGACCATCAGCCATACCTCGTCGGCCAGATTTTCCTCCATCACGCGCCGCGCCACTCCGATATGTCCGTAGTGAACGGGATTGAACGACCCGCCGAAGACCGCAATGCGTTTCATTCGTCCAGAAAACGGGTTACGAGCGCCAATGCCTCGGCCCGGGCCGTTTCCAGGTCATCATTGACGATAATCCTGTCGAAGCGGGAAGCCTGTCCCAGTTCAAATTCGGCACGGGCTATACGCCGTTCGATAACCTCCGGCGCGTCTGTCCCGCGGCCCTCAAGCCTTTGGCGCAAAGTCTCTATCGACGGGGGCTGTATGAATATGCTCAGCGCGCGTGCGCCATAGTGTCGCTTGATGTTCTGCCCGCCGAGCACATCGACGTCGCAGACCACGTTCTCGCCCGCGGCAAGTTGTGCGTCCACCTGCTCGCGGAGCGTGCCGTAAAAGCAACCGGAATAGACCTCTTCATACTCCAGGAAATCACCGGATGCAATCCTCGTGCGGAATTCATCGAGAGAAAGGAAGTAATACTCCACTCCATGTTTCTCCCGGCCACGGGGGGCGCGCGACGTGGCCGAAACGGAAAAGTGCAGATTGAGGCCTTGCTCCATCAGATAGTTGATAATGGTACTCTTTCCGCTGCCTGAAGGGGCGGAAAATATAAAGAGTTTTCCTGTCGTGTCGTTCTTCATGGCAATATCCTTTCAGAAAAGGCAGAGCCGGACGCATTTCGCCCGACTCCGCCCTGTTATTTACATCACGTTCAATACTTGTTCCTTTATCTGCTCCAGTTCGTCTTTCATCTTGACGACGATGTTCTGCATCTCGGCCTGGTTGCTTTTCGAACCGGTCGTATTGATTTCACGTCCCATCTCCTGTGCGATAAATCCAAGTTTCTTTCCCTGCCCGCAACCATTGAGCATGGTCTCGCGGAAATACTTCAGATGGTTGGTCAGCCGCTGTTTCTCCTCGCTGATATCCAGTTTCTCTATATAATATATGAGTTCCTGTTCCAGCCGGTTCTTGTCATAGTCCACCCCGCGCAGCTCTGCCAGGCGCTCTTCAAGCCGCTGACGGATTTTTGCGACGCGGCTTTCTTCGTAAGGCCGGATTTCGGCCATCAGCGCCTCTATCCTGTCCAGGTTTTCCCCGAATTTCTTGTAGAGGGCCTCGCCTTCCTGCGCACGGAACTTCACCAGTTGCGCCACCGACTCCCTGACGGCGGAAAATACCACGTCCCACTCCTCGTCGGTCAATGCCTCGACGGCGGCCGCCTGCATGACTTCGGGCAGCCGGACCAGGACCTCCCATACGTTGTCTTCGGGCACGGGCAGATGATTGGCTTCACTTATCTGACGAATCTGCTGTAAATATCCGGCAACGGCATCGGCATTAATCGTAACCGGTGCAGCTGCGGTCTCTTTCTCTATCCAAAGATTGAATTCCACCTTACCGCGTTCCAGTTCGCCCGCAATAAAACGTCTTATCTCCATTTCTTTCTCACGGTAAAGCGGGGCTATGCGCGTGGACAAGTCCATGCTCTTCGAATTGAGCGACTTTATCTCGGCATGTATCTTCTTGCCGCCGAATACGACCGAAGCCTTACCGTAACCTGTCATTGATTGTATCATAATCTTATGCTTTGCTAATATATGTTGCAAAGTTACAGCAAGCGCGCCGAAGTACAAAGCGTAAACTTCATTTTTTCAAAGTATTCCTTCATGAGGACCGAAGATTTACACAAAGCATCCCGGGCGGATATGACACCATATTATATATGGGGCCCGGCGGTATCACACTTTTCAACATTAACATTTTTAACTTTCGTGCACATTTGGCGAAACGTACATGGCTTGTAAAATTCCCTACATGCAGGGGCTGGCAGCGCTACATGGCGTGTAGAAGAAACTACATGGCTTCCGGGAAATCCTGTCATAGGGACAGTTTCTCCCTGAAACGGGCTTAGGGGTACGAAAAAAGGACGGTTTCACGCCGTCCCCGCACTTCCGCACTGCAAAGATAATACATTTTTTGCCCGAAAGCAAATTGTGTTAAAATTGCCCTGTCCTTCCTCTGCGCGGAGGGTATTTGGACAATACGATGCAAAATATTAACTTTGCTTCCGCTATGACGTATGACATTTGCTTATCCATTGCCGGTTCGGACCCCTCGGGGGGAGCCGGCATACAGGCCGACCTGAAGACTTTCTCGGCATTAGGCTGCTACGGGGCGGCGGCGATTACTGCCGTCACCGTGCAAAACACGCTCGGCGTGAGCAGGTCCGTCCCCATAGCGGCGGAGGTGGTGGGCGAACAGGTAATGGCGGTGCTGGAAGACCTGCATCCCAAAGCCGTCAAGTTGGGCATGATGGTCAATAAAGGCATCATACACGCCGTAAGCGAATGCCTGAGAAACATCCGTAAGGGAGAAAACACCGCCGGAAACGGCTCCGATGATGTCGTTCCGGCTTCCAAGGGCGGAGTGAAACGGGCCGGAAGGCCGTTTGTCATACTCGACCCCATATTGGTCTCCAGTTCCGGCCACCACCTGCTCGACGCGGACGCCCGCCACGCACTTGTCGGGGAACTGATGCCCTTGTGCGACCTCATCACACCGAACATTCCCGAACTGGAAGCCCTGACAGACGAAACGGATTGCCGCAAAGGGGCCATGCGGCTGATGTCGCAGACAGGTTGCCCCAATGTCCTTGTCAAAGGCGGGCACATGGACGGTGCGCCGACCGACCTGTTGTTTTCCGGCCCGGACATCCATGTCTGCGACGGGCCGCGCATCGACACCCGGAATACGCACGGAACGGGCTGCACGCTCTCTTCCGCCATCGCCGCCTACGTTGCCTTGGGACAGCCCCTGCCCGAAGCGGTACGGAATGCCAAGCATTACGTGTCGGAAGCCTTGTCGGCCGGCCGCCATGTGACAGTCGGACAAGGGTGTGGCCCGATGAATCACTTTTTTCGTCCGAAACCTCTGGTTATCGAAGAAAATGAGTAATTTTGCACGGCTTTAGGGAACTTTGTCCCCAAGCCGGACGCAAGCGGAACGGTCCGGTCAGCGGCTGCATAGCGCAGAAGCGGTTCTCTTCCGCAACAGTTTTCTCATTGAAACAATCAATCACAAACAACACAGATATGAACGCATTCGTATTTCCCGGTCAAGGTTCACAATTCGTAGGTATGGGCAAAGACCTGTACGAGAAACACCCCATAGCCAAGCAACACTTCGATTTGGCTGACAAGATACTCGGTTTCAGCATCACGGAAATCATGTTCAACGGCACAGACGAAGAACTGAAGCAGACGAAAGTGACGCAGCCGGCCGTATTCCTGCACAGCGTAATCAGCGCGCTCTGCCTCGGACAGGACTTCAACCCCGACATGGCCGCCGGACACTCGCTCGGAGAACTCTCCGCACTGACTGCGACCCGCTGTCTCAGCTTCGAGGACGGTCTGAAACTTGTGGCCGCACGCGCCATTGCCATGCAGAAAGCCTGCGAGGCCGCTCCGGGCGGAATGGCCGCCATCATTGCCCTGCCCGACGAGCAAGTGGAAGAAATCTGCGCCAAGGTAAGCGAAGAAACCGGTTCGATTGTCATACCGGCCAATTACAATTGCCCCGGCCAGCTCGTCATCAGCGGAACGAAGACTGCCATCGAAGCCGCTTGTGTCAGCCTGAAAGAGGCGGGTGCGAAACGTGCCCTCGTGCTTCCCGTCGGCGGAGCCTTCCACAGCCCGCTCATGCAACCCGCCAAGGAGGAACTGGAAGCCGCCATCGCCATGACAGAATTCCAGAAACCTATCTGTCCCGTATACCAGAACGTAGACGGCATGGCACATACCGACCCCGAAGAGATTAAGACGAACCTCATCAAGCAGCTTACCGCAAGCGTACTGTGGACCACCGAAGTGCAGAACATGGTTGCCGCCGGCGCCACCAGTTTCACGGAATGCGGTCCGGGCAAAACCCTGCAGGGAATGATTGCCAAAATCTGCAAAGGCAATGAGGCCGTCAGCATACATGGCGTAAACGAATAAACAACATCTCCTATAAATTGGGACTTATAGGGTCTTCGGACCTCATAAGTCCCTTTTGCTTCATCTATACATGCAAGAAAAAATCACCATCTATCAAGTACTTCCGCGTCTTTACGGCAACAGGGAGACCAACAACATCGTAAACGGAAGCATCGGGCAGAACGGTTGCGGCAAGATGAACGATTTCACCGGCAAAGAGCTCAAACGCATCCGCGACTTCGGTTTCACGCACATCTGGTACACGGGACTGATTGAACATGCCACGCAGACCGATTACTCAGCCTGCGGCATCCGCCCCGACCATCCGGCTGTCGTCAAAGGATGTGCCGGCTCTCCTTATGCCATCAAGGACTATTACGACATCGACCCCGACCTGGCTACGGACGTGGACCGGCGTATGAAGGAATTCGAGGCACTGGTGCGCCGCACACACAAGGCCGGACTTAAGTTCATCATGGATTTTGTACCCAATCACGTGGCACGTCAATACGGATCGGATGCCAAGCCCGCGGGAGTCAGGGATTTGGGAGAAAACGACGACACAACGAAAGCATTTTCCGCACAAAACAATTTCTATTACGTGCTCGGGCAACCGTTGCGGACGGATTTCAGCGGCAACCGCTCGCCCGAAGGACCTTACAAGGAATATCCGGCCAAGGCCACGGGCAATGACAGGTTCGATGCCTGTCCCGGTGTGAACGACTGGTACGAAACGGTAAAATTGAACTATGGCGTGGATTACCTTGACGGACGCAGTTGCCACTTCGACCCCGTACCCGATACGTGGAACAAGATGACGGACATCCTGCTCTTTTGGGCGCGCAAGGGAGTGGACGCTTTCCGTTGCGACATGGCCGAAATGGTTCCCTGTGAGTTCTGGGAGTATGCCATCGCACGGGTGAAGAAGAAATATCCCTCGGTACGCTTCATCGCGGAAATATACAATCCGGCAGCTTACCGGGACTATATTCACAGGGGCGGCTTCGATTATCTGTACGACAAGGTGGGAATGTATGACACCCTGCGTGCCGTTGCCTGCGGAACGGCATCCGCGGCAGCCATTACCGGCTGCTGGCAAAGCGTAGACGACATCAGGGAACACATGCTCTACTTCCTGGAGAACCATGACGAGCAACGAATTGCTTCCGACTTCTTCTGCGGTGATGCGCGACGTGCATTACCGGTGCTCGTTGCCGGCGCATGTATGGGTACTAACCCGTTTATGCTGTACGCAGGTGAAGAGGTAGGCGAACGCGGAATGGACAGCGAAGGCTTCAGCGGCTGCGACGGACGGACCACCATATTCGATTATTGGGGAGTCCCGGGCCTGCAAAAAATTCTCCGCGGCACGGACAGCATGACCGACGGGGAAAAATCGCTCTATGAGTATCATCGTAAGGTGATGACGCTGTGCAACACTTCGGATGCCCTGCGTGAGGGAGCTTTCTACGACCTTATGTATGCCAACTACGACCGCACTTGCGGCTTCAATCCCGACAAACAGTTCGCGTTCCTGCGGAAAAAGGGAGATGAGCTCCTGCTCATCGTCTGCAATTTCGACGAAAGTGACCGTAACGTAGGCGTGCGCATTCCCGACCATGCATTCGGATTTCTCGAATTCCGTTCCGGGTTACGCTCGGCCATCGATATGCTTTCGGGAGAGTCGCAAACGCTGAACTTACAGCCCGATGCACATACGCAGGTGTCTGTTCCCGGTTGCGGGGCGGTCATCCTGAAATTATAGGTTGATGACCGTCACGTGCATGACGGTCTTATCTCCTCATGAACCAAATAAGCGGACCTGCAGGCCCGCTTATTTCTTTTACAGGAACGATAATGCCCTGTCATTCTATTCTTGTGAAACTGCGCAGATGGCATCTGCCGCGCCCTGCATCTCATTTCATACTGATTTCTTCCAGATTGACCAGATGATTGACTATGGCATAAATGGTCAGACCGCTGACAGAATGAATATTCAACTTGCGTGAGATGTTCTTACGATGCGTCAGCACCGTGTTCACGCTGATGAACAAACGGTCAGCCACCTCTTTGTTGGTCAGTCCTCGGACGATAAGTCCCACGATCTCGCGTTCACGCTCCGACAAAGCCTCGGGTACGGTTGCGGAATTGTCCGGTCCGGCAACCGTTGCCTTGTCGGAAACCGTTGCCTCAAGCAACTGCACGGCAGGAACAAACAGGACGTCTTCCACTCCGCAGTGCGCACACAGGTCTGCCTCGCAATTAAAGATGTCGAACAAGACGTCTGCGAGCTGGTTGGCCGTATTCACGGGAGAGTAATACTTGATAATGATATTTTTCAACTCACTCAGTTTCTTGTCTATGCCCACATGGCTTTTGGCAAACTGCGCTATCTCGAAATCCGGCTGGCGCACGCCTTGCAGCAACTTATCGACATAAACAAATATCTTGCGGTTCTCGTACTGCATGTGGCGGCGTACTTCGCCCATATATTCGTCATAGGCTTTCAATATAAGGTATGCGACCTCATTTTGTTGGGAACAGTCTATCGCAGCCAGCAATTTCCTGCGAATGGCCGGCAACTGGAAGTTGAGAAAGAAATCATGCGCACGCCCCAAATAGGCAATCAGCGTCGCAACCGAGACCTTGTCCGCAAAAGCCGAAGCGGAAACCGGACCATGCTTCATATAATCGGCAACGGCCAGGAACGTAATCGTGTCTACCTTGTTTTCTTCACAAACTTCCCGTACGGTTTTCTCGCCCACTCCCAAAGGAATACCGAAGCGACACATCATCTGCAATAACGTAGGTTCGTCGCAAATGATGGCACACATCTTGTCTGTTTCTCTATAATTCATCTTTTATATTGCTGGCCGGCAAGAACGCTTTGCTTCATATACACGGATGTTGTCTTTTCCGTATCCTGTTCCGTCCGGACTTACGCCTGCAAAAATACAAACTTTTTCTTTTCTTCACTATCCCTATTTTCGGGTATTTTCCTTATCCATAGTGAGTCTTCTTCATGCTGATTTACCAGCAAGAATGTTAAATATACCTTTTTTTAGCGATTGCATCGCCCGACATTCCAAAGTACCTTTGCAGCCGAAAAATATGATAAACAACAAAAAGAAGAACAGAGAAATGAAAATCAGAGCAATGATTCTCACAACACTCATGACCGGTTGTACGGTCATGCTTCCGGCCGCCACGACCGCAGAGACGGCAGTCCCGAACGACACGACGGAACATCCGCACATACAGAAAGAAGAAAAGAAGTCCGGTGACCGCAGCCCCAAACGCAGACTGACCATAGGCGGATACGGCGAAGCAGTCATGACACGCAACTTCTACAGCGACAGTTACCTGCGTTACACCAGCCCGAAAAGCAAGAAAGACGCACGAAGCCACGGCCGGTTCGATTTACCCCACGTGGTACTTTACATAGCCTATGACTTCGGAAAAGGCTGGTCCATGGGAAGTGAGATTGAGTTCGAGCACGGCGGAACCGAAAGCGCGGTAGAAGTGGAAAACGAAGAGGGCGGCGAATATGAAAGCGAAATAGAGCGCGGCGGCGAGGTGGCACTCGAACAATTCTGGCTGCAAAAATCTTTCTGTCCGCAGTTGAACCTGCGTATGGGACATATCATCGTACCCGTCGGGCAGACTAACAATCACCACATGCCGACTGAATTTTTCGGTGTGTATCGTCCGGAAGGCGAAAATACAATTATGCCTTGCACCTGGCACGAAACCGGCGTCTCCCTATGGGGACAGACACAATTATGGAGCGCGGAAAGCCGCCTTCGCTACGAAGTGCTGTTCGTATCCGGGCTCGACAGCGAACGATTCGGCAGCAAGGGATGGATACACGACGGCTCGGCATCGCCCTATGAGTTCAAGATAGCCAATACCTACGCCGGCGCCGCACGACTTGACTTCATGCCGGTACGGGGTATGCGTTTCTCGCTGAGCGGATACTTGGGGAATTCCTTTCGCAACACCTTGCGCGAAACAGATAACGGGAAGAACGACGGTATAAAGGGCCGCGTGAGCATAAGTGCCTTCGATTTCGCCATAGAACGCCGCAACTGGATAGTACGAGGCCATGCCGACTACGGACATCTGACTGACGCGGCACACATCTCAGCATTCAACCGACAGATGCCGCAGGCTTCTCCCTCTCCCCACGAATATGTAGCCTCCGACGCCTATGCCGTAGGGATAGAAGCCGGCTATGATGTATTCTCAACCTGCCGAAAGTTGCGCGAAAGGTCGCAACAGTTGTTCGTCTTCGGCCGTTACGACGCCTATGACTCCATGTACAAGACGCAAGGCAGCACCGTGCCTTACGAATGGTGCGGACGACAGCGTGTGGCCGTAGGCTTGAATTATCGTCCCCTGCGCGACATCGTCATCAAAGGCGAATACGCCGTCGGACTGCCCGGCAAGAAATTCAATAACGAGCCAAGCGTTTCCATAGGTGTCGCCTATGCCGGTTTCTTCCTATAATAGATTTACCATACATCATCATTAAATAAAAAGCAAAGCACATGAAAACATTTTCTACAATTGCATGGGTTGCCTGCGGCCTCATACTGACAGCCGGCACGGCATCCTGTTCTGACGACGAGACCGTCAATCCGACAGAGGCTTCGGCCAAGGAACTGGCCCTGCAGGCTGCGACTACGCCTTACGTGGAACACACTGTCCTGCCTACCTACAAGGAAATGGCGGATGCCGCAATCATTCTGGCTGACAGCTGCGATGTCATCCGTAAGAAGTTCACAGCCGGAACGCTGACCGAGAAAGACATCCGCATCGCCGGAGAAACATGGAAGCGTTCGCGCAAGCACTGGGAACTTTCAGAGGCTTTCTTGTTCGGACCGGCCGCAGACCGTAACATAGACCCGCACATCGACTCCTGGCCACTTGACAAAGCGGCCATGGATGACTTGCTCAAAGAAATCCGTGCAGGCAAAAACTGGAACATCAGTAACAACGGCGGATACGGACTGCTGGGTTTTCATGCCATTGAGTACGTGCTCTTCGAACTGACTGCTGACGGAACGGCCTCCAAGCCGCACGACCCTGCGACCTACTCGCCCGAAATTCTCGACTATCTCGTGGCCGTGGCCGAGGATCTGAGGGACCAGTGCGTATTGCTCGAGGCCAGTTGGGCCGGTACCGATGCCATCGGTGACGAGAAGCAGGCTATTCTCGAGGAAGCCGAACTCTCTACGAATGACCGCGAAGGCTGGAAGATGATAAACGCAGGAAAACCCGGTTCCACCTATATAACCTATCAGGCCGTGGCCGAAGAAATCATCCAAGGCTGTTGTGACATCGCCGACGAGGTAGGTAATACGAAAATAGGCAAGCCCCACAGCGCCGCAACCGATGAAGACCGCAATTATATAGAGTCTCCTTATTCGCTCAACTCTGTCGAGGATTTCCAGGATAATATCCGTTCCATCCGGAATGCTTATTGCGGCGCACAGGCGGGAGACGCTTCCATCTCGGACTATATCCGTACCGTCAATCCGGCACTCGACGCACAAATCCGTACCGACATTGCCGACGCCATCGCGGCCATCGGACGCATACCCGAACCTTTCGCACGAAATGCCCGTGGCAGCGAAGCCGCAGCCGCCATCGAAGCCTGCGAAAAACTGAACACTTCGCTGTTCAAAGTCATGGCAGAACTGAATAGGCAATAAGAAACCGGAATCACGTGCCTGCCGCATAACAGTAACGGCTACGCACGAAACATAAAGAAACACGAAATGAAAAGAAACACAATTCTGTCCGTCACACTCCTGCTGTCGCTGACCGCGTGCAGCGACGACGAGATTACAAACACGACACCGACGCCCGGAGAAGACAAACCTGAGTGGTTCTATGCCGGCGGCCAGCTCGGCACGGCCTATCTCACGACGGCCAATGCGCTCGAACAACCAACACCGGCCGTAGAGAACGCCGGGCTATATTCATCCTTCAAGAGCGGGGAAGCCTTGTTCGAGAAACCGTTCATGTCTAATTTCAACGGAACACGCCACGGCCTCGGACCGGCATACATCCGTACGTCGTGCATCCACTGTCACCCCGGCTACAGCCACGGCAAGCGTGTCGAATCCGGGACATTCCGCACCAATGAAATCGGAAACGGCTGTCTGCTCGTAGTCTACAATCCCCAAACGAACGCCTACGTCAGCTGGCTCGCCGGAATGCCGCAAAGTCATGCCACCGCGCCATTCAAAGCTCCGGTGGACGAAAGCAAGATTACCGTGGAATGGCTCACGGCTACGGACGAATGGGGAAACAAGTTCCCTGACGGCGAAACTTACGAACTGCAATATCCCAAGGTCACCATGCCGCGCGAGGCCATATATGTGTATAACCAAGGTTTCACCGACCTCGGCGAATACGACGTACTGCTCGAAAGCACTATCGGCATCTACGGTTCCGGACTGCTCGATGCCATTGACGAAGCAGACATCGTAGCGGAATGGACCAGGCAGGAACGCGACGGTTTCCTGCCGAACGGGCTGAATACGGCCATGTTCGAGAACGGCGAATGGAAGAATTATTATGCCAATTCCCTGCAAGGCGACGGGACGAAGTACGTCCGCCGTTTTACATATGCCATGAGTCGCGGCCCGGTGCTCGACGGACCGGGAGCGAATGCCATCTGGAACATTACGAACGTAACCCGCTCCGACCGCCGCTACCACTATCTCGACGCAGCGGGCACTTACGCTGAATATTCCTCCAAAGACCCTGACGTACAAGCCGGTTTCGACGAATACATTGCCAAGGTAGACCCCGACAAGAAGCACGCCGCGTGGTGGAACGGTACGATGGAAAACCGTATCAAGAGTTATCTGACTGCCAAAGACCTGCCCGTGGAGATGTCCGACGAGGAGTACATCGACCTGATGGTATGGCACCGCGGTCTGGCCGTACCGGCCGTGCGTGGGGTGGACGATGCCGACGTCGTACGCGGCAAGCAGCTGTTCGAGACCATCGGTTGCGCCTACTGTCACCGCCCGTCGTGGATGACAGGAGAGGACAAGGTGAAAGACCCCAACAACTTCCTCGGCGGGGAAGGTGCCAAGCGGATGCCACGCTACCCGAACCAGAAAATATGGCCCTACACCGACATGGTACAGCACAAGTTGCACATGGTGAACGACATCCGGACGGGATGGTGCCGCACGACGCCGCTCTGGGGCCGCGGACTGCATCGGAAATGTTCCGGCTCCGACACCGACGACCGGCTGCACGACTGTCGTGCCCGCAATGTCATCGAAGCCATCATGTGGCACGGCTATTCCGACCGCAGCGATGCCCGCCGGTGTGTAGAGGCCTTCCGCGCCTTACCCAAGGCCGACCGCGACGCCATCTGCAAGTTCGTGGACGCCATCTGAACCTGAAAACCGTTTCCCCGCGTACCGGTTCCGACCGATACGCGGGGAACGTTCCGGATATGCCGCAAACGGTGTACTGTCACCTTTCCGACCGCCACAAGGTACGGGGTACATTTGCCCGTTCCTGCCCTTTTTCCTATTTTTGCACAAACAAGAATCATGAAAATACTTAAGTTCCTTTCTTTCGGTATCATTGGCCTGCTCGTCATCGTGCTCGTGGCCGCAACCATTGTGGAACACGTCCACGACACACGGACGGCCCGCGACTTGTTCTATGCTTCGCCGGCCGTCCTTGTGCTTTGGGGGGTCGCCACGGCGGCCGCGCTGACACTCGTGCTACGCCGCCACGGCTTGCGGCAACGGGCTGTCACCGGTCTGCACGTCTCGTTTGCCGTCATCCTGTGCGGAGCGGCCGTCACACACTTCACGGGCGAACAAGGCACACTCGAACTCGTCACGGACAGCCGGCCCGTCAATGGTTTCCTGCTCGAGAACGGACGTGTAAGCCATCTTCCCTTCAGCATCAGCCTGAAAGAGTGCGAGACGCTGTATTATCCGGGAACGCGTGCCGGGGCAGACTATGTCAGTCACGTTGTTCTGAAAGACGACAAGGGCAGAGAAACCGAAAGGACCGTATCGATGAACCACATACTGCACCATCAAGGCTACCGTTTCTACCAGACCGGCATGGGCGAAGGCCGTTCCGTACTGACGGTGACGCACGATCCCTGGGGCATCGGCATCACTTATGCGGGTTATGTTCTGCTGGCTGTCTCCATGGTGGCTTTCGCCCTGCGACGTGACAGCCGTTTCAGACGGTTATGGCGCAGGACGAGCGCGCGGCAGACGGCACTGACGCTCGCACTGGCGGGCTGTTTCGCCACAGGACTGGCCGCGGAAGCACCGCCACAGACCTTGCAGCGCGGACTGGCCAAAGACTTCGGCCGGCTCTACGTCTACCACAACGAACGTATATGCCCGCTGCAGACACTCGCGCGGGATTTCTGCACGAAACTCTGCGGCAGCGCCTCCTACAAGGGACTGACGGCCGAACAGGTACTGACGGGATGGCTCTTCCACTACGAAGAGTGGAAGCACGAGCCGATGATACGAATCAAGGACAAGGCCACGCAGAAGTTGCTCGGCATAACGGGCAGCCATGCGCGACTCACCGACTTCTACGACAATGACGGCTACAAACTGGAAGCAGCCGGTCGCGACCTGACGGACAGGGCCGTTCAGGAGGCTGACGAGAAATGCCGGCTGATTGCCGCGGTATGTACCGGCGCTGTACTGAAAATCTACCCTTGCCGCACGGACAATGGTGACGGTAACCTTGTCTGGCTGTCGTGGGTGGACGACCTGCCACAGGAAATGTCCGTGGAGGATAAAAAGTTCGTAACCGGCAGCATGGAATACATGGCCCGGCAAATCGGACACGGGAGAAACATCGAGGCTGACGGGGCGCTGTTGAAAATCCGTGACTTCCAGCGCAGGCAGACGGGGACAGAACAACGGCCGACGGACAGCCGGTTCGAAGCCGAACTCATCTACAACCGGCTGGCGCACACACGGCCCGTGGCACTCGTATGTCTGGTCACAGGACTGCTGGCTTACGCGCTGTTTGCCCGCAGGATGGCTGCCGGGAAAAGGGCCGGACGCAAAACGCGGACGGGGCTGTCCATACTGCTCGGCGGCATATTGTGCTATCTCACGTCGGTCATCGCGCTGCGCGGCTATGTGGCCGGCCACCTGCCGCTGTCGAACGGTTTCGAGACCATGCAATTCATGGCCTGGTGCTCGGCGGCGACCGCTCTCATGCTCCGACGCCGTTTTTCTCCCGCCCTACCCTTCGGACTGCTGCTGTGCGGACTTTCGCTCATGGTGTCCGTCATGGGCGAAAGCAATCCGTCCGTCACGCCGCTGCTGCCCGTACTGGCCTCGCCACTGCTCAGTCTGCACGTCGTGGTCATCATGATTTCGTACACGCTGCTGGCCGTCATCACACTCAACAGCCTAACGGCTCTTGTCCTGCGCCGCGAAGACATAAGCGTGCAACTGGCCGACCTGAACCGCCTGTTGCTCACTCCGGCCCTGCTGTTGCTGACCGCAGGCATATTCGTGGGGGCGGTATGGGCCAACCAGTCGTGGGGAAGTTACTGGAGCTGGGACCCGAAAGAGACGTGGGCGCTCATCACGCTGCTGGTCTATTGTTTTCCGGTGCACGAAGGTTCGCTTCCGGCCTTTCGACGGCCGCTGTTCCTGCACATTTATCTTGCCTTGGCCTTTGCAACGGTGCTGATGACCTATTTCGGCGTGAACTTCCTGCTGGGCGGTATGCACAGTTATGCCTGAAACGACATATCCGTAAGGAAAAAAGAACGGCAAGAAAGGAGAAAACGGAACATCCGACATTAACATTTTTAACTTTCGTGCACAATCGGTACGACGTACATGGCTTGTAGTTTCGCCTACATGCAGGGAGAGGAAGAACTACAAGCCATGTAATTTTTCCTACATGCCTTGTAGTTTTTCCTATAATACTTATGTTTTTTCCTGTCATAGGGACAGTTTCTCCCAAGAATGGACTTACGGACACGAAAAAAGGACGGTTTCAGCCGTCCCTTATACTTCCGCAGTACAAAGATAATACATTTTCGTCCCAAAAGCAAATTGTGTTAAAATCGGAAACAGGAACAGAAACGTATATGGATATATGCGGAATACTCCCCGTATGACAGGAAACGTTCGTCCGGCATCTGCATTGTCGGGACAGTCCTTTCAAAGGCGCGATTCCCAGAAATCGAGATAACGGCGAGCCACTTTCAGGCTGTCATGATGCCGCTCGATGTAGATACGGCTGTCGCGCGAAAGGGAAGGCAGGTGCTTGCGGTCCTCAACGATGTGGCAGAGTTTTTCATAAACGTCCTCCTCGTCGGGAAATACGTTTACAATCGGGAAAAGTTCCTTTTCACCAAGAATCCGGTAGTTTTCCGGCTCACCTCCCCCGACAACCACCATGCCCTGTGCCATGGCTTCCAAAGCATTCATGGCGGGCGTATAGGAATAAAGCTGGTCCAAAAGGACATCACTGCCTTGCAACAGCTGCCGGTAGCGGGCAAATGGCACGGACTCGACGTGAACCAAAGAGCAAGCGTCGGGATAGCGTTCCACGACCCGGCGGAGCGCACGCAGCATGACGTCGGTACCCTTGTATTGGCTGCGTGAACGCTGTATTCCGATAAAGAAAGATACTTTTGCGTCCGTTCCGCGCTGTCGGAAATCCGTCACAGACAAATCTATCGGGAAGGGTATGAACGTCGTCTTGTCCATGTAGTGAGGAGCATAGGAGACATAATACTCGTAAAGTCCGGCAATGATGCCATTGCAGTCGTCGGCGATGTAACGGTTCAGCGCACCCTTTTCCCCTTTCAGCCAGTCGCGTATCCATATATCGTTGTCCTCGCACCGGCGAATGGTTTTCCCGAAGTTGAAGTCGCTATACCGGAATGTCTTACAGTCCAGACCGGCACGCACATAATAATGGTCCATGCCGAATGCACCGAGGAACACCGCCCCGTTATGCTTCTTCAGGTATTGGTAATAGGGAGTGATGCGCTCGGCCTTGAGCGAAAGAAACACGGGATTGATAATCTGCACGACATCATAGCCGCGAAAGTCCCTGAATGCCTTTCTCACCCGATAAAGATACCTGACGGATGAAATAAAAGTGTTGGACTCCCGCAGAAGATTGACATCACGCGGATAATCCTTCCATCCGTCGCCGTCGGAAGCCACAGTCACCTCATGCCCGAGCTGACGGAGCGCCCTGCCCAGTGCGTTGTGGACATTACTATATTCACCGAGCAGCAGTATCCTCATGCAGTTGTTCTAAAAATTCGGCAAATAAACGGGCTGCGCATTCCACCATCCGCAGGCAGGGACGTGATGCGTAATAAGCCGGCGTACGGATTTCGGCCTGAGGATTGTTCTTTTTCTCGTCTGCACGCAAACGAAGCAGTTCGGCACAGATAAGCGAGCCGTTGGCGGCCTTGAACTTCTCGGCCAAGGCTTGTACAACGGCGTAATTGTGCGACTTGCCTTCGCGGTCCGCCCCATCGACAGCTCCGGTCTCCAGACCTGCCAGCTGGAACATGCCACATGCCGCACCGCACGTCTGGCGCATACGGCCGATACCGCCGCCAAAAGAGGCCGACATCCTGAATGCCTGTTCCTCTGTGAAGCCATACAAATCGGCAAATGCCGCCACGACCGACTGGGAACAGTTGTATCCGGAACGGAAAAGCTCCACGGCACGTGCAACCCTGTCTTCATACATCTTTGTCATTCCGAATTTTTCTATTATATTTGTGTCACTTTTACTTTCTGAACTCATTACCGACAACGCCCCTAATGAAAAGATTCCTTCCCCTGATTCTCCTTTCGGTATCGCTCTGCCACGGTTGCGGGGACGACTTCGACACGCGCCTGCAACGCGAGGCAACGGAATATACCCGCAAACATTGTCCGCAGAAGCTGGACGATTTCACAACGTTGGACAGTGTCGCCTATTCCCCGGCGCAACGTACTTACACCCGTTACCTGTCCTTGAGTCCGCAAATGCCTGCAAGCATTTTCGACCGCCCCGAAACCGTCCGCAATATGCTCTTGCAGGAGTTGAAGGCTGACGTGGGATGGAAACGTTGCAAGGACGAAGGCATACGTTTCGCCTATGTCTATCATTGGCAACAGGACGGTAAGGTTGCATATTCCCTTGTTTTTACATCCGAAGACTATAACCGTTAGCCCGACAAGGGTACGTCACGGGACGCAAAAGCCCCTACGGGTCGCGTACGTTCCTTCCGCGGAGCGTCAGGCCTCTTTCAAGGAACGCAAGGCCTTGCACAACTGGTCGGGACAGGACGTATCCTTGTCGCCACAACGTATTCCCTCCAGCCTGTCAATGACATCCTTGATTTTCTGATCTCTCACCAGTGCGGCTATGCCTTGGAGATTGCCGTGGCAACCGCCAAGAAATTCCACGTTCTCGATATTTTCACCATTGTCGGTCACGGTAACGCGCATCAGACGGCAGCATGTGCCCTTCGTAGAGTAATCAATAACTTTGCTCATGACCTAAATAAAGACCCGTCGCCAAGGCATGACCGCCTTGACATACGGGTCTGTCAGTTTTAGAACGTTCTCATTATTCGGTTTCCTCGGCCGGCTTCATGTTTGTATAGACCGTCTGCACGTCATCAAACTCTTCCAGACGCTCAACCATCTTGTCGATGCTTTCGCGCTGCTCGGCCGTAACATCTTTCAGGTCGTTCGGGATATATGTGAACTCAGCTCCGACCACCTCGTAGCCATTTTCTTCCAGATGTTTCTGTATCTGTCCGAAGCACTTGGGGTCTCCGTAAATGGTGATGCTGCCTTCTTCGTCGTCCTCGTCGAACTCGTCCTCGACTCCATAGTCGATAAGGTCGAGTATCATCTCGTCCATGTCCACTTCATCCTTCTTCTTGAAAGAGAAGACGCATTTGTGGTCGAACAGGAAGGCCAGTGAGCCCATTGTTCCGAGGTTTCCGTTGAACTTGTTGAAGACAGAGCGAACGTCTCCGACCGTTCTCGTCGGGTTGTCCGTAAGGGTATCGACAAATATCGCAACGCCATGAGGACCGTAGCCTTCGTAAGTCATCGTCTTGTACTCGCTTTGGTCTTTTCCCATCGCGTTCTTGATGGCGCGGTCTATATTGTCCTTCGGCATATTCTCGCGCTTGGCCGTGGCTATGATGGCACGTAGTGTCGGGTTGTTCTCGGGTTCGGGACCACCGGCCTTGACGGCGACGGCAATTTGTTTGCCAATCTTCGTAAAAGTACGGGCCATGTGTCCCCAACGTTTCAATTTCGCAGCCTTTCTATATTCAAAAGCTCTTCCCATATACTATATATTTTTTGGTTTTACTTGTCCGGTTCTTCTTATCGCAGTTTTGCACCGAGTTGTTTCTGCAGGTTGTTGATGATTTTCTGCATGACGGCATCCGTCTGCTTGTCATTCATCGTCTTGTTCTCATCCTGCAACACAAAATTAACGGCGTAGCTTTTCTTGCCTGCCTCCAGGTTCTTCCCTTCATAGACATCGAAGAGAACGACCTTCTTCAGAAGTTTCTTTTCAGAAGCGTAGGCAATCTTTTCTATCTGGCTGAACTCAACGGTCTTATCAACCAGCAGGGCCAGGTCGCGGCTTACGGCAGGGTATTTGCTGATTTCAACGAAGCTGACGGTGTTCTTGCGCACCTTCTTCATGAGCAAAGTCCAATTCAGATCGGCATAGAAGACGGTTTCTTCCACACCTGCCTGCAACGCCACGGCCTTCTTGACCACACCTAACTCCAGATAAAGTTTTCCGTTGCGGTCTGTCACGGACAGAGACTTGGCAAAGATGTCATTACATCCGTTGGCAACAATCATTTCCCCCATCGGGAAACCCAGTCTCTGCAGGATAGCCATCACGTATCCCTTCAGTTCGTAAACACTGGCCTCTTCATCGGCGTGCGCCCACGAGCCTTCCACTCTCTTGCCCGTAAGCCAGAGGCCCAGATGGCAGTCTTCGGAGTAGGCGGCCAGCACCTTCTCGGGATTTTTGCGGACTTCGTCGTAATAGTAACAGTTTCCGAATTCAAAGAAACGGATGTTCGCGTTCTTGCGGTTCACATTGCGTGCAACATTCTCCAATCCGCCGAAAACCAACGACTGGCGCATCACGTTCAGGTCCGAACTGAGCGGGTTCATCACATGTACCAGCCGGCCGGGAGCATAGGTCTGCAGGTCCTTATAGTAGTTTTCTTTGGTCAGGGAGTTATTCAGGATTTCGTTGAAGCCCTGTCCGACGAGCTGCTCGGCAATCAGGTTTTCGAGTTTCTTGGAATGGTCCACATCACCCTTGATGGTCAAGCTCGATTTTACCGCCGAAGGAATCTCGACATTATTATATCCGTAAATACGCAGGATGTCCTCGACCACGTCACAGGGACGCTGCACATCGACACGATAAGCCGGAACTTCAAGCCGCAATCCCGTGGCGGTTTCCTCCACGATTTTCATTTCCAGCGAGGTGACAATCTCCTTGATTACCTCTGCCGGAATTTCCTTGCCTATAAGGTCGTGGACATACCCGTATTCCAAATCCACGGAGAAGGGTTTTGCCAGACCGGGAACGGCCACGTCCTTGATTTCCATGGCCACGGTGCCGCCCGCAAGTTCCTTTATCAGGAGGGCCGCCTGCTTCAAGGCATAAATCTGTCCGTCGGGGTCGATGCCACGCTCGAAACGGAACGATGCGTCCGTATTCAGGCCGTGCCGGCGTGCACTCTTGCGAATCCATGTCGGGTGGAAATAAGCACTCTCTATCAGCACATCCTTTGTCGTCTCGTAAGTTCCCGAGCCCTTACCGCCGAAAACACCGGCAATACACATCGGTTCAACGGCATTGCAAATGGCCAGGTCGGAGTCGCTCAGCTTGTGCTCCACGCCGTCAAGGGTGACGAAAGGCGTTCCCGTCGGCATCGTTCTGACCACGACCTTTCCGCCTTCTATCATGTCGGCATCAAAGCAATGCAAAGGTTGCCCATAGGCAAACATGATATAGTTGGTAACGTCCACGATATTATTGATGGGACGCACGCCAATGGTCTGTAATTTATGCTGCAACCATTCGGGCGAGTCTTTCACCTCGCAGTCTTTCAGCGTAACCGCGCAATAGCGGGGACACGCCTCCGGGTTGTCCACAACGACCTCGATATCCAAATCGTGGTTGTCCACAGCAAAAGCCGAACAGTCGGGACGGTGCAGTGAAGCAGGATGGCCGTTGCGCACCAGCCATGCGTAAAGGTCGCGTGCGACACCGTAATGCGAGCAGGCATCCGCCCTGTTGGGTGTGATGTCCACCTCGATGACGAATTCGCTCTTTATATTATAATATTGTGCGGCGGGCATACCGACCGGAGCGTCCTGGGGAAGAACGATGATGCCGTCATGGCTGTTCCCTATCCCTATTTCGTCCTCGGCGCAAATCATGCCGTAGCTCTCTACACCACGCAGTTTGGATTTCTTGATGACGAACTCCTTGTCGCCGTCATAGAGTTTTGTACCGATGGTCGCCACTATCACCTTCTGGCCTGCCGCTACGTTGGGAGCGCCGCATACAATCTGTACGGGTTCCTCCTTTCCCAAATCCACCGTACACACGTGCATGTGGTCGGAATCGGGATGTACCTCGCAAGTCAATACGTGTCCGACGCACAAGCCGGCCAGTCCGCCTTTCACGGCCTGGATTTCTTCAACGCCACCTACTTCCAGTCCGATACTTGTCAGCGCTTCCGAGACTTCCTGAGGCGTCAAGTCGAAATCCACATATTCTTTCAGCCAATTATACGATATATTCATTATCCTGTAATTATTATAATATCTGTAAATTGCCGCAAAAATAGTGATTTTTTCGCACACAACAAACAAAAAAGGAGGCGTACTTGGGCCTATCCTGTGTTATAAAAACGGCAATTCCCGTTTTTTTCGCACCAATGTTCCTTTTGTAGCCCTGATGCGGCCTGTCAGTCCGTCATCCGACATTAACATTTTTAACCTTCCTACACATTCGGCGAAACTTACATGCCTTGTAGTTTCACGTACATGCCGGGCCGGGAAAAACTACATGCCATGTATTTTCTCCTACATGGCTTCCGGGAAATCCTGTCATAGGGACAGTTTCTCCCTGAAACGGGCTTAAGGACACGAAAAAAGGACGGTTTCTGCCGTCCTTTGCTCTTCTGCCATACAAAGATAATACATTTTCTGCCCGAAAGCAAATTGTGTTAAAATTGACAGCATGTTTCATTTTCCGGCTCACGCCTTAGTCAAATCGGAAAGGACCATCGGAGCTATCAACATAACTTCCGATGGTCCTTTCATGGTTGCATATCAGGCCGCCTCGCGGGACGGCTTTAGTCCGAAACGGTCCGTTCCGTTTTTATTTGCCTTTATTGTCACCCAGCTCTATGGTGAAGCTGCGGTTAAGGCCGCTCTGTGTCTTTGCGCGTATCCACAATACCCGTTCGGAACTCATATTGGCGGCTTTCACGGCTTCGTCGAAGTCGGAAAGCGTCTTCATCTCGCGGTCGTTCACGCGCATGATGATGATGCCCTTGGTGACACCGGCATCCTGCATCTTGCCCTTGCGTACAGCCGAGACAAGAAGACCGCTGCGCAGATTCAGTTCTTTCATTTCCTGCTCGTTGAGCGGCCGGAGTGCCACACCCATAGCGTCGGAATCGAGCACCTCGACGGCAGACTCGGTACCTTGGATATTTCTCAGCGTCAGAGTGGCTGTACGTACCTTCTTGTCGCGGATATAGGATATTTTCACCTTGTCACCGGGACGGTAAGCTGACATCTGCTCCTGCAATTCGCTCATTTTCTCTACGGCATGGTCATTGACCGCGGTAATCACGTCACCTTCCTGGAGGACATCGACCGCCGCACCGTCGGAAGCGACTTCGTTTACGTAGACACCGGTCACCGTACCCAGGTCTATTTCCTTTCCTTTCTCTTTCTGCTGGTCGATATAATTGGTCACATCGCCTCCGGTAATGCCGAGAACGGCACGTTGCACGATGCCGAAGCGCTTCAGGTCCTCGACAACCTTTTCCATAATGGTGGTAGGAATGGCAAATCCATAGCCGGAATACGAGCCGGTCTGTGAATAGAGCATCGCATTGATGCCTACCAACTCGCCGCGGGCATTTACCAACGCACCGCCCGAATTACCGGGATTGATGGCGGCATCCGTCTGGATGAAGCTCTCTATTCCGCCTGTCGCACCGAGGCTGCGCGCCTTGGCACTGACTATTCCCGCCGTCACGGTCGAAGTGAGACTGAACGGATTGCCTATGGCGAGCACCCATTCACCGATTTTCAGCGCATCGGAACGTCCGACCGTGATCGGGGTCAGGCCTGTTGTCTCGATTTTAATGAGTGCCAGGTCGGTCGTTGCGTCCGTACCGACAATGCGGCCCTTGAATTCCCTGTTGTCATTGAGCTTCACCATCAGTTCGTCCGCGTTCTCGACAACATGATTGTTCGTCACAATATATCCGTCCGCGGTCAGAATCACGCCTGAGCCTGCACCCTGACGCTTCGGGGTCTCGACACGGCGCTGCTGACGTCCGCTGTTGCCACGACCGAAGAAGTCGCCGAAGAAATCCTCAAAGGGGTCGGAATATCTTATCATCTGCGTCTTTCCGTTTGTCGTCACCTTGATATAAACAACGGAATTGACGGCTTTTTCTGCCGCATAGGTCAGGTCAATGGGCTGCGACACGGGGGTGACAGCCTGTACGGGTGTGGCAAGACTGAAGGTCAGTCCCAAGACCAACGTAGGAATCAGTTTTCTTTTCATATACATCTATTTTAGTTTATCTGTTCAAAACGTGTTGGCAAAGCCATTTTCTCGGACGCAAAATTAAGGGTTCGTCGAAAAATCCAACAAGACAAACCGATAAAAAATGTTTTTCTTTAGTATCTTTAATACTGAGCCCCTACTCCTTAACAGCGGTTAAGTCCTCGTAATCCGTTTCTAAAGGCATCCGGAACCGGATTATAAGAAAACGACTCCCTCTCATTGCTGAGAAGAAGTCGTAAAAATCAACGGATGCGCATGTCATTGCAACCGAAGCTCAAGCACATAATCCGGCACATCACCGGAAACGGTTACGGGAATCACCAACTGTCCGTCCTTCTGCCGGAATTTCAGTTTCTGACCGGAACGGAAGTCTGTTGCCGCCTTGACTTTCTCCGTCAATGGTACGGATACTTCGGCCAAACCTGAGTCGAGAACATGCAGATAAAGCGTTTTCCCTTTTCTGGTGGAAACTATTTTTTCTCCATCTCCTACTCCGCCGGCTTCCGTCCCATAGATAGACGGACCGTAACACCTCAGCCACTCGCCCATTCCGGACAGACGCTGAAGGGCAGCCTCGGGCAATGTGCCGTCGGGCTGGGGGCCAATGTTGAGCAACAGGTTGGCTCCTTTGGCCGAGGTACGGGCCAGCAAGCGGATAAGCTCGGACGTGGATTTGTAGTCCTGGTCTTTTACCTTATATCCCCACATGCCGTTCATGGTCTGACAGGTTTCAAGGGGCAGACGACTTACAGCCTGACCGGAAAATCCGGCCTTGTTCTCTCCGGGAACGTCACGCTCGAAAATTTGAATATCTTCGCCCTCGAACGGAGTGAGATGATGATTGTTACCTACCAGACAAGCCGGCTGCAAACGGTGAATCAGTTCGTACTGTCCGGCCAGTTGCCAGTCGAAAGGAATACTGTCGCCCTCATGGTCCCACACTCCGTCGAACCAGATGGCACCAATCTCACCATAACCGGTTAGCAGTTCCGTCAGCTGACGGTTCATGAAGTCATAATAGCTCTTCCAGTCGGCTTTTCCGGGCTCACGCCCCGTTCCGCGCCCGGTACGGCCTATGGGATAGTCCTCGCGCGTCCAGTCGAGATGGGAATAATACAAATGCAACTTTATTCCCTGCCGATGGCACTCGTCGGCCAATTGACGGACAACGTCCTTACCGTAAGGCGTATTCATTATATTATAGGGGGACTGGGCTGTATTCCACATGGAAAAGCCTTCGTGGTGCCTCGAAGTGAAACAAATGTATCCGGCACCGGCTTCTTTCACGGCCGAAACCCAGGCCTGTGCATCGAAACGGTGCGGATAGAAGGCTTGCGCTGCCTTCGCATATTCCTTGTGATCTATGTTATGGGTGGTCATGTACCATTCTCCCTGTCCGAAAAGGCTGTACAATCCCCAATGCAGAAATATACCGAAACGGCTATCGCTAAATTCCTTGCGCGCCTTCAGATTTTCGGGAGTTGGCCTGTAGGCTACAGTCTGGGCGGAAGAGAGCATAGAAACACTTAAAAGCAACAAAATCACATATTTTCTCATAGTTTCACTGATTATCGATTAGGAGCACAGAACAAATATAGTACTTTTTTCGCATACCAGGCCTATTCTACAAAAAACTTCACCACAGAGACGTCTTTTCCTACGCTTTCAAGAAAAAGCGCTTCAGTCCTTCGAATGCACAGCACGCTCTTACGATATTCTCATCTTAGTCCATATCCATCGTGGTATCATTTGCCAAAAGCATACCAGAACCCGATAAAACTTATTAATGGTAATCACAGACCTACGTCGTTCAAGCGCATTGATTATAGTATTTGCCACCTTCCTTGCATCGAGCTGCATGGGAAAATCACTGCCTTCAATGAGCGGTGTCTTGACAAAACCGGGTCTGATATCGGATATATGGATGTTGGATATGCCCTTTATACTCGTCAGTTGGCAGAGACTTTCAAGATAGTGGCTTGTAAATCGTTTGGACGCGGAATATGCAGGCGCTGCCCCAAGCCCTTTTGTCCGTGCAATGGAACTAATGACGGCTATCTGCCCGTCTATTTCCGCATTGGCTTCAAAATATCTGAAAGCCTCGCCCACAAGACGGGCCATCCCAAGACAATTTGTCTCTATCGTCTTTAATTCTTTTTCCGCATCAAGGTCTGTGTTCTGATATCCTATGCCGGAACTGTGAAAGTACAAGTCCATCTTACCCAACTTGCGGATAAGCCTGTGCAAGCCGCCGGTAGCCTGTTCTGTTGTGACATCAATCACTTCGTATGCAACGATGCCGTTGATCTCTGATACCATTCCTGACAGGATTTCTTCCCTTCTTCCTGCGATTCCGACTTTCCAGCCACGCTGCGCAAGGAGCTTCGCCACTTCGTAACCTATGCCGGAAGTGGCGCCCATTACAATTGCCGATTTTTCATTCCGTTCATTCATTTTCTTTCCCGCATTCTGTTTGATGTAAAATACAATATCCTTATGCCATCCCAAAGATACGATTTTCTAACAAGCCCAACAAGAAAACGAAATCCGGTCCTTTCTGCCAACAGATGCAGAGAGAACCGGATTCTATTCGGGACAAATGAAATAAAATGGTTACTTAATCATGTCACATCCCATATAAGGCTGCAAGGCCTTGGGAATGCGGATACCTTCAGGGGTCTGGAAATCCTCAAGCAGGGCTGCAACGATTCTGGGCAGGGCTAACGCCGAACCGTTCAGCGTGTGACAAAGCTGGATCTGCTTGTTGCTGTTACGATAGCGGCATTGCAGACGGTTGGCCTGATAGCTGTCAAAGTTTGATACGGAACTTACTTCAAGCCAACGCTGTTGTGCTTCACTATACACCTCGAAATCATAACAGATAGCTGCGGTAAAACTCATATCACCACCGCACAAACGCAGAATGCGATAGGGCAATTCCAATTTCTGAAGCAGCCCCTCGACATGCTCCAGCATCTCGCGATGCGACTGCTCCGAATGCTCAGGCGTATCTATGCGTACGATTTCTATTTTCGAGAATTCATGCAGGCGGTTCAAGCCACGTACATCTTTTCCGTAGCTACCTGCTTCGCGGCGGAAGCATTGTGTATAGGCGCAATTCTTGATGGGAAGTTCACTTTCATTCAAGATAACGTCACGATAGATATTGGTAACGGGAACTTCTGCCGTGGGAATGAGATAAAGGTCGTCTTCATTGCAGTGGTACATCTGTCCTTCCTTGTCGGGCAACTGTCCTGTGCCGTATCCCGATGCGGCATTTACGACCGTAGGCGGCATTATTTCGGTATAACCAGCCGCACGGGCCTCATCCAAAAAGAAGTTGATGAGCGCACGTTGCAGACGGGCGCCCTGACCTATATAGACAGGAAAGCCCGCACCTGATATCTTCACTCCGAGATCGAAATCTATGAGATTGTATTTCTTGGCCAATTCCCAATGAGGCAAGGCATTCTCCGGCAGAACCGTATCATGGCCGCCGGTCTTCACTACGAGATTGTCCTCCGCGCAGGTTCCTTCCGGCACTAACTCATAAGGTACGTTGGGGATGGTATAGAGCAACTGTGTGCGTTCCTCGAGTGCGGTTTTCATTTGTTCCTCCAGAACAACCGTTTGTTTCTTGATGTCGGCCACAGTCTGCTTGGCGGCTTCGGCCTCAGCCTTTTTTCCTTCCTTCATCAGCGCGCCGATGTTTTTGGAAAGCGTCTTGACCTCCGACAAGAGTTTATCAAGTTCTGCCTGGGCCGCTTTACGTCTGTTGTCAATGTCCAGTACCTGTTCTACGGCCTCGCGTGCATTCTTAAAGTTCTTTTTTTCCAAACCGCGTATGACGGTTTCCTTTTCATCCGTAAGTTGTTTGATCGTCAGCATGACTGTTTCGTTTTTGTATATGTAATGCAAAAGTACACATTTATTTTCAAAAAAATCATTTGCCCTTTCTTAAAACAATTTGTAAGTACATATTATATTGTTTTTCCTCCTTTTCAGGACAATTCTTCCTCTTGTGGCTTATCCCAAAAAGCATAAAGCGCGAAGAGAGCGTTCCACTCTCCTCACGCTTACGGTATTTGCTTCAATAAAGATGCTTAATCCTCCACAAGTCCCTGCTTTTTCCACTCGGCCACCAACGCCTGCACATCCGTTGCAGCCTGTTCGGCGGTCACATCATATTCCGCGCAAAGCAATGATACGAGGTCGGTTTCCGTAAATGTTTTTCCGGTAATGGATTCCCACAGATAAGCGGCACTCTCGTTAAGGGTTATCAGTTTGCTGAAGTCGAGATTTTCGAGTCCCTGGGCAATAACGACTTTCTCGCCACAGACATCGCGCAGTTCAAAACCGTTCTTAATTTTCATAATCTATCTGGTTTATTAGTTCTTGTCTTCATTAATATTTACGGGCCATATCTTCATCCATATCCTGCGCTGGAAAGCAAGTAGCACCCGCCGGATGAATGGTGACGACGGCCATAGAGCCGAATATAATTTCCATTTACAGGAAGTCACCGTGTCAGGTTTCTTACGTTCCTTACGGTAAAATGCCGTAACCAATCCGATAATATTGTCGATGCGGCATTTCTCCACTCCGTAGACGTTGCCGTCGCCGCGCAAGGTTATCTTCTCGCCTTCCCTCCCCGCGACACGATGGAGCACATAACATCCGGGTGAGATTTCAGCCAATACGACATCTCCCACACGTACATTCTCCTTGTCGAAAGGTGACAGCAGGACTTTGTCCCTCCGGTCTTCGAGAAAAGGACGCATACTGAAACCGCGGACACGGAACGTAGCCGTGCGTCCTTCATCTATGATGCGTTTGATTTCAGGAATAAGAATGTCGTTGGGCAGGGATATAGACTTCATATAGAAAAGGATATGCGGCCGTTCACGGGTTATTGCCGTTACGGACCGTTATGGTGGAATAGCTCAATTGTGCGGCCGCTTCATCGGGACGGCATTTCAGATAAAACGCCGGCACGGCCGCTGCAACACGCGATACGGTGTCAAGGATGTTGTCATAGGAAGGTTTATCCCAAATCATAAGCGAGCACGACGAAAGTATAGAGGCGAAAGCCTTTACTCCGGGGTCACGGCTGATTACATTCTCGGGATATTGTTCCAAGCGCAGGAAAGCCCCTACCGGAAGGCTCAGATTGCGGTAACAGGGCGTTTTTCCGCTCCACGGGGTACCATAAACCTTTACCGTCCCGTCGGAAAGGACACGCACAGCAGGGTTGTCGTCGTTGAGCAGGTCTGACCCACTGATATATTGCCGCCACAGTCGGGAATGCGTGCTCTTTCCCGTTCCGCTTTTTCCCAGGAAAAGATAACCGAAACCGCCATTCATCGTGACGGAAGCGTGCATCAGTATGATTTTATGATAGGCGCCTGCGAAGGCGAAAGCTATCATCAGCGCATTGTTCAGCCCGAACTTGCGCGACGCATCGTCTCCGAACAGCGTGGCCTCGCAGTGCGAAAAATCGGCCGTGGTCTTGAGCGCACAAGCCACTCCTCCGTCAAGCGCGGATATAATGATTTTGTAGCCGGACGCCGTTCTATAAATACCATGGTTGATTCCACCGCAATCGAACTGGCCGACTTCTTCTCCTGCAGCCGCACTATCCACTCGTCCGTCACCGACGAGTAAGGTGAAAATGGGGGTATCTTCGGCCGTCTTCACATAGAACGGCGCATAAGAGGGCAACATAGGACGGGCATCGTCCACATCGTCTATACGGAGATGGAAAACAGCATCGGCTACATGAAAAAGGAAATCGTTCATAAAATAATCTATAAAGCATTAATACTGGCCTAAGCGACAAAAGGAAAGAGGTGCGACACGTTTCCCGACACATCAGAAGCAATCCGTCCGGGAAAGGACAATCCCGACGACACCTTGTCCGGATATTTAACGGGAACAGGAATCAGAACTTAATTTTCCGACTTAGCAACAGGAGAAAAGCGAAAGTCTGAAACCGGCAATTCCCGGACAAGCACCATTTTGTCTTTACGAAGATGCCTGCGTATTTTCAAATATTTCTTTTCCGCCTTATCTTTCTTGGTGGAAAAGACGAGCGCACAAGTGAAATTTTTTCCGTAAGTTGCTTTCAATGCCTCTTCCATCTGGCGGGAATAGTCCTCACGATAGTTCAGAAATCCCGTCCGCTTGTCAATGGTAGCCCCATCCAGCATCTGGACGGCACACAAATAGGCGGCCGAATCGCCAAGACAGGTAGCATAGCCGAAAGCATAGACCTTGTCCGCCTCACCAGACCTGGCCGAAGCGGTAAGCGGGAGCAGCACCGTCACCAGCACCACACACGTCAGTCTGCAAAGCAATCTCATCATACAACATTAAAGAAACGGGCATGACGGAACGGTTGTCGTTCCGCCATGCCTGGTTATGATTTATTTTCCGGCCGCACGGTTAGCGTCCTCGACCATCTTCTTGCTCGGCAAAACGTAGACTTCCACGCGACGGTTCTGCTCACGGCCAGCGACAGAAGCATTGTCGGCAACAGGATTGTCCTCGCCCAACCCCATGACCTTAACAATCTGAGCGGGATTCAGTCCGCTGGAGAGCAGATAGTTGCTTACAGACTGTGCGCGCTGCAAGGACAGCGTCTGGTTCTTGGCTTTGCTCTGCTCGGCAGTGCTGTTCTTCCAGCCCTGATTGTCGGTGTAGCCATATATATATATGTCCATATCGGCATCGAGACCCGTTGCAAAAGTAGCCAGGTCGGTACGTGCGTTATTGCTGAGCGAGTAATTACCCGTCGAGAACAGGATACCGGAGGGGAAAGTCACTTTCACGTAGGTATAGCCCTCTTTGTCGGTAAGCAATTCGGCCTGGGCGTTTGCAGCTTCGGCAGCCTTCTTGGCCTTGTCCATCTTGTTGCCGATGATTACACCAGCACCTGCGCCAAGCGTAGTACCAACGGCAGCACCGATGGCCGCACCTTTGCCACCGCCGGCCAACTGGCCGATAAGCGCACCCAGGGCTCCGCCGCCACCGCCGCCGATGAGGCCGCCTTTGGCAGTATTAGACATGGAGCAACCGCTGAGCAACATAGCTCCACACAGAACTATTGCAGAAAATTTCAGTCCTTTCATAATTTCTGATGTTTAGTTTAAGTTGTTATTAATATGAATAATGTGAATTCTTTGCCGCAAAGGTACGAATAAATTTGTATTTTTGCAGCCGAAAATCCTAACAAACTATGGCAAAAGAATTAAAAGACCTTACAAAACGCAGCGAAGACTATTCAAAATGGTACAACGAACTGATTGTAAAGGCTGACCTCGCAGAGCAATCCGATGTACGGGGATGTATGGTTATAAAACCTTATGGCTATGCCATTTGGGAACGCATACAGCAGTCGCTTGACGAACGATTCAAGGCGACAGGAGTGCAGAATGTATACTTCCCGATGCTCATTCCCAAATCGTTCCTGTCGAAAGAAGCCGAACACGTGGAAGGCTTCGCCAAGGAATGCGCGGTTGTGACCCACTACCGCCTCAAAGCCAACCCGGACGGCGACGGTGTCGTCGTGGACCCGGCCGCCAAGCTCGAGGAAGAACTGATCATACGTCCGACAAGCGAGACCACTATTTGGAATACCTACCGCAAGTGGATACATTCGTGGCGCGACCTGCCCTTGTGCTGCAACCAGTGGTGCAACGTCATGCGCTGGGAAATGCGCACGCGCCTGTTCCTGCGTACAAGCGAGTTCCTCTGGCAGGAGGGACACACCGCACACGCTACGCGCGAGGAAGCCGAAGCCCGCGCCAGACAGATGCTTGACGTGTATGCGGATTTCGCACGCGACATATTGGCCATACCTGTCGTATGCGGAGTGAAAAGCGCCACGGAACGTTTTGCCGGCGCACTCGACACTTACACCATCGAAGCCATGATGCAAGACGGGAAGGCTCTGCAAAGCGGAACAAGCCACTTCCTCGGACAGAACTTCGGCCGTGCATTCAACGTGCAGTTCGTGGACAAGGACAACAAACTTGACTATGCCTGGGCAACCTCGTGGGGCGTAAGCACACGTCTGATGGGCGCGCTCATCATGACGCACAGCGACGACAACGGACTGGTCCTGCCGCCGCACCTCGCCCCCATACAGGTTGTTATCGTTCCTATATATAAAGGAAACGAACTGGATAAGTTCAACAACACCCTCGGCGCCTTGGCCGAACGCCTACGCGGCATGGGCATACGCGTAAAATACGACAATGCGGACAACAAGCGGCCGGGATTCAAATTCGCCGACTACGAACTGAAGGGTGTACCCGTACGCCTCGTCATGGGCAGCCGCGACCTGGAGAACGGAACCATAGAACTCATGCGCCGCGACACGCTCGAAAAACAGGTCCTGCCCTTCGAAGGAATAGAGGAATACGTCAAAAATCTCCTGGAAGAGATTCAACAGAACATCTATACCAAGGCCGAGAACTTCCTCAATGCCCACATCTATCCCTGTGACAACTACGAGGAATTCAAGGAGCGCGTCAAAGGCGGCGGTTTCTTCCTTTGCCCGTGGGATGGCACAGAAGAAACGGAAGCACGCATCAAGGCCGAAACACAGGCCACCATACGTTGCGTCCCCTATGGCTACGACCAGACCGACCTCGGTACCGACATGGTCAGCGGACGCCCCGCAACGTGCCGCGTACTCGTCGCCCGCAGCTATTGATAACTACTGAAACGGACCATAACAGCCCCGGCCAAGCCCGCAACGCTTTGACCGGGGCTGTTTCCTTCCCGTCCGGAAAGTGAAATTCGCCCCCTGTTGTCTCCTGCCCGCACAGAAACGCAGTCCTGCATTGCACACCGACCGGCACAACGCACAAAAAGACATATAAAACAAAGCGTCCGGCCAATCTGATATTAACATTTTTAACTTTCACTCACTTTTGGCGACGCGTACATGCCTTGTAGTTTTTCGCACATGCAGGGCCGGAAAACACTACAAGCCATGTATTTTCCACTACATGGCTTGTACGAAATCCTGTCATAGGGACAGTTTCTCGGAAAAACGGGGCCGCAGACACTAAAAAAGGGCGGTTTATGCCGCCCCCTGCACTTTCGCAGTACAAAGATAATACATTTTTCTCCCAAAAGCAAATTGTGTTAAAATAGCAGGACGCCGCACCAAGCCGCCCGCAGGCAAGGAGCAACCGTCCCCCACCCCGTACGGACAATGCCGCTCCTGTGCCGGCGAACGACCGATGCCGCTTTTGTCACCTCGAAAATAAACGCTAATTTTGCAATCGTTTTATTCAAACAGAAGTATTCAGCGAAAAATAAGAAATGATTTCAGTAGAGCAGTTATCCGTTGAGTTCGGCGCCCGCCCCTTGTTCGAAGGTGCGTCATTCGTTGTAAACAAGAAAGACCGCATCGCACTGGTGGGCAAAAACGGAGCGGGCAAATCAACCTTGCTCAAAATCATTGCGGGACACATGCAACCGACGGGAGGGAACGTTGCCATACAGCGCGATACAACGGTTGGATACCTGCCGCAGGTGATGGTGCTCGCCGATGACTGCACCGTCATCGAGGAGGCCGAGAAGGCTTTCGCGCATCTGCATGAGATGCAAGAGCGGATTGACCGCATCAACGAGGAACTGGCCGGCCGCACCGACTATGACAGCCCTGAATACATGGAACTGGTGGAACGCTTCGCACACGAGAACGAATACCTGCAACTCATGGGCGGTCTGAACTTCCGCGCAGAGACCGAACGCACCCTGCGCGGACTGGGATTCGAGCCGAAAGACTTTGAACGTCCCACCAAAGAGTTCTCCGGCGGATGGCGTATGCGCATCGAACTGGCCAAACTGCTTTTACGCCACCCCGATGTGCTGCTGCTCGACGAACCGACCAACCATCTGGACATTGAAAGCATACGTTGGCTCGAAGCATTCCTGAGCCGCTCGGCCGGAGCTGTCATCCTGGTCAGCCACGACCGCGCCTTCATCAACAATGTCACCAACAGAACGCTCGAAATATCCTGCGGACACATCACCGACTACAAGGTAAAGTATGACGACTACGTGCGGCTGCGCGCCGAACGGCGGGAACAGCAAATAAAGGCCTACGAAAACCAGCAGAAGGAAATAGCCGACATCCGCGACTTCATAGAGCGTTTCCGCTACAAGCCGACCAAAGCGGTACAGGTGCAGAGCCGCATCAAACAACTGGAGCGCATCGTGCCCATTGAGATAGACGAAGTGGACAACAGCTCGCTTCACCTGAAATTCCCCCCCTGCGAACGCTCGGGCAACTACCCGGTGATATGCGAGGACGTGTACAAGGACTATGGACCTCACCGCGTGTTCGGCAATGTCACGCTGACCATCAGCCGCGGAGAAAAGGTGGCCTTTGTCGGAAAGAACGGCGAAGGAAAATCGACCCTCGTCAAATGTATCATGAACGAGATTCCTTTCGGCGGAAAATTACAGATAGGCCACAACGTGCAGATAGGTTACTATGCGCAAAACCAGGCACAGCTGCTTGACGACGAACTTACGGTATTCGACACCATCGACAGGGTGGCACGGGGAGACATCCGCCTGAAGATACGCGACATTCTCGGTGCATTCATGTTTGGCGGAGAAGCATCCGACAAAAAGGTAAAAGTGCTTTCCGGCGGCGAACGCAGCCGTCTGGCCATGATAAAACTGCTGCTCGAACCTGTAAACCTCCTCATCCTCGACGAACCGACCAACCACCTCGACATGCGCACCAAGGACGTGCTGAAAGAAGCCATCCTCGCCTTTGACGGAACAGCAATCATCGTCAGCCACGACCGCGAGTTCCTTGACGGACTTGTCGGGAAGGTATATGAATTCGGCGGAGGCAAAGTCCGCGAACACTTGGGCGGCATTTACGATTTCCTGAAAAAGAAGGATATCGATGCCATTGACGACCTTTCGGCCCCGTCGCCCCGCAAAACCGAAACAACCGCACCAACCGCCGCCACTCCTGCGGAAGGTAAACTCTCGTATGAGCAACGCAAAGAACAGGCGCGCCGTATCCGGAAAGCTGAAAAGCAGGTGGAAGAAGCCGAAAAATACGTCATGCAACTCGAAGAGGAGAAGAACGACATCGAAAAAGAACTTTCCACCCCCGAAGGTGCACAGGATACCCGGCTGTTTGAACGCTACGGCAACCTACAACGCCGGTTGTCTGAAGCGGAAGCCGATTGGGAAACAGCAGTGGAAACACTCGAGGCGATACGAAGCGAGGAAAACTGACACGGCCTTATACCGGTCGAGATTAATGCCAAACAACCCATATCCAACAATATTTCCCGTTTTCTTTCAAAAAAGACCGGAAAAATTTGGATACTTGAAAACAAAGCATTACCTTTGCACGCGAAATCAGAACAACAGGTGCGTTAGTTCAGTTGGTTAGAATACATGCCTGTCACGCATGGGGTCACGGGTTCGAGTCCCGTACGCACCGCAAAAAGAAAGGGAGATTTACTGAAATGTAAATCTCCTCTTTGTTTTATTGGATGATTGCCGGTGATTTCCCCGAATATTACGGATAAAGTTACTTGTTTCCTCTGTTAATCAGGTCCACCATCAGCCGGATGTCCTCGACAGACTTGCCTTGCCGGTTCAGAAAATCCATATCCTCTGCAAAGAATTCAGCGGAAACGGTCGGCAATCCTTCAAGGACCGCGGCCTTTCTGTAACACTCCACGCATTGTCTGACGTCTCCCGACAGCCAGGCGGCGTGTCCGGCATTCAGGCAATCGGCGGCATTGGGATTCATCCCCATAAGCTTGTCATAATAACGCCGGGCCTGCTCATACTTGCCGGTCACCAGCGAACACCAGGCCAAAGCCCTGTTGGAGTTCTTGGAATCCTCGGTCAAATAGTTCACTTTATAGAGTTTCTCAAACGCAGCAGCATAATTCTCCTTCTGAATATAGCATTCGCCCAAACGTTGCAGGATGTCGGTATCGTCCGGATTTATCTTTTCCAGCTGTTCATAGCAACGCAGGGTGGAGTCGATGTCTCCTGTCATGCGGTAACAGAAGGCAAGTTGCCGCAGTGTCCACGCTGACTCCGACGAGAACAGGCATGCACGCTCATAGGCCTCGACCGCTTTTCCGAATTCGTGCAACTGCTGCCGGCAATATCCTATACGCTGATAAATTTCCGCATCGAGTTCGAGCCTTTCATACAGCCTTGATGCCTGCAGATAAGATTTATCGTCAAAAAGGAAGTCGGCAAACTGGCGGATAACGACGGGTTCGGAAAAGTAGTCCTTGAAAACCGGATAGTCAGACAGCAGAAGATTTTGTCTGAAGGGGTCCAGCTTTTCATCGCGCCCGCGGAACAACTTGAAGAAGCGGTATATATCCTGAAGATAAATACGGATAGCCATGGCGCTGTCTTCTTTTCCGTCGTGTTCCCCGCCCGGCAAGACTTCACTCCCGGCATCTATTTCGCCCATGGTGGATGACAATTGCTGTTCCAACATATCCCGTTGTTGCGAAGGTAGGGAAGACAGCATCAGGCAGAAGGAATACTTGTCCGAATCGCACATTCTCCCGGAAGCAAACAACTTGTCCAGCGATTTTAGACCGGACGGGACAGCCGCGATTTCGGGATGCCGAGGGTCAAAAGGCACAAACCAGTTGGCAGCTACGGAAAAAAACGGGAAACGTTGCTTTAACAATTTGAACTGTCCGATGAATATGTCCGCACCCTTCTGCTGCATCTCCACCAGACGGCGCATCTTGTCCGCCAACGGGGAATTTGCCCCCTGTTCCTCCCATTCGGGATTTATGTCGAAGGACTTCATACTCTCCCAATCCGTTTCTATCCCCATTTTCTTCCCCAATCCGAAATGTTTGGCCTTCTTCATCATCTCGGGAATTATCTCTTCTTCGAGTTGTCGCTCAACTTCCCTTGTATTCTGACTAAGGAACAACTGCAATTGTATCGTCTGCAACTCACGCATCAGGCGGGAATCATCCCGTAAAAGACGCATACGGGCCTGCAAATCGGGATAAAAAGACAATTCTTCCGAATATTTCAGATATATAAGGACAAAACCGACCTCCGCCCGTATCCTGCATCGCACGTCTGGACATGTAAGGAAATCCAGCAGGAGTTCCATTTTCCTTATATCGAAATAATGCAAGGCCGACAGCATGGTTGCTCCCAACAATATGCACTTGTCGCGCTCCGTCACGGTGTCAGACAAAAGTTGAAGACGGATGTTCTCTTTGTCTTCACCGCTCCACACGCCCGATGTCCATACGATGTCGAACATTTGCCGGTACGAAAGTTTGGTTTGGAACAGGCTTGCCATGGCATTGGCGCGTTCCATCCGTTGCAACGTCTGCCATGTCATGGCATAATGCGTATGCTCTTCTTTCAGTTCGAAGTCACGACGCAACGCAAGACTGCACTCAAAGATGACACGAAAGAATCCAATCAACAGATGGCCGCGCTCGGCATCTTCATAGCCCTTCTCCATATAGTCCAGCAGCATGTCGTATGAGCGGCTGATGTCTTCTATTTCCGAGCGAATCTCGAAATTTGCAGAAAAAGAAGCCAGCCCCAGCATCGCATTCAAGGCATCGGCAAGACGACGCTCCTTGACACACCTCCGGACATCGTCGAACAGAATCAAGAAAGTATTTTCATTCATGACCGGGTCAGCGGGAAATATAATTATTGTTCAATAAAAGGCCGGCAGTTCCATTTCGCTTTGATTTCAAATGCCGTTTCAGAAAAGCGGAAGTATTCTCCACCATCGTGTCAGAAGGCAGCGCCGGCAGACTGTAGCGATAGAGTTGCAGACTGTCTATTTCCTGTTCCGTAAGTCGATATGTCGTGCGCAACACATCGCGGCACACGTTCTTTCCCCTTAGGTTCAAGGAATCGACAGCCCGGGAATAGCCTTCTATCAGAAGTTTCACGGCATCCGATTTGCGCTTATCTTTCAACGCTTTACTATTAAACGTCAGACATCCCACATTCTGTGTCATCGGGATTGTATGCAAAACCTTATGCCCATACATCCGCGCCACAGTTGCATAGGGTTCCGGCAACACGGCCGCCTCTATCTGGGTCTCGTTCAGCATGGCTGCACGCAGTGAAACGTCATTCACTTGCGGCCGGAATACGTCATCGTATTTCAGTCCCGCCTTTGACAATACCTTTTCACTATAAAAATCGGAAGCGGAATACCGGGCTACGCCGACCATCCTTTTCTTCAGTTTCGACACACTGCGGATGCGTGAACCGCCTGACGCAACAACCGACCATTGTCCCACGGTACTCATCACCACAGACAGGTTGTGCCCCTGCGCCACATCGTATTGCGTACGGACCAGGTCCGAGAAAATCCCGTCGGCAGTAGTCCCCAACAAGGCTGTGTCCCTGTCAAATTGCGCGGAAAAGGACCTGATGTCTACATTCAAGCCTAATGCGTCATAAATGCCCGATGCTTCGGCATAATAAAACGGAAGACAATCCAACGTAGGCCCCAGTGCGACGGACAACACGGCGCTATCGGCAGTATTAGGCTTGTCAGCGACATCAGAGACAGCCGCCCGCTTACATCCGGAAACGCACAAAAGCAGACAAATAAATGTGGAAGCTATGCTTTGAACGGTATTCATATAGACCTGATCTTTATGAATGAAAAGGGCAAGTGTACGGTTGCACTTGCCCTCTTCCCTTATTCAAGTTGTTTCTTTTCTAAAATTATCCCTTGATTGCGGCGATACCGGGCAATACCTTGCCTTCGATGGCTTCCAGCAAAGCGCCGCCACCGGTAGAGATGTAGGAAACCTTGTCGGCCATACCGAACTTGTTGATGCAGGCCACGGAGTCACCGCCACCAATCAGCGAGAAAGCACCTTCGGCAGTAGCCTTGGCAATGGCATCGGCAATGGCGCGCGAACCACCCGTGAAGTTGTCGAATTCAAAAACACCGGCAGGACCGTTCCACAGGATGGTCTTGGCGCCTTCGATGGCCTTGGCGAAGAGTTCGCGGGTGGCAGGTCCGGCGTCAAGGCCTTCCCAGCCTTCGGGAATCTCACCTACGGGAACGACTTGCGTATTGGCGTCGTTGGAGAAGGCATCCGCTGCAACGCAGTCCGTACCCAGCACCAGGTTTACGCCTTTCTCTTTGGCTTTGGCAATGATACCGAGAGCCAGGTCGAGTTTGTCGTCCTCGCAAATGGAGAGACCGACCTTTCCGCCCATGGCCTTGGCGAAAGTATAAGTCATACCGCCGCACAGGATGAGGTTATCGACTTTGTCCATCAGGTTTTCGATGATACCAATCTTGGTGGAGACCTTGGAACCTCCCATGATGGCGGTGAAAGGACGCTTGATGTTGCTCAGAACATTATCAACCGCCTGCACTTCCTTCTCCATCAGATAACCAAGCATCTTGTGGTCGGCATCGAAACTATCGGCGATGACGGCAGTCGAGGCATGTTTGCGGTGAGCCGTACCGAAAGCGTCATTAATATAGATGTCGGCATACGAAGCCAGCGTCTTGGCAAAGTCCTTCTGGCGGCTCTTCATTTCCTTCTTGGCATCCTCATAAGCGGGATCGGTCTTCTCGATACCTACGGGCTTGCCTTCCTCTTCGGGATAGAAACGAAGGTTTTCGAGCAACAACACCTCGCCCGGCTTCAATGCGGCAGCGGCATCGGCAGCCTTGGCGCAGTCAGCGGCAAAAGCCACGGGAACGCCGAGTTTCTCGCTGACAGCATCCACAATCTGGCTCAAAGAGAATTTGGCGTTTACTTTTCCTTTGGGTTTGCCCATGTGGCTCATGATGATGAGCGAGCCGCCCTCAGCCAAAACTTTCTTTAATGTAGGCAATGCGCCACGGATGCGGGTGTCATCGGTGATTTTTCCATTCTCGTCCAAAGGTACGTTGAAGTCCACGCGGACAATCACCTTCTTACCATTGAAATTGCAAGTGTCGATAGTCATAATTGTATTTAATTAGAAGTTTCTGTTTGCAGCGGCAAATATACATAGAATTTATGATATTACGGCATCTTATGCAATAATAAAACTTATCGTCTGTTCCGTCAAAGCTACCCGCATGTCCGTGCACGGTTATACGGTCGGGGATGCGGGATGAAGGTTCAACGACGGACAAAATCATGCCGGGAACGCCAGCGCCTGAACCTGACCACCTGGTTGGCCAAAGGAAGCCAAAGGGAATAAAACAATATGGCGGGCAAACCGAAACGACATGTACCGGTGGCCGTAGAAAACCTGCGGCGGGCAACGAAAGAAAGGGCCAGCGACAGCACGACCGAGAACAAAGCACCGGCATCGGCGCACAATTCGAACCAATCATAGGCTCCCGTCACCGAAACGGACTTGCAACGTGCGACAAGATAGGCCGAGAGCGTCGCGACAAAGAGGTAGACAGCCAAGGCGGCCATGCTTTCACGCCACAGATACATCCGCGAACGACGGCCAAGGTGCAACTGGACCGCGCGCAGGCATATCCGGTCCGCGCGCAATATTTCTTCAGACGGCAATGCCTGTACCACCAGCGAACCGGGATGCACTTCGAGCGACGTACGTCCTTTCCGGGACAAGGCATCAAGCAAAGAGTCGGTTTCACCGAACGGTACGGTCAGACTGTCCGCATACCCTCTGTTCTCCAGGAAGAAGGATTTGCGGACGGCCCAGTTGGCCACATCCCCGCCAATGGCTTTCCCCGAATACGCCGCCCGCAAGTCTCTCACGGTCTTGGCCTGTCGCTCATACCGGGCCCGACGTCCGGCAGCCGTCCCGTCGTCTTCATAACCGGCACAACCCAATACGAAGTCCGAATCATCGGTCATGGCCGCCGACATACGCGACAGCCAATGCGGGCTTGCGGGAAGGGCGTCGGCACACGTGAACAACACCCACGGAGAACGGGCCGACCGGACACCGAGCGTGACAGCCAGTTTGCGGCGACTGACATAGCGCGCCGTAGCCGGAACAAAAGTATGCCGCAGGTGCGGATAGCGTTTTTCCAGCCGCTCCAAAACATCTTTCGTATCGTCGGTCGATGATTCGTCCATGACCACAATCACCTCGTAATGCTCAAACTCCTGCTCCAACAATACGGGCAGATTCTGCTCCAAGCAACCGGCCTGGTTGTATCCCGGCACAACCACACTCAAGCGCAACGGTTGAACCCGTTCCCATACGGACTTTTCCGGCAACGACGCCATGGCTTGTTCCGAGCCCGGGTCCGAAACTTCCCTATTGCGGATACCCGTACGATACAGCTTATAGGACAGGAAATAATCGCGCCACCGCAACCGCCACAACAGGAACACGAGAAAAAGCAGCACGGTGTCGAGAACATAAAAGAACTTTTCGTCAAGCAGCATATTTTCAATAAGAGAACCGACCATATCAATAATTTATCAATAAACCAGACGAAGCGAAGCAGAGAAGGGATTTCCGACCTTTCAGCCCAAGGACCGGCGGCGGAACTCCGCACAGACCACGGCTGTAGCCACTGCCACATTCAGGCTCTCCGCCGTGACACGGCCGCGGGGATAACTCGGAATGAACAGGCGGTGCGTGACATGACGGGCCACATCGTCGGAAATGCCGTTTCCCTCGTTTCCCATAAGCAACACCCCGCTTCCGTCAAGACTTTGTCCGTATATATTATCCCCGTCAAGGAACGTACCGTAAACGGGAACACTTTCGGGTAATCCGGAAAGCCACCCGGGCAAATCCACATAGCGGACCTTCACTCTGGCCAGCGCACCCATCGTGGCCTGCACCACCTTGGGCGCATAGACATCCGCCGTATTCATCGAGCAAAATATCTCTTCGATGCCGAACCAGTCGGCCAGACGGATGATGGTGCCCATGTTACCGGGGTCCTGCACCGCGTCCAGCGCCAGTACCAGGCGGTTGTCCGGCACAGCGGCAGGGGGCGTAGCCTCCGGCATGGAGAATACCGCCAGCACGTCGCGGGGAGCGCGAAGCTGCGAGGCCTGTTGCAGTTCCTTTTCCGATATCTCGACCACCTCGTCGGCCGTCCATCCGGCATGTTCCCGAAGGAAACCGGCCGTAGCCGCCAACAGCTTGCAATCGAAATAGCCGTACAGGTCTTCGACCACCTTCGGCCCTTCGGCAAGAAAGGCCCTCTCGGCGTCGCGATACTTCTTGACAGACAAAGACCGCACCCACTTCAATTTATTTTTGCTCAACATTTTCGCTCTACTTCAGAAAAAACAGGACAAAGGTAGTAATTATTTATTACCTTTGCAGGGAAATGCCGGACAGATTTAAGAAATACAGGCCTACCCTATCTCATGCGCTCTGCTGCCTTCTGTTTTTTGCAGGAGCAGGCTTATTGTCATTTCTTACAAGCAGTTGTTCGTCTGCGCGCTTCATACCCGAAGGCCATACACAATTGTCTTCCGTCAAAATACGTTCCGACAAGAAAAACGTAAAATCCGGTGATTACCGCATCTATGTACGGCAAGAGGCCAATTCGCGCTGGTTCAATCTGTTCAAAGTATCGTTAGGGCTTTACTGCCTGTCGGGAAAGGACAGCACGAAGACCTTCAACCGCATGATGCACCGCATAGGAGAACCGCCGGTCATCTACAGTCCGGAACTGACGGAACTGTCACACGCCAACCTGGAAGCCGCCTTGCGGAACAAAGGCTATCTGCACGCCACGGTGAATGCCGACACGCTTTGCCGGAAGAAGAAGACCCACCTTACTTATCACCTCCATCCGGGAGAAAGAAGCCATGTCCGTGAAATCCGTTACCTGTTTGACGACAAGAGGATTGAGGAAGAAATCATGAATGGAAACTTCAAGTCCGTTTTCCGCAAAGGTATGCCTTTGGACGGCGGACTGCTGAGCGAAGAACGCAGCCGGATAATCACCTATCTGCGCAACAAGGGTTACTATTATCTCCACAAGGAATTCATCACCTTCCATGCCGACACTTCCGAAAACGACTACGGCGCGGACCTGACCCTGCGATTCGCCATGCCGCCCGGCATAGACAGCACCAAGGCTTATGAAAAATATACGATTGACCGCGTAACCATCCGCGAGGACGTCAGTCCGGGCGAAGAGGCCGACACAACCGGTTATCAGGGTATAGACATTCTGTACCGGAAAAAGCTGAACATCCTTCGCAAGACATACAACAGCCACACCCACATCCGGCCCGACAGCCTTTACAAGGAGACTGACATACGGAACACCTATCAGGGCATCAACAGTCTGCAGGCCATCAACTATTCGACGATACGCTTCCACGACAACGGAAACGGGCAACTCGATTGCGACATATCCGTCAAACGAAACAAGCCGCACACGCTGGGAGCGGAACTCGAGGGAACCAACACCTCAGGCAACTTAGGCGCGGCGCTTGTGCTGACCTATGACAACCGGAACCTGTTCCGCGGTGCCGAAAACCTGTCATTGAAACTCCGCGGTGCCTACGAAGCCATATCCGGGCTCGAAGGATACAGCAGCCAGAACTACATGGAGTACAGCGTGGAAACGGCCCTGCGCTTCCCTACCTTCATGTTCCCCTTCCTCTCGCAACGGCAGAAACAGAACCTCAAGGCCACGTCGGAAATCGGTTTCATGTACGACTCACAAAACCGCCCGGAGTTCCACCGGCGTCTGGTGACCGGCTCGTGGACCTACCGCTGGAACCATAACAAAGCACAGGCATGGCAGCACCGCCTGGACCTGCTCAGTCTTAACTACATATTCATGCCTTGGATTTCGGGCACTTTCCGGCAAGACTATCTCGAAAACGACGATCCCAGGTACGCATTGCTCAGGAACAGCTACGAGAACCTGTTTATCATGCGCACGGGATACAGTTTCGTATATAATTCCGTGGCCAACAAAACGCTCAACGGAATCTACCAGACGAACGGTTTTCAAATCCGCATGGCTGCCGAGGTGGCCGGAAACCTGCTTTACGGCCTGTCCAACCTGCTCCATGCGCAACGGGACAAGAACGGGCAGTACAGTCTCTTTAATATCGCCTATTCCCAATACGCCAAATTTGACGTGGACTATGCCAAGAGTTTCCTGATCAACGACCGCAACTCACTGGCCCTGCATCTGGCCGGCGGCATTGCCGTTCCATACGGAAATTCCGACATCGTGCCCTACGAGAAACGCTACTTCGCAGGCGGTGCCAACAGTGTGCGCGGCTGGGGCGTGCGCGAACTGGGGCCGGGAAGCTATCAGGAAAAAGACGGAAAGATTAATTTCATCAACCAAACGGGTAACATCAAGCTCGACATGAGCTTGGAGTACCGCACGCAACTGTTCTGGAAACTGCACGGCGCCGCCTTCATCGACGCAGGCAACATCTGGAACACGCGGGAATATGCAGAGCAGGCCGGAGGACTGTTCCGCTTCAACAAATTCTATAAACAGATTGCCGTATCCTACGGCTTAGGCATCCGTCTGAACCTGGATTATTTCATCCTGCGCTTTGACGGAGGCATGAAAGCCATCAATCCTTCCGTCGAGAGCGGCCCCGGACACTACCCGCTGCTACATCCGGATTTCCACCGCGACTTTACCTTCCATTTTGCCGTGGGACTGCCATTCTGACCCGGCAGAATTCATCCTTCACAAGGCCGCACTGCGGGCACGGCACGAAGAACCGCCGGCACAGCCTTGGACAGCGTTTTCATTGTTCCCCGTCATTTTAACACAATTTGCTTTTAGGCGGAAAAAGTATTATCTTTGCACTAAAGCAGTGCGGAGGACGGCCGAGACCGTCCTTTTTTCGTGCTTCAAGGCCTGCTTTCGGGCAGAACTTACCCTATGACAGAAAAAAACAGATGCCTTGTAGTTTTTCCTACATGGCATGTAGTTTTTCCCGCCCCTATATGTAGGAAAAAACAAGAGGGAGACTACGCCTACTAATTGTGTAGGAAGGTTAAAAATGTTAATGTTGAGTCCCGGCGGCCCGCCGTTTTCATGGCTTTTATCACCAACCTGAATGACGCAAGCCCCCTATCGTGTAATCCGGGTTACAAATCAATCAGATAAGAGAACTTCACGAATATCGTTCCATTGTTGGAACGTCCGAACACATCCTTCTTGCCGTTGGCAAAGAGGTCGCCCAGACCATAATAATAGCGGCCGTCGAGCATGAAATGTCCGATGCGCGTGTGCCATTCCAATCCGGCACCAGCCGTAATGCCATAATCGAGCTTATGCTCCACAGGCATGTCATATTGCGCGTACATCCCGTTCGGACGGTCGGGATTTCCGGACTCGTCGAGCGTCCAGGCCGCACTTCTTTGCGACCCTTCCTTATAACAATACCCCAGTTGCGGACCGGCCAGCAGGTATCCCATGAAGCCGCGCTCCTCGCGCCCCCACCCCAGACGGGCCATGACGGGAACCTGCACATAGCTTAGATCACGCTGATAGGTATCCGGCAACGGCTCGTTGTCCGTCCCGTCGAGAATATCCTCTTTCCACCCCAGGCGGGTATGGTTCAATTCTATCTGCAATGCACACAGCGTGCTGAAATACTTCTCGCTGGTCAGGCGGAACGTCAGTCCGAACGATTCTCCCATATACATTTTCTGTTTGATCGTAGGGTCGAACATCACGGTGTTCATGGCAATACCTCCGTTCACGCCGACGGCGACTTTATTGCGTGCCTCACCGACCTGGGCCCTGAGCGTCGCACTGCCGCAAACCAGGGATAACAAAAGAAATATATAAAAACGATTGACTGACATATACTGAAACGGATTTATTGGGCCTTCAATTTTTCGATGGTACGGTTCGGCTTGTAGTGGATGAACTGCATACAGTCATTCACATACCCTCCGAAGTCGCCGGCACGACGGAAACCGATGTCACTCTGGCATGTGGCCGTCACGACATCCTGCACATTGAAATCCTTACCGTATTTCAACAGACCGTTCATCCAGAACATGCCCGCATCATAGCCCAGCAAAGCCATACGCGGATAGACGTCAAGCGGTTCGGTATTGAAGTTCTTCCGGTAATCCGCCTCAAACGCCTGCGTATGCTGCGCATAGGGATTATAGAAATAAGGAGAGAACAGATAGGTGTCCGCCTCGTAGAATCCGTCACGCACTTCGGACGGAAACGCCTGCCATTCGGGATAGCCCAACAGGGCGCAATCGGCCAGCGGACGCAAGGTCCGGAGACGGTGCAGCTCATCCAGGAGTTGTCTGGTCTCGGGAAGCGTGGAGGCATCGGGAACAAAGACGGTCTTCTTGCCCGACGCGAGGGCCTCTCCCATCTGGGCGGCCGTGTACCCGGGCAACAAATCGCCGACTTCGTAACCTTTTTCGACCAACAGATTGCGCAATCCGGCCGACAACGTCAGTTCGTTGGCCTTGGACGAATGCAGGAACACGACTTTCACATTCTTGAACGACTGTCCGAACAATTCGGAAACAAAAACACTCTTGTAAGCATCGGGTGTGTTGAGCATGAACAGATTAGGCGTGCTTTCGATTCCTCCCACCTTGGAGGAAAACGGAACAAGCCACTTGATGTTCTCGCGCGAAACGAACCCAGCCATCTCCGGGAAGTGCCCGGGATAGAGCGGTCCGATTATCAACTGTACTTCGTGCAGTCTGATTCTTTCCAATACGGCTGACAAGTCCGACGATGCCGCCGGTTCATCATACGCATATATATATATGTTCTTGCCATTGCCCTTCATCTTCTCCGTCGCCATGAGCAAACCGCGATAAAACTCGACGGAACGCTTGGCTTCGCCCGCATCGGTCTTCATAGGCAGCATCACGGCAATTTTCAGCTTGTCATAACCGTTCGCAACCGGCTGGGGAGCCGGTTTGGCCTGCACGGCATGAGGAATACATACCCAGGTTCCTTTCTTCAACTTGTATCCGCTCTCCTTCATCTCCGGATTTGCGTTTTGCAACTCCTCGACCGTGATGCCGTACTGTTGGGATATGCTCCACAATGTTTCCTTCTTTTTCACCTTGTGCATTTCACGGCAACCGCCTTCGGCCGGCGAAGCGGCTGTTTCCACCACGGGAATCAACACTTCCTTGCCCGACTTCAAACCGTCTGTGGCCAGTTCCGGGTTCAAACGGATTATCTGGTCTACCGTCACACCGTATTGGCGCGACAAGCGGTAGAGCGTCTCACCTTTCTGCACTTCATGACGAAGTACCTTCTGCTGGGCCATGGCAATTCCCATGCTCCAGAAGAGAAGCATCAGCAGCCCGATGCGCATAACAACTGTTTTTTTCATAAGAAAAAGTATGTTTCGAGCACAAAAATACACAAAATATGCTGACTATTTGGGACTATTGAAAAGAAATACGTACATTTGAAACTAAAATCACTGTTTCCATTATGAGAATACCTTCGGTAAACTTGTTTATTTGTATCATCTGCCTCACGGGCACACTGACCGCCAACGCCCAGAAACGGCCTGCGCGGCAAAAGGCGAAATCACCGGCAAAGGAAGAACAGGTCTCAAAAATTCCGGAACTCATGCAGGCCTATCGGTTCGAGGATGCCATTGAAATCATACAGAAGGAACTCACCGCAGCCAAGCAGGCCCGTAAACCGACCGGTGTGTCGGAATCGGACTTGAGGACGGCACACATCGGCGCCGACATGCTGAGGGGAACGGAAAAGGTCATTTTCATTGACAGCATTGTAGTAGACCGCAAAAGGTTCCTGCAAAACTTTCTTATCAGTCAGGAATGCGGACAGATAGGACTGCCTAAAATGCTTTGTCCGGCCATCCCGACCAAAACAGGTGCGGCCGGACACATGAACGAACTGAAGGACAGAATTTATTATGCCGCGCCGGACTCTGCGGGACTGCTGAAAATACATGCCATCCCCTCATTGGGGAACACATGGGGGCAGCCGCAACTGCTGGACGGCATGGGAACGGCGGACGAAGAACAGGATTACCCATACATGCTGGCGGACGGCGTCACCCTCTACTATGCCGCGCAAGGCAGCGAGAGCCTGGGGGGGTACGACATCTTCGTCACACGCTACAATCCGGAGACACGGAAATTCGTCAAGGCGGAAAACATCGGTATGCCTTTCAATTCGCCGGCCAATGACTTCATGTATCTGATAGATGAGACCGCCAACATCGGCTGGTTTGTCACAGACCGCAACCAGCCCGCCGACAAAGTCTGCATCTACAAGTTCATTCCCAACGAAAGCCGGGATATCTACGATGTCACCCCGGCCAACGAAGAGAAAGTCCGGAGGGCCGCACGCATAGCCGCCATATCGGAAAGCCAGACCGACCGTAAAGCCGTAAAAGCCGCCTTGGAACGCAGCACCGGAGTGAGAAGCGCATCACCGGCCGAAGGCAATACGGCGGCATCATTGCGGATTGTCATCAACGACGGCACGGTATATACTTCTTTGAAGCAGTTCAGAAGCGGAACCGCACGCCGCATTGCAGAAGAATGGCTGAAGGAATGTGACAAACGGGAACGTCTGGAAAAGGAACTCGACCGGCTGCGGCAACAATATGCCGGTAACAAATCGGAAGCTGTAGGAACGAGAATCAGACAGGCCGAACAGGAGATGAATGCACTGGACCGTTCCATCAAGACCTTGGCAAAGAACATGAGACGCGCGGAAATGCAATGAATTTCCGGCCGGAGAATATCGTAACACATATTTCAAAATACGCACATCCTATGAAAAAGCAATTGGAAAGTTCGGAACTCATTCTAAACTCAGACGGATCGATATTTCACTTGCACCTTCTGCCTCATCAGATTGCAGACAAGATTATCCTGGTGGGCGACCCGGGCCGGGTCCCCGTAGTTGCCGGCCACTTTACGGACATCGAATGCGATGTGAGCAACCGCGAATTCCGCACCATGACGGGATACTTCGGGGGGAAACGCATCACGGTGCTTTCCACCGGTATCGGATGCGACAATATCGACATTGTCATCAATGAACTGGACGCGCTGGCCAACATTGACTTCGAGCACCGCGAAATCAAGCCCGTTACGCGCTCGCTCGAAATCGTCAGAATAGGAACTTGCGGCGGGCTGCAGCCGAACACTCCAGTCGGAACATTCATTGCCAGCGTAAAGAGCATCGGGTTCGACGGCCTTCTCAATTTCTACGCCCGGCGTAACGAGGTCTGCGACACCGAAATGGAAGCCGCGTTCGTGAGACACATGGACTGGCACGGCAGCCAGTGCATCGCACACCCTTATGTCGCTCCGGCTCACCCCGAGCTCATAGAACGCATAGCCGGACCGGATATGGTACGCGGCATAACCATCGCATGCGGAGGCTTCTATGGTCCGCAAGGAAGAGTACTGCGACTGCCTTTGGCCGACCCGAAGCAGAACGAAAAGATTATCACCTTCGAGCACAAAGGACTTCACATTACCAATTTCGAAATGGAAAGTAGTGCGGTCGCCGGATTGTCCGGAATGTTAGGACACAAAGCGCTGACATGCTGCATGGTCATTGCTAACCGCATTGCTGGAAAGGCCGACACGAACTACAAGAACTCCATCGACCTGCTGATTAAAACTGTGCTGGAACGCATCTGATTTGTGCTCATCGGCCCAACCGCCATCCATAACTGGAGCTATCCGTCTATCAACAACTGTTTTCCCAACAAATCCCCCTGTATCCACCGTGACCGGACAGGTATTCAAGAAAACTTCACACTCGTTATAAAAAACATGTTATTTGACATATAAAATTATTTGGCGGAACAAAAATAAACACCGACATTTGCAATGTTATCCTAAAACAATCTTTTTACCTTAAGAACTAATACCTATTGAAAACTAAAAGCAGCCCGTTGTGAAACGGGCTGCTTTTGCATGTCAAACCGACCGCATATTTACGGCGATTAGAGGGAACTCTATTATTATTGTTCAAAACAAAGTATCCCTGACCGCACATGTGCGGTCAGGGATACCGATAATAGGATTACTTGTTATACAGAATCTTCTTTCCGTTACTAATGTAGATGCCGGGAGCACTGGGGGCGTTCACACGACGTCCCTGCAGGTCATAGATAGCATCGGATGCCTGTGAGGGAGCAGAGATTACGTCAGAAACACCTGTACCAACAACCTTGATGGGATGGTAAGGATTATCCTCCGTAAACTTGTATGCACCGTTGCTGGCCCAATCCAGAGAGAAGCGTACAAAGCGCATGGTAAAGCCGCCGTATACACCATTCTCTTCGTAATATACGCCCAGAGTTCCATCAGGCAGAACTGTAGCTGCACTGTAGCAGGAACCAATGGGACAAATAGTCTTGGGAGCAAGGAAAGTCTCACCCTCATCGGTAGACAAGGCAATGCTGACATTCTGACGACTACCGCTATTGGGCAAAGTCTGGAATGCTATATTCCATGGGTTACCCTCAAGAGTAGAACACCAAACCATGTACTCACCATCACAAGCATTACCGGAAATACCGGAAGTGAAACGGGTCTGAGCAGGATAGTGCCAGTTTTCGCCTCTGTCCGAAGTTACGTTATGGTAGTTATAACCACCAGCACGTACACTGATGGCAAGGTCGCCATTGTTACGCTCCAAAGTCTTAGGCTCATCGGCAGCCGTCGTACCACTGGTACCGCTGACATACCAACTGTCACCATAGTCATCACTCATGAAGAAATAGAAGTTCTGGCTGTTATCTGCCTCACGGTTCACGAAACTTGATACAAGCGTACCATCACGCAATTGCAGTGCGGCACCAGAACCGGAGAAACCGCTCTTCCATGTCTGTGTCTTGGGATTGCTACAATTAGCACCGAACAAATCGTCAGTATGGTCTATAGGCTTACTCCATGTCAGACCGTTATCTTCACTTATGATAGTCTTCCAACGTGGAGGCTCCTGAGCCGTACCACCGAAGAATCCATGTCCATAAGGGCCTGCACTGGTCATAATACCTATAATTCTACCGCTCACACGGTCCGTCACCAAAGAGGCATCTCCATGACCATAATCGCCACCAAGTTCTGCAGTACCAGCCACAGTGACGGGATCACTCCATGTTCTACCTTCATCGTCTGAATACTGAGCCACTACATAACAATGGCGCGGAAGGTCGGCTGCATGGTCCTTACGGTCGTCAGAGAGAGCGACAAGCCGTTTGCCATCCTTAGTAAGGGTAATAGACGGGATACGGTAATAGAGAGAGCCCTTATCCATAGGCATGAGCACAGAGCCTTCTGAAAGGAATACGGTAACAGCATGCGCAGGGTTACCATTGTCTTCCTCTATCTCCTCACCATCCACGGTATAAGAAGTAATGGCAGCATCCACGGTGTTACCTTCCTTGGCATCGTCTGCTATGTCGTATGCAATCCACAGATAGTGCTCACCGGGAATAAGCGCCTTGCTGCCGGTGATTGTGAAAGTATTGTCGGCATTCAATGTAGCCTCACCGAAAAGTTCACCATTTTCATTACGCCAAGGCATCTTGTTATCTGCATCAACAAACAACTCACGTGGATTCAAAGCAAAGTATGCCTTCACCTTAGTCACATCAGCAGCTCTTGTACCAGAGAACGTACCTTTGACTCCCTCGAACTGACAAGACTCAGTAAGTCCGCTAACGGTAAGTGTGGAACGGATAATGGCCTGGTCCTTGTTGCCAATACCTGTAGTAACCTTACCCTGTACCACTCTCGTAGCAGACACTGTTGCGGTTGCATTGCTGACATCAACCTCATCGAATCTCCACAGAGAAGCATTGCCGGCCGCAGCCCCCCAGCGTACGATTACCTGACCGTCAGACTGGGCATGCAGTTCGGTGCCACTATCCTTGATGATAAAGAAACCAAAGGAATCTTCTATGGTATAGGCATAGTTGGGAGAACCAACAACACCGAAACGGGTTGCATTTCCTGTGCCTGAGGGCGGTGTGTCGAAATACTCACCACTATAATTCTTGATAGCAATCTTGCCATCCTTCTCCCAGAAACTCCAGATACGGTTTGCAAGGAACTTCTTGTCGCCGAAACGCATGGCACCTACTTCCTCGTCATAATACATAACCTTGCCGGCACAATAAGTTGTATTGCTATTAGAAGCAGCATTGGTGATGTAATACCAATGCTCTTCACCCTCGGTACTGATTTGCGGCTTTTCAGGAACATCAAGCTTTACCTTGACGGTGAAGTCTGTAAGAGTGACAGGCTTACCATTGGTTCCGGCCAAAGTGAAGGACACGGAAGCAAGTCTCTGCTTGGTTTTGCTGATAGTCTGTATCTCGGATGAGGTAGTATACACCTTTCCATCCTCCATAGTGAGGGTAATAGCAGTTGTATGACCGCTATTGGCAAAAGAGAAAGAATACTCCTCAATGACATAACCGGCAGGAGGAGTAATGGTATAGACGGAACTTCCAGACTGACCGGTGAAAAGATTTACATTATCACCATTCCAGTTCATGTTGTTCGTAGTGCCACAACCGAACTGCAACTGAGGTACGCCTTCTGTACTGCTCTTCCATACACAAGCAAAACTTGAGATGATACTACCATTGCTATGATACATTATTCCATTCTCCTTGTCTACGATATAACTGATGTTGGGCAATACCACCTCAGGTTCGTTAGCCACGGAAATCTTGAACTGACAACCGGCATCGGAACGGTCACTTCCCTTATTGGCCTCATTACTCCAATTGTATATCTTGTAGTTTTGAGCACCCTGTGTCTGGTTGAGTTGCACCTCTCCGGATGAGATGATGTAGTAACCGGGAGTATTGGCATAACTCAAAGTCCATCCGGTAGAGGGTCTTTCGGCCACAGTAGTTATTTGCGTATTGTATGTGGCTGTCGGTTGGAGATAACAATTATATTCGCGGTTTACTATATCGTAAGAATTGTCATCACGCAGGACGAACTTCCACATGGATGTTGCTTTGTTGGCTGTCGTGTTAGTACCCTGGACACCATTAACGACACCTGTTGCGGTAACATGGTAAAGGGGCAAACGCAAAGAAGTGAACTGGTACCAGTTTTCTTCGGTATCCGTGCTGGCTTTGGGCATATTCAGAGCCTGCAACTTCAAAGTGTTGAGTTTGGAAACTTCCTCTGTAACCTCTGCTTCCGTAAGAGTATTCTTGGCCAAAAGTGCAGTGGCAGCAGCAGCCTCTGTATTAAACTGGTCCATAAGAGCGGCACCGTATTGACCAACCTCGTCACCGACTTCTACCAGCAGACCATTGGCGATAGCCTGAGATATTTGACAGCGCAAATCTGCCTGAGTCTTGTTGGTTTCAGCCTCGGCATCGGTAAGTACGGTATAAGTATCTGACGGGAAGTCTGCAACGAGAGCTTCCTTCATCTTCTGCGCCACCTTGACATACCCCAGACCACCGAGATAGTTCGCCGGATAGAAATACTTGGAATTTGCGACACCGTTGCTGACCAACGTTGTATAGATATCCAGATACTTCACATTGTCATCCGCACTTTCATCGGCAAGAGACTTCATGTAAGCGTTGAGCACTGTGACACGGTTTGTGTTTGTTGCAGCCGTAGTGACAGGGCACAGAGACATCAGATAGAGTTTGGAAGAAGGTGATTTCGCCTTAATCTTGTCCACAAGAGCTTTGTAATCAGCCTTGACTTGCTCAATATTGGCATTACCGTTGGCATCTGCCGTACCTGTATAAAGGAAAATAGCCTTGGCATCCTGCTTGGTAACACCTGTGTTGGCATAAGTGGCATCTACCAGCTTACTTGTGCCGTCAATATTACCACCATACCCCCAACCGTTACCACGGTTCTTGATGTTGGGAGAACCTAAAAGTTCCTGCCATTCGCCACACTTAATCATTTCGTCACCGAAAACCAGAACATCGTCGGTGGAAATTGGCATAACGCTTGAAGCGGTGGCACGCATACCATTAGAAGATCCGAGGCCGCCATTCTGCTGTACGTCTATAGTATTTGCAGGATACAAGGTAGTAACGCCCTCTCCAAGGTATTGACAAATGGCATCGGTCCATATTCTGTAAGCAGCAGCAGTAGGATGCAACCTGTCGTAACTGTAATCGTTGTTATTGGCAATACCGGCAAGTTTGTCATACAAATCAATGTATGTGAGCCAATCCGCATTCGTTGCTTCCACGTACGCCTTGATAGCCGCGTTACTTCCCGTCACCCTATCCACAGGCCTGTTACTTGTGTTATTCGGGAGAATACTGTACAGGTATATCTCCGTCTCAGGATAACGCGCATGTATGCGGTTTACTATAGACTTGATGTAATTCAGAAGCTGCTCAGGACCAAAGTTATTGCCGTTAGTAGCAATATCATTGGTTCCAATCATCATAAAGACCTTGGCAGGCTTCTTTCCCAAGTAGGCTTCCAGATTGTTACTCTGTTCGGTAGAGTATCCACCGGAATTACCGCGATTGACAATAGGCAGATAGTTTCCGTCTTTGTCTTTGAACACTTCGGGCCAAAAATGCATGTCGGTAATACTATTACCGATGAACACAATACTGCCCTCTGCAGGTGAGAGAACCTTGAACGAATCATAGCGATGATTCCTAAAGGGTTCATCTGCCCACATACTCAGCACACAAACTGTGGCTAAGAGCGAAAGTAGAATCCTTCTCATAGTGTGTTAATAGATTAATAAATATGGTTTAGGTTTTTCCGTATAAAGATAAATAAAATAATGCAATATCTTGTCGTTTTTTATCAAAAAGCCACACCAAACTATCATAATCCCGATAATCAGGGTATCTTGTAGGGTATGTCCCGTCCTGAAAGATGTTGACTGGGATTTGTATTGATATTTGTTAATATA
>ERZ827108.379-NODE-379-length-77044-cov-9.498980_pt1 | contig 77044 bp, 83 predicted proteins | sample MGYA00519921_ERZ827108 | MGnify/ENA primary metagenome ERZ827108 (study PRJEB31778, sample SAMEA3449258) | human gut metagenome | biome: human gut; feature: human-associated habitat; material: faeces | place: United Kingdom | collected 2010/2012 ... | reverse complement strand
GGAATCGGGATTCGACCTCAAAGCCATCCCGGTCGTGATGCTGGGCGGAGGTGCACCGGTAGTCAAGGGCAATGGAGTATAGCAAAAATCTTTATAAACGTAAACTATTATTGCTAACCGGATACAGTACTAGGTTAAAAACTCTGAATATATTGCCGCCATAATTCAAATCCCTATCTTTCTGGGATTTGAATTATGGCGGCCCATATGTTTTGACATTACTATTCCACAATCGAACATCACATGATCTGTGCTCCGGAGACGTAGCCAAACAGGAATATTCCCAGAAAAAGCGACTCGACCACAATTACATATGTCCGCAATTCCGACCTATTCTTAACCAGAGCGGCAAGCAGAATGAAGAACACAAACCCGCACGAAAGGTATCGGCCACCGCTCAGCAGCCACGAGAGCGAATAGTTTGCGATCAAATAACAAAAAGCATATGCTAAGATACTCGAAGAATTTTTGCGGGATCTCAACGAAAGAACAAGAATGACAAAAAAGACGATAAATAAAATCAGCTCCGGCAGCCACACAGCCCATGCCATAGATTGCTGAAACTGCCTGCCCAGATAGCTCACGATATATTTCAGCGTATCCGTGACCCACATCGGACCTTGATACCAATGCTGCTGATGAATCACATAGGCAAACGGATTGCCGTCTACGAGATAGTTCAAAAGCCAGTAGCCGAGCATTCCCAAACAGGGCAAGAACAGCAGCGGAATGTACATTGCCTTTTGGGCGAGCCTTTTCATCGACGCCTTGATCGGAACAACAAGAGGTTTAACGCTTTTGAAAAACTCTATAACGCCTGGCAAAACAACCAAAATGCCGATCATCCGCGTGAGCGCCGCAAAAGCGCCCCAAATTCCAAAGGCAAGCCACTTGTGCTTATGTGCATAGTAAAGCGCAGCCGCCGTCGTCAATAAAAACAGTCCCTCTGTCATGACCGTACCGAAAAAGAACGAAAACGGGAAAACCGACAGGAACAGCACCGCATCATCGGCAACCGATTTATCATAGCTTTCAAACGCCAGCTTGTGTACCCAGCAGCACCCCCATGAAAAGCACAGTGCCGAAACGAGCGCGCCTGCCAGCGCGGTGTTCGGAATGATAAGCTTCACGATTCGGACAAGCCAGACGTAACAGGGATAGAATACCAGAAAGAGATGCTCTCCGTTTTCCTGATACGCGCTGTATCCCTTGTCAATTAAATTGATATAGTGATTTGCATCCCACAATCTGAGCTTTGCCAAGCAGTCCCAGAGCGACACTTGTTCATTCGATCCGATCATGATGCAAAACAGGGCAGCGACCATGACCAAAATCCGGACGCCGAGCGCAAAGCCGAACGTTTTCCATTCATTAGGATATGCCGCCCTGCAATCGAAGTCCTCCTCCGGCAGGACAGCATGTTTCGCGGATTTTGGGGAAAGGCCGAAATCAAGCAGGCATTTATAAAGGAGAACACAAAACAACAAAACGATCGGAACGGATAGGATCACATTATAAAGCAATTTCTCTCATCCTCATCTTCTCTTGGATTAATTCCGAGCTATACCAGAAAATAGCGTTTAAATGGATACACGGTAAAAAGCAATTGGAATTCCTGGCTTTCAATAGAGTCCCATTCTTTCTCGGAAAAAAACATGCGTTCCATTTGTATACTTAATGATACTACTTTAAAAACGGGAGTTGTTCCATTTTGTCACAGTGGTATATTTTTGAGATTAAATGGTTTTGATCTGTCAATGCAAATAATGAATAAAAATAGCGCGTATCCACTTCAAGTGAATACGCGCTACCGTTAATATTAAATAATGCTACCGATTAGACAAAATCCGTGAAATTCTTCGCTGCCTGTGTTATAATTTATTCAAGCTCTGGAATTTCTCAAACAGTTGAATATACTCCAGTATGTGCTGTTGCTCTTGGAGACTCATCTTGGAAAGCGTTTCGATAATTTCTTTTATGATGATATTCGGAGGAAGTCCGACCTCGGACGCAATATACAGATCACCAATTAAAAGAGGAGTCTCATCACATGCGTATTTTGTCTGGCGTAGATAATCTTACTTATTTATTTTGTGACTTGGTAGAAATAGGACTCGATTTTTTTGAACTTTTACGTATATACTGTGACAACGATTTTCTGCCTTATTTTGGAGATGTACAACAGCCATTCACCTTTCCGCACCCAGATAGGTTCTGCAATCTCGACCAAAAGGACATTCGGAGAGGGATCTCACGTTGGACGGGTTCAAAATATCGCTCAGCCTCTATCGATGCTGTTGTACTGGAAATATATCATCATATTGCCGATAGGCATATCGGCAGTTACGTCTACCACAGCAATCGTAACCCCAAAAACATAAAAGCAGCCGATGATATATATGTTTTGTTTGTGTTCTCTAGTTCTGCAACCTTTATAGACTTAAATAAAAAGAAATTCTATTTCTTTCAGGAGGAACCTCATGATAAAAATAGCCGTTTGTGATGATAATCCATATGAATTGGAAGAAGTAGCCGAAAAAATCAAAATTTATCTTGATCAGCAAGAGACTGCACTCCAGACAGTAGTTCAAACCTTTCAATGTGGCGAATATCTTATAATGGAAATTGAGTCTGGGCACCCCGCCGATATCTTTATTTTGGACGTAGATATGCCAGGTATGAACGGATTTGAGCTTACCGAAGAGATTCGAAAACGTATCCCCGCTCCTATCATTATCTTTCTTACATCCCATATTGAATATGGATCCAAAGCCTGTAAAAACCGGGCTTTCAGATATATTTATAAGCTAAATATTGATGAAGAACTTTACGAAGCTCTCGACAGTGGATTTCTGGAGTTGCGTCATATTGAAGAACGCTCCATTACTGTTACTCATTATAATGAATATTATCGGATACCTTATTCCAACATTAAATATATCCGCCGCGGCGGGCGTCAATTGAGCATTGAAACACTTGCTTCAGCTTCAATTTTCGATAACAGAGGAGTGAAAGAATTCTTGGAGGCGCTGAATGACAGTCGTTTTGTGCTAATTGACCGCGGATGCATATTAAACGTGGATTTTGCTAAACAGATAACGGGCACAGAAGTGATACTCACCACTAACGAGCGCCTGGCAATTAGCCGTCGCATGCTCAAAAATTTGAAGTTAGCTCTCATCAGAGAGTGGAATATTTAGCTGCAAAAAAACAGAAAGGAAGCCCAATTATGCTTCTTTATACCCTCGTGGAATTATCTGCATCCTTTATAGAATCCTTGTTGGTTATCAGCACAATAACACGCATAAGCGGTAAAAAGCACACGAATCCGCAACACATTCTATTGATTCTAGCGGCAACATGTGTAATGACAACTATAGTTACCTTTATGAACATGTGGGAATCCTTTTCATATTTAACCATAGTTATAGCTGCAACATATTCTATTTGTATTACGAAACTTACATCGAACGGTCGTCTTTTGCTCCGCACCGTATCTTGCATGCTTACTTTATTTTTTCTACATACCCTAGATTATGTAGTTGGCTTTAGTGTGAGCATGATCATCGGCCAATCTCAAGATATTTTCCATGGATTTGAACTGATGATGAAAACTGGAACCATTAGAACAATATATACAGTAATAAACAAAGCTCTCCAAGTATCCCTGTTTTTCCTATTGGGGGCTCAATATGAAAAAATCCGACAATTTGATAAGAGATATCTGGGGATTCTTCTCGGAATCACCACATCATGCTACATTATTATGTCAATTCTTCTCAGCCTAATCATGACTGATTCTCTGTTTGTCATGCAGATAGCTATTGTCGTTTCGTGGATATTTATAATGAGCTGCTTAGTAGCAATCATTACCATCATTTCGATACATTCAAAATATATAAAGAAAGAACGAGAGACTGTGATGATTTCTTTGACAAATGAGTTAATGGAAAGAAATTATCAGCAACTCCATAAGAATCAGCGATTGATCGCAAAACAGGTTCACGACTTTACAAACCATCTAAAGACCTTAAAAGGGATGTTGGACAAAGATACAGAAGCGGAACAATATGTTGGCAAACTACTTGCGATAACATATCGCGAATCAAAACTTTGTCATAGCGGATGCGATGTAATCGATGCAATCATAAACTGCAAAGTATCAGAAGCAACGGCAGGACATATTGCATTTACTTATAAGGTTCAATTACCGGAACCCATACATGTTTCCAGTGTGGACATCTGTGCTGTTCTCTCAAACCAAATTGACAACGCTCTGGAAGCTTGCGCCGATATTCCCAACCAGCAAGAACGCTTTGTCCAAGTTACTCTTTGGCAAAAAGAGACTTTTTTGTTTTTTAAAGTAGTCAACAGCGTTTTAGTTAATCCCTTCATTGCAGGAAATACTTTAATCAGCAAGAAAAAAGGAAGCGGGCATGGATTAGGACTTATTAACATTCGTGACACTGTGGAAAAATACGACGGGACTTTGGATAATCAGTTTTCTGGAAATCAATTCATATCTATAGCAATGATGCAAAATACCATCTAATACAAAAATTCACACCATGAAAACCTGAAACAATTTATTCTTGAGTTCGGCAAAGACTTCACCTTTATTGGGGAAGAATATCGCGTTCAGGTGGACGGTCAGGACTTCTATATTGACCTTCTGTTCTACAACCGCGCGCTGTCCTGCCTCGTTCCCATCGAACTAAAAATCGGTAAGTTCAAGCCGGAGCATATCGGCCAGATCAACTTCTATCTGGAAGCTCTCGACCGGGATGTGAAGAAGCCGAATGAAAACCCCAGCGTGGGTGTCATACTCTGCGACGGCAAGGATGATGCCGTCGTGGAATACGCACTGAGCCGCAGCATGTCACCTATGCTGGTTTCCGATTATACCCTCTGTCTGCCCGATAAAAAGCTCCCGCAAAATAAACTGCGCGAACTGACCGAGTTGGCCCTCGAAAACGGTGAGGGAGACGAAGAATAAAGCATCCTGTTCTGAAGCATTCTCATTTTCTGATGGTATCTTTTCCGTCGCGTAATCCCAGAAAAAAGGACTTTGCGTTTTGCAAAGTCCTTTTTTCAACAAGATAAATCCCTTGGGGATTTGTGAAACTGCCCTTTGGGCGGTGAAGTGTCTTAGGACGTTTATAAAAAGGAAAACCGCCGACCTTCGCAATCATCTCGCGCAGCAGCTCCGGGTTTTCCAGCATGGGGCACGGGCGCAGGTGGTTCTCGTTGAACGGCCGGCCATCGTGGTACGCCATGAAGAGCGGCGACTGCAGGACTTCGAGCAGTGCTTTTTCGCGAATGTTGGAATCGGAATAGTGGATGAACACGCACGAGCGGCTCGCCGCCGGTGTAGATATACAGGTATACGCCGAGCTCTTTGCCCTGCGTGATGTCAGAAATTATAGAGAAAACAAAAGCGCCGGGCTTCCATGAAAGCTCGGCGCTTGATTTATTGATGAAAATTATACGAACTGGGACGGGTCTACACGGGTGCCGTTTTGGTAGACCTCAAAGTGGCAGTGGTCACCGAAGGAATAGCCGGTATCGCCGACATAGCCGATGACATCGCCCTTGTTGACCCACTGGCCCTCGCTGACGGCGACGGAGCTCATGTGTGCGTACAGGGTGGAATAGGTGCTGTCGTGGTAAATGGAGACGTAGTAGCCCCAGGAATAGCCCCAATCATCGGAGCCGTTTGCGGTCATGACCGTACCGGAGCGGGATGCCACGATCTGCGTGCCGCGGCTTGCGGGGATATCCATGCCGTAGTGGCCGTTGCCGAATGCACAGCTGACGCCGGTCCAACCCGGAACAGGCCATGCAAAGCTTTCACCGGAATAGTCATCGTCATAAGACGGCTGCGGCACCGGGGTCGGGGTGGGGGTCGGCTTTACGGTCGGCACCGGGGTCGGTGTCGGGGTAGGCATAACGTTGCCGTTATCGTCCACTTCTTCTTCAGGCACCGGGGTCGGCGTAGGTGTAGGCTCTACGGTCGGTACCGGGGTCGGGGTGGGCGTGGCCTTTGCCTGTGCCATCTGCTGCTGCATTTCGGCGATCTTTGCCGCCATCATGTTTGCGAGCACGTATTCTTCTTCCTCGGTACGGGAAAGCTCGGTCTCGGCACTGCTCTTATCGGAGCGAATCTGCTCGAGCAGGGCGGTGTTGTCGCTTTCAAGCTGCTTTAATTCTTCTTCGCTTGATTCATACAGCTTTTTGGCATCGGCGAGCGCGGTCTTTTCTTTTTCAAGCTCTTCGCGCTGTGCCTTTGTCTCGTTCATGTACGCTGCAACCGTATCAATGAGCTGCTTATCGTGGCGGGTGATGGTGGAGACGGCCTCTGCGCGCATGGAGAAATCATGCAGGCTTTCGGAATTGAAGAGAATCTCCAGTGTGCCGACGGTGCAGCCGGCGGAGTACAGCACGGCGAGACGCTTTTTCAGAAGCTCCATGGTATCGGAGATCTGATCTGCGGAATCGCTGAGCTCTTTTTCGAGCTTTTTAATGCTGGTGTTCAGCACGGTGATGTCGCTGTTTGCGGTATCGATCTGCTCCTTGATGGTATCAATCTTTTCGGAGAGCAGGGTAAGATATTCGGCCTTATCGGCCTCCTGAGACTCCAGAGAGGAGATTTTGTTTTCGAGGTCGGCCTTTTTGTTGGCGAGCTCGGTCTGCTTGGCTTCCATATCGGCTACGGTATCGTCGGCGTAGCTGAGCGGTGCGGCACAGAGCAGCAGGGCGGAAAGCACGGCTGCAGTGATGCGCTTCATGTTTTTAGAAAACAGCTTCAACGGAAAAACTTCCTTTCAGCAATAAATTTCGATTTCATAAAAGGGCATACGAACCCCTTTAATACACGGGACTATTCTACATGATAACTTCCGATTTTTAATTCCATAAAAGAATTAAAATGCAAATTGCTACGAAAAAAGAACAGATTTATTTCAGAATTCTTACAAGAGAGCCCAAGTCGGTATCAGCTTCGAGATAACTTTACGGGGAAAAGGAGGGCACTTCAAAGGAAAAAGAGGATGCGCGAAAGCGTTTTACTTGACATTTTGCCGCGAAACGAGTACAATATCAGCGGTTGTTCGTTAGTTTGTTTAACTAAATTTATCGAAAAACGGCACAAATGGGCGAAAGGAGTGTGCAGCATGTCCGGCTTTTCTGCGAAAGCAAACGAGCTTCTGGTGGAGATCTATCGCAATGTGCAGATCTTAGAGCAGAACGAACTGAAAAAACAACGGCTGAACATCTCCATCAACGAGATGCACATGATCGAGCTCATTGCCAAAGGCAAAACCGGCATGACGGTCAGCGAGATCGCCCAGCAGCTCAAGGTGACAAAGCCCTCCGTTACGGTGGCGGTGAACAAGCTGGTGCAGAAGGGCTACTGCGAAAAGCAGCGCCTGCCCGGCGACGGCCGCGCGGTGCAGGTAATGCTAACGCCCGAGGGCAAAAAAGTGGAGGCGTTTCACCGCCGCTGCCACCGGCGCATCATTGCGGAGATCTGCGAGGATCTTTCGGAAGAGGAGCGCGAGGAGCTTTTGCGCACCATGACGCGCATCAATTCTTATTTTCAGACGAAATTGTGATTTCTTTAAGTTTCTTTCAATGATTTGCGCGGCAAATCATTGGGAGACCCCTTAATTGGGTCTCCCACACCTCAACAGTCCACTGGACTGTTGAGGTCCCCGTCCTGATTTTTGGGAGGCAAAAAGATTTCGCCATTTGCGAATGGCGACTTAGGGCGCTGCCCTAAGAACCCGCAAGTTTTCTGAAGAAAACTTGACTAAAGACTTTTAACAAATATTCACTTTAACAAGGTTATTATATTGCCTTTACGGCGCTGCCGAAATTTTTTCGGCCGGAAAGGAAAGAAAACTATGAGCTTTAAAATTTTAGGTACAGGCAGCTACGCGCCGGAGCATGTTGTGACGAACGACGACCTCTCTGCGCTTGTAGACACCAACGATGAATGGATCACACAGCGCATCGGCGTGCGCTCCCGCCACATCAGCGAGACGGAAACGAATGTGGACATGGCGGTGAAAGCGGCCGAGCGCGCGCTGGAAAATGCGGGTATCTCTGCCGATGAGCTCGACCTCATCATTGCGACGACCATCACGGGCGACACGCTTTCTCCGGGCACGGGATGCATGGTGCAGAACCGCATCGGCGCGCACTGCCCGGCGTTTGACCTTGCGGCGGCCTGCAGCGGCTTCCTCTTTGCGTTGGAAACGGCGGCGGGCTTCCTTTCCCGCGGCGCGTATAACCGCGTGCTTGTCGTCAGCGCAGAGCGCATGAGCGGTATCATCGACTGGACAGACCGCGGTACGTGCTGCATCTTCGGCGACGGCGCGGGCGCGGCGGTGCTCGGCAAGGGCGACGGCCTTGTGGCCTCTCACCTGATGACAAAGGGTGGCGACGACGTGATCACAATTCCGACGCGCTATGACCGTTCCCCGTGGTACAAAAATGAGATCAGCAAGATTACGTCTGTACACATGAACGGCCGCGAGACGTACAAATTTGCCGTTATGGCGATGTCCGACAACATCAAGGATCTGATGGCTTCGGCGGGCGTTGCGGGCGAAGACGTGGCGCTTGTCATTCCCCATCAGGCAAATTACCGCATTATCAACGAAGCGCGACGCAGAATCCCCGACATTGCGCCGGAGAAGTTCTGCATCAACATCGACCGCTACGGCAACACGTCTTCCGCGAGTGTGCCGATCCTCTTGGATGAGATGAACCGCGCGGGCAAGATTCACGAGGGCGACCTCATCATTCTGGCGGCATTCGGCGGCGGTCTTTCTGCAGGCGCCATGATCATCCGCTGGTAAAAACACGACATACAGTCAAAAATAAAGAAAAACCGAAACGTTTTCAACAGGCAAAAGCCGGAAAGGGGAAAACATTATGATCTCAACACCGATTTGTGACATGCTTGGCATTCGCTACCCGATCTTTCAGGGCGGCATGGCTTGGATCTCGGACGGCAAATTAGCAGGCGCCGTTTCCGAAGCGGGCGGCCTTGGCATTATTTCCGCTATGAACGCAAACGCAGAGTACCTGCGCGAGCAGATTAAAATTGCAAGAGAACTGACCGATAAGCCCTTTGGTGTGAACATCATGCTGATGAGCCCGTTCGCGGACGAGGTGGCAAAGGTGGTCGCGGAGGAAAAAGTGGCGGTCGTAACGACCGGCGCGGGTAACCCCTCCAAATATATGAAAGACTGGCTTGCGGCTGACATTAAGGTTATCCCGGTCGTGGCATCCGTCAGCATGGCACGCCTGATGCAGCGCGTGGGCGCTTGTGCGGTCATTGCGGAGGGCGGCGAAAGCGGTGGCCATATCGGCGAAACGACCACCATGGCGCTTGTGCCGCAGGTGACGAGCGCAGTGACGATTCCGGTCATCGCGGCGGGCGGCATCGGCGACGGCCGCGGCGTGGCGGCAGCATTCATGCTGGGCGCTGTGGGCGTGCAGCTCGGCACGCGCTTCCTGGTTGCAAAGGAGTGCGGCGTGCACCAGAACTACAAAAACAAGGTCTTAAAGGCCAATGATATTGCGACGATGGCGACCGGCAAGCGTCTCGGTCACCCGGTGCGCAGCATCAAGAACCCGTACACAAAGGAATATTTTAAGCTCGAGTACAGCAATATTTCCGACGAGGAGCTTGAAGCGTACGGCAGAGGCGCTTTGTACCGTGCGGCCGTGGAGGGCAACGAAAAGACCGGCTGCTTCCTTGCGGGCCAGATCGCCGGCATGGTGAACAAAGAGCAGACCGCAAAGGAGATCATCGAAGAGATATTCACGCAGGCGGAAGACGTGCTGAAGGGGGCGACCAAATGGGTAAAGTAGCCTTTGTTTTCTCCGGTCAGGGCGCACAGTACAGCGGCATGGGCAAGTCCCTTTACGAGCACAGCGCGGCGGCGAAGAACGTGTTTGACACGGCGGAGAGCATCCGCCCCGGCACGAAGAACCAGTGCTTTTCCGGCACCTTGGAGGAGATCAGCATCACGAAAAACACGCAGCCGTGCCTGTTCTGCGTTGACCTTGCGGCGGCAGAAGCGCTGCGTGAAGCGGGCATCACGCCCGACATGACGGCGGGTTTCTCGCTCGGCGAAGTGGCGGCGGTGACGTTTGCGGGCATCTTTACAACGGAAGAGGGCTTCTCGCTCGTCACAAAGCGCGGCGAAGCGATGCAGGCGGCAGCCGAGCAGGCAGACAGCGCCATGGCGGCGGTTTTGAAGCTGCCGAACGAAAAGGTTGAGGAGCTGTGCCGTATGCATCAGAGCGTGTTCCCGGTAAACTACAACTGCCCGGGTCAGCTCGTCGTGGCGGGCCTGAAATCAACTTTGCCGGATTTCCTTTCCGACGTTGCCGCAAACGGAGGCAGAGCCGTACCGCTGAATGTGAGCGGCGGCTTCCATTCTCCGTTTATGGAGAGCGCTTCTGCGCGTCTGCACGACGTTTTGGAGACGATGGACGTGGAGGAGCCGACCGTGCCGGTCTACGCGAACTACACGGCGGAGCCGTACACGAAAGAAACGGCAAAAGAACTGCTGACACAGCAGGTGGCACACCCGGTGCGCTGGCAGCAGACCGTTGAAAAAATGATTGAGGCGGGCGTGGATACGTTTGTTGAAGTGGGCGCAGGCAAAACGCTGTGCGGCCTCATCAAAAAGACGAGCCGCGCGGTGAAGGTATATAACGTGGAAGACGCGGAGACGCTTTCGGCAGCGGTGCAGGCGATCCGTGCAGAAGGAGAAAACGCATGAGCTTAAACGGCAAAACGGCGCTCGTTACGGGCGCATCCAGAGGCATCGGCCGCGCCATTGCGCTGCGCCTTGCCGAAGACGGCGCGAATGTGGCGGTCATCTACGCAGGCAGCGCCGATAAGGCCGAAGCTGTTGTGAACGAAATCACGGCGCTTGGCGTAAATGCAAAAGCATACCGGTGCAACGTGGCGGATTCCGCCGCGGTGAACAAAACCGTGAAAGCGGTGACGAACGACCTCGGCAAGATTGATATTCTCGTCAACAACGCGGGCATCACACGCGACGGCCTGATGCTGCGCATGAAGGACGAGGATTTCGATGCGGTGCTCGACACGAATTTAAAGGGCGCGTTCAATATGATTCGCGCGTGCTATTCCGGCTTCATTCGCAAAAAAAGCGGCAGAATCATCAACATTTCCTCCGTTTCCGGCATTATGGGCAACGCAGGGCAGGCGAATTATTCCGCTTCAAAGGCGGGCGTCATCGGTTTGACGAAATCCGTGGCGCGCGAACTCGCTTCCCGCGGCATCACCTGCAACGCAGTGGCGCCGGGCTTTATCCAGACGGACATGACAGAAAATCTCGGCGACAACAATCCGCTTTTAAACAGCATCCCGCTGGGCAGAATGGGCAAGCCGGAGGATATTGCGGCGGCAGTGGCGTTTTTGGCTTCCGACAGCGCGGCGTACATTACGGGCGAAGTGCTGAAGGTAGACGGCGGTTTGGCTATTTAAAACTTGTGAACTTTGAGATTTTACGGGCTTGAAAAAGTTCTTATTGATTAAGTTTTCAACGTAAAAAGATAAATCGGTTCAAAACTTTCAAGAGAAAGGAGTGCTTCCGTTTCGGAAGCCTGAAAAATATGGAAAGAAGAGTAGTTATCACGGGTCTCGGCGCAGTTACCCCGATCGGCAACGATGTGGATACGTTCTGGGAAAACCTGAAAGCCGGCAAGTGCGGCATCACGAAAATCACGAAGTTTGACTCCACGGACTTTAAAGCGCATGTGGCGGCGGAGGTCAAGGATTTTGACCCGCTGCTGTACATGGATAAGGGTGAAGTGCGCAAGAACGACCCGTTCTCTCAGTTTGCCATCGCGGCGGCAACGCAGGCGGTGAACGACAGCGAAATCATGGGCAAGATTGACCCGGAGCGCTTCGGCGTGTATTTTGGTTCCGGTATCGGCGGCATCCAGACGTTCTCCAATCAGGTGACGGCGCTGGACGAAAAGGGCCCGCGCCGCGTTTCCGCGTACTTTATCCCGATGCTCATTGCGAATATCGCGGGCGGCAACATCGCCATTAAGTTCAACGCGCAGGGCTCCTGCCTGCCAATCACCACGGCGTGCGCGACGAGCAACAACGAGATCGGTGAAGCGTACCGCGCCATTAAGCATGGCTATCTCGATGCCATCATCGCCGGCGGCGCGGAAGCAGCCATCGTCCCTGTGGGCGTGGCGGGCTTCGGCAATATGACGGCGCTGACCACCTGCCCCGACCCGGAAGACGCTTGCTGCCCGTTTGATAAGCGCAGAAGCGGCTTTGTCATGGGCGAGGGCGGCGCGGCGCTCATTCTCGAAGAATATGAGCACGCAAAGGCGCGCGGCGCGAGAATGTACGCGGAGATCGTGGGTTACGGCGCTACGGACGACGCGCACCACATGACTGCCCCGGATCCGGAGGGCAACGGCGGCGCAAGAGCCATCCGCATGGCATACGAAGAAGCGGGCGCGGACCTTGCAAACGAGAAAATTTACATCAACGCGCACGGCACCAGCACGCCGCTCAACGAGCGCAGTGAGACGCTGGCCATTAAAAAGGCGTTCGGCGAGCACGCATATGACGTTGTCATCAGTTCTACAAAGTCCATGACGGGCCACATGTTGGGCGCGGCCGGCGCGGTGGAGGCCATTGCTTCCACGCTGGCGGTGAAAGAGGGCATCGTTCCGCCGACCATCAACTACAAAGAGCCGGACCCGGACTGCGACCTTGACGTCTGCCCGAACGAAGCGAGAAAGGTTGACCTTGACCTTGCCCTGTCCGTTTCCCTCGGCTTTGGCGGCCACAACGCTTGTATTGCAATTCGCAAGGTTTTGTAGTAAAATATAGGGTACGACACCGCAGGGCATCTGCGGGAATACCCGGATAAATACCGCTTGATTCAACGGAGGGACGTTTGTGAATATTAAAGACATTGCGGCTTTGGCGGAGATCGTCAAGCAGAACGAGCTGACGAAGCTGGAAATAAACGGCGAAAATATCGTCATCGAGCGCGCCGCGCAGGTCGTGCAGGCGGCGCCAATCCTGAACGCCGTGCAGCCCGCCGTGCCGGAGCAGATGCACACGACGGAGCCCATTGCGGAAGTGAAGGAGAAAGAGGGCGTTTATGTAAAAAGCCCTGCCGTAGGCGTGTTTTACGCCGCGCCGTCTCCGGACAGCAAGCCGTTCGTCGCCGTGGGCGACACGGTGCACAAGGGCGACACGCTCTGCATCATTGAGGCCATGAAGCTGATGAACGAGATCAACAGCGAAATGGACGGCGAGATTGCCGAGATTTGCGTCGGCAACGGGCAGGTCGTCGAATACGACCAGCCGTTGTTCCGCATTATTTAAGATGAAAAGCTCCCGGAGCGCCGCCAAAAAAATGCGCGTCCCCGGGATTTTTCCGTGGAAAGGAATACGTTAGATGAACAAGGAAGAGATCAAAAAGATCCTGCCGCACCGCGAGCCGATGCTCCTCGTAGACGAAGTGGAGCTCATTGACGGCAAAGCGTTCGGCAAGTGCCACATCCGCGGTGACGAATACTTTTTGCAGGGCCATTTTCCGGGCAATCCCATCGTGCCGGGCGTGATTCAGTGCGAAATGCTGGCGCAGAGCGCCTGCGTGCTGCTCGCAGACGGTGCATCGGAGGGCATGACCCCGGTGTTTACGAGCCTCGATAAGGTAAAGTTCCGCGGCATGGTGAAGCCCGGCGATACGCTGGAGACCGAGTGCGAGCTCGTGCGTCAGCGCGGCATGTTCTATTTTGCAAAGGGTACGGGCCGCGTAAACGGCAAGGTCTGCGTTTCGGCAGAGTTCTCGTTTGCGCTCGTCAAGGCGTAAGCCCGGCGGAAAGGAACAGGCTATGTTTACGAAACTGCTTATCGCGAACCGCGGCGAAATCGCGGTGCGTATTATTCGTGCCTGCAAGGAAATGGGCATCCGCACCGTGGCGGTGTATTCCAAGGCGGACGCGGAGTCTATCCACGTGGCGCTGGCCGATGAAGCCATCTGCATCGGCGAGGCGGCAGCGAAGGACAGCTATTTGAATCAGGAGCGCATCATCAGCGCGGCCATTGCGTCAAAAGCGCAGGCCATTCACCCCGGCTACGGCTTCTTGGCGGAAAATGCTTCGTTTGCGAAGCTGTGCAAAAAGTACGGCATCGCGTTTGTGGGCCCGTCCGGCGAACTCATCGACCGCATGGGCGATAAGGACGCCGCACGCAGACTGATGAAAGCGTCCGGCGTGCCGATTATTCCGGGCAGCGGCATTTTGGAAAATGTCGACGAAGCCAAAAAGGCGGCAAAGGAGATCGGCTACCCCGTCATGTTAAAAGCATCGGCAGGCGGCGGCGGCAAGGGCATTCGACTTGTAAAGACCGAGGACGAGCTGGAACAGGCGTTTAAAACGGCATCAAGCGAAGCGCAGCAGGCGTTCGGTGACGGTCGCATGTACATGGAAAAATACATTTACCCGGCAAAACACATAGAAGTGCAGCTGCTCTGTGACGAGCAGGGGCACGTGGTGTGCCTTGGCGAGCGCGAATGCTCCATTCAGCGCAATAACCAGAAGCTGATTGAAGAATCCCCCTCGCCCGGTGTGACAAAGGAAAAGCGCGCCGAGCTGTTTGAGGCGGCGACGAAAGCGGCGAAAGCCGTGGGCTATGTGAACGCCGGTACAGTGGAATTTTTGATGGACCGCGACAAGAATTTCTATTTTATGGAAATGAACACGCGCCTTCAGGTAGAGCATCCGGTTTCGGAGCTCGTCACCGGCAAAGACATTGTAAAGTGGCAGATCCGCATTGCAGCGGGTGTAGAGCTTGACTGCACGCAGGCGGACATTAAAGTGCGCGGCGCGGCGATCGAGTGCCGCATCAACGCGGGCGGCGTGGGCAAAGTGAATTTCCTGCACATTCCGTCCGGCCCGTGGGTGCGCTTTGATACGTTCTTATATCAGGGCTACGAGGTGCCGCCGTTTTACGATTCCATGCTCGGCAAGATGATCGTGTTTTCTTCGACAAGAGAAGAAGCGATACGCAAGATGCAGTCCGCCTTGTGCGAGCTTGTCATCGGCGGTTTGCCGAACAACATTGAAGATCAGATCGATATTATCCGCGACCCCGTTTTCCACAGCGGAGATTATTATACGGACTTCATCAAAAACCGTGAGGGCTGAGGAAGTTCATTTACCGAAGGGAGTAGACCGTTATGAATTTGATGGGTCTGTTCCGCTCGCCCCAGAATGAGCTGGAAAAGGGCGGAAAACAACTGAAAAACCCGCAGGAGGAGCAGCACGAGATCACAATGACATGCCCGAAGTGCGGCACGCAGACCCCGGTCTCCGAGCTTTGGGACGACCTGAACGTCTGCCGCTGCGGCCACCATTTCCGCATGACGGCACGCCAGCGCATCAGCTTTTTGGCGGACGACGATACGTTTACGGAGCTTGATGCCGACATGACGAGTCATGACATTCTGGAGTTTCCGAACTACGAAAATAAACTGAAAAGCGCGCGCCTTGCGACCCGAGAAAAGGAAGCCGTTGTCTGCGGCACCGCAAAGGTAATGGGCGAAGACTGCGCCGTGTTCTGCATGGACCCGCATTTTATGATGGGCAGCATGGGCACGGTTGTCGGCGAGAAGATCACGCGTTTGTTTGAGTATGCCACAGAGCACCGTTTGTCTGTTATCGGCTTTACGGCGGCAGGCGGCGCCAGAATGCAGGAGGGCATTTTGTCTTTGATGCAGATGGCGAAAACGAGCGGCGCGGTACGCCTGCACAGCGATGCAGGGCTCTTTTATCTCACCGTGCTGACCGACCCCACAACGGGCGGCGTGACGGCGAGCTTTGCCATGGACGGTGACGTCATCATGGCGGAGCCTGACGCAATGGTCGGTTTTGCCGGTGCGCGTGTCATTGAACAGACCATCCGCAAAAAGCTGCCGGAGGGCTTCCAGCGTGCGGAGTTCCTTTTGGAGCACGGCTTTATTGATCTTATCACGCCGAGAAGCCGGCAGCGTGAAGTGATCGCGCGGCTCCTGCGTCTGCACAACGAGGGCAAACAGGGTGCCTGCGTACAGCAGGCGGATGTAGGTGAGACAAAGGAGGCTGAAGCATAATGGCAACGGCATACGAAAAGGTTCAGCTTGCTCGCGGCAAGGGACGCCCGAGCGGTCTCAGCTTCATTCAGAATATCTTCCCGGATTTCATTGAGCTGCACGGCGACCGCCGCTTTGCGGATGACCCCGCGGTCATCGGCGGCATCGCGACGCTCGGCGGCCGCGCGGTGACGGTCATCGCCATCGAAAAGGGCGCAGACACAAAGGATAAGGTCTACCGCAACTTCGGTTCGCCGAACCCGGAGGGCTACCGAAAGGCGCTGCGCCTGATGAAGCAGGCAGAGAAATTCCATCGCCCGGTCATTTGCTTTGTGGATACCTCCGGCGCGTTCTGCGGCATCGGCGCAGAGGAGCGCGGGCAGGGACAGGCCATTGCCGAAAACCTTGTGGAAATGATCGGGCTGAAAACGCCGGTCATCTCGATTTTGGTCGGTGAAGGCGGCAGCGGCGGCGCACTTGCGCTGGCGGTTGCGGACCGCGTGTGGATTTTGGAGAACGCCGTGTATTCCGTCGTTTCCCCGGAGGGCTGCGCGAGCATTCTCTGGAAAGATGCAAAGAAAGCGAAGGAAGCCGCAGAGTGCCTGCATCTTACCGCGCAGGACATGGAAAAGCTTGGCGTTGTGGAACGCGTCATCAGTGAATCCGGCAAAACGAAGGCGGAGCTTTTCAGCCGAGTGAAAGAGATGCTTGCCGTGCAGACGGACGAGCTGTGCAAAAAAGACACCGAGACGCTTTTAAAAGAGCGGTATGAGCGGTTTAGAAAGTATTAAAACGCAAAAAAATTAAGACCGACGAAAACGCTGTGGTTTTCGCCGGTCTTTTCATGTTCCGAAAAATCGGTGGTTTTAGGAACACACCGTATTATTCCCCAAACACATGCTTCACGTTTTCCTGCTCGAACTGTTTGTTGTAGAGATCGGCGTAGTAGCCTTTGTTTTGAAGCAGTTCTTCGTGCGTGCCCTGCTCGATGATCTTGCCTGCACGGACAACCAAAATAAGGTCGGCGTGGCGGATGGTCGAGAGGCGGTGCGCAATGAGGAACGAGGTTCGGTTTTCAAGCAGTGTCGAAATGGCGTGCTGAATGAGCTCCTCGGTTTTGGTATCGATGGACGCGGTGGCTTCGTCTAAGACGAAGATGCGCGGGTCGGCCAGCACGGCTCTTGCAAACGAGATGAGCTGCTTTTCGCCGGTGGACAGCTGGTCGCCGCCCTCGCCGACGTCGCTGTCGTAGCCGTTTTCCATGTGCATGATGGCGTCATGTGCACTGACGAGCTTTGCAGCGGCCTCAATCTCCTCGTCCGTCGCGTCTAAGCGGCCGTAGCGGATATTATCACGCACGCTGCCGGAAAAGAGGTGCGGCGTTTGCAGCACGTAGCCGATGCTGGAGTGCAGCCACAGCATGGAGCGCTCGCGATAATCCTTGCCGTCAATGAGGATGCGGCCCTCAGTGGGCTCAAAGAAGCGGCAGGCAAGGTTGACGAGCGTGCTTTTGCCCGCGCCCGTTTCGCCGACAATGGCGACCGTGGTGCCGGCGGGAATATCGAGCGAAAAATGTTCTAAGACGTTTTCTACGCCGTCCGGGTAGCGGAACGTCACGTCGTCAAACGTGATGTGACCCTGAATCGGCTCCCAGTTTTCTCTTTTCGGGTCGAATGCGGTGCCGTATTTTTCAATGACTTCAGGCGTATCTTTGATGAGCGGCTCGCGCTCCAAAAGGGCGGAGACACGCTCAATGTTGACCTGCGTGGAAATAAAATTCGAGATGGTGCGCGCAAGCTGCTGTACCGGGTCGGCAATAATCAAAGCATAGTTGATGAACACGGTCATTTCGCCGACGGTGATGTCGCCGAACAGCACCATGTTGCCGCCCTGATTCAGGACCATCGCAACGCCGATGGCGGTCAGAAAGCTGATGATCGGAATATACACGGCATTTAATCGCACGGCGCGGATCGTTGTGGAGCGCATGTCCTCCGCAACTTTTTCAAACGCTTTGTCGTTCTTTTCTTCGATGACGAGCGTTTTAGATGTTTTTGCGCCGGAGATGCCTTCATTATAATGACGGGTGACCTCGGCATTGATGGCGCGCACGCGGCGGTTCACTGCCAAAATTTTCTTCTGGAACACGACCGTGATGACGGCGATGATCGGGATAATCGCGATGAGGATAAGTGCGAGCTTCCAGTTGACGAACAGCATGATGACAACGCAGCCGAGCACGTACATGGAGCTCCAGAAAATATCCACAAGGCTCCATGCCAAAACCGTGCCGATCTTGCCGGTATCGCTCATTAAACGCGCCATAATGGTTCCGACGGGCGTTGTGTTGTAGTAGGAAAAGTCGAGCGTCTGCAAATGGTCGAAAAGCTTGCGCTTTAAGTCGCGGCCTAAGTACATTTCAACCTTTAAGGCGTAGATTGCCATTAAAATGGTTGTAATGGTCTGCACGACGACCATGGAAAGGTAAACGGCCGTGAAGGGAATGAGGCCTTCCGTCGTGCGCGGCTCGATGAAATTATCCACGGCGTAGCCGGAAAAAAGCGGCTGCACCATGTCAAAACAGGCGCCGAGGATCATCAATGCGATGATTAAAATCATCTGCCACTTATACGGGGCAAGGAACGGAAGCAGCTTTGCCCACGTTTGTAAGGATTTGTTTTTGATTTTCATATCGGTAAATACCCCGTGCGCGGCTTAAGTAGCCGAGCGCTGTGTGTCGTAAATGCGTTTATAGATGCCGTCTTCCTTCGAGAGCGTTTCGTGTGTGCCGCGCTGCACGATGCGACCCTTATCCATGACAATGATCTGGTCGGCATTCATGATGGTCGTGATGCGGTGGGCGATCAAAATCGTTGTGCCGCGCACGTTTTTGTTGATGGATTCGCGAATCTTCGCGTCGGTTTCCATATCCACGGCGGAAAGAGAGTCATCGAAAATTTTGATCGGCGTGTTCTGCATGAGCATACGGGCGATGGCGACGCGCTGTTTCTGACCGCCGGAGATCGTCACGCCGCGCTCGCCGATCTGCGTATCGTAGCCTTCGGCAAAGCGGTCGATGGTGTCGTCGATGACGGCAAGGCGGGCATACTTGCGCACGCTTTCAATATCGTGGCGATTGGAACCGTCCGAAATGGTGTCCTTAAAGCTCTTTGAGAACAGGAACGGTTCCTGCAAAACAATGCCGATATTGCCGCGCAGGTGCGAAAGCGCGATGTTGCGGATATCCACGCCGCCGATGGTGATCTCGCCGGAGCCTTCCGGCAGCTCGTATAGGCGGTCTAAAAGGTAGGTCAGCGTGCTTTTGCCGCTGCCCGTGGAGCCCAAAATGCCGAGCGTGGTGCCTGCGGGAATTTTGAGGTCAATGTCATGCAGCACTTCGCCGGAAGTGCCGTAGGAGAAGTTGACGTGCTTAAACACAATGTCGCGGTCCATGGGCGGGGTAACGGGGATTTCCGCATCCTTTTCCGGCTCCGCGTCGAGAATTTCAAAAATACGCTTGGAGCTGATGCCGGTTTTTGAAAGCTCGCTCAAAAGACGACCGAGGCTGCGTGTAGGCCACACAAGCATGGAATTGTACGCGACGAACGCGAGGTATTCGCCCTCCGTGATGGCGCCGTCCACGACGAACACGATGCCGGCGGCGATGATCGTCAACACCTGAATGCCGGAAAGCAGGTCGCCGATGCCCCAGTTGACGCCCATCACGTGGCCGAGGCGTACCCAGAGGTCGGAGAAGAGGTCGTTCTGCTTATTGAATTTATCTTTTTCAAAACGCTCGCGGCCGAACGCGCGCACCACGCGCACGCCGGTCAGGTTTTCCTGCACCATGGCGGTCAGCTTGCCTTCGGCTTCATCCGCAATGCGGAAGCGGTCTCCCACGATGACGAAGAAGATCATGGAATACCCCACGACGATCGGGATAAAAATAAAGGCGATAAGCGCGAGTTTTGCGTTCATGGAGAACATCAGGGCGAGTGAGACGACGATGAGAAACACCACGCGCACAAGCTCCATCATCTGGTCGTTGATAAAGTTGTGAATGAGGTCGACATCCTGCGTGCATCTCTGGATGATGTCGCCGGTCTGGTTTTTGTTGTGCCATGCGTAGGGCAGGCGCTGAATGTGCGAAAACAGCGTGTTGCGGATTTTCGTCACGGTGCCCTCGCAGCCCTTTGCCATATTCATGCGCGAAAGGTACGTGGAAATGCCCGCGAGCACCGCGAACAAAAGCGACGCCAAGGCGCATAGAATGAGATTTTGACGTAAGAAATCCCGCCCTCCCATGTTTTCGATCTGTGTTGCCAAAAACGAGGGGAGGTTGAACGGGGAGTCGTTGATGACGGAGTCTACCGTCACGCGGATGATCTGCGGTGTCATGTACCCGGCGAAGACCGAGATCGCCATGGTGAGCAGCGCCAGCACAAAATTGTGGCGCAGTCCCTTTGTAAAGGAGTAAAACCGCAGAATGGTCGTGCGTTTTTCCTTTTTCACAATATACCGGTTGCCTTTCCGGTGCGCATTTTGTCTAAACAAAAAAGGAGAAGTCGGCCACACCTCAAGCTGCTTTTTGCCCGCGCGGTTTCCCGACGGTATGGACATCTTTTTGCGCACCTCACACTGTGCCGGGTGTTTAGTATCGGCACAGAAAAACGGGTCGAAGCCAAAGCTTCGAGCCCTTCACAGCGTGTATGCCGCAAAAACCGCTTGTTTTGTGTCCCGCTGCCGAACGCCATGAACACACAGGTTTTTACGGTATGAGCCCGGAAACAGACACGGCTTTCCGAACCCATAGATAGTATGACGGCGATTTAACTTTAACATCACAGATACAAAAAGTCAATCGTGTTGAGCAAAAATTTTGTTAGAAAATATAAGTTTCGTGTGCGGCGGGCGTGCAATAAGGGAGCCGAATAGACTTTTTAGCGCTAAATGGACTGAAAATTACAGTTTTGGGGGCGTCTGCGAAGAAAATTTACAAATACCCCCTTGCTATTTTGAAACATGCAGATTATAATATGAATATATCTGGTATTGAAAACCATATAAAAGAAAAATAAAAAACAGTTTTAAAATAAAGAACCGGGGCAGGTCCCCGGAGAAAGGGTGAAACGTATGGATATGCAGACGGCATACGCCGGTTACGGTGCAAGAAAGGTTTGGCATAAGGAAGACAGGATGCGGCTGTCTTTGCCGCTGTATTCGCTAGGGGAAGAGATCTTCTCCGCTGTGTCACACGGTGTGGGCGCGCTGTTCGGTGCGGCGGCGCTCGTTATGTTATTGTGGTTCTGCGAAAAGAGTCTTGTGAACGTCGTCAGCGTCAGCATTTTCGGCGGCACAATGATTTTGCTCTACACGGTCTCCACCCTTTACCACGCATTGAATGTGAACCGCGCGAAAAAGGTGTTTCGCGTGCTCGACCACTGCACAATCTATCTGCTCATCGCAGGCACATATACGCCCATCACGCTGTGCTGCATTGAGGGCAGGCAGGGCATCGTCATGTTCGCGGCCGTGTGGGCTGCGGCGGTGCTGGGCATTATTTTAAACGCCGTCGATATGGAGAAATTCAAGGTCGTTTCGATGATCTGCTACCTGATGATGGGCTGGGTCGTCGTACTGGCGTTTAACACGGTCGCAGCAAAAATGCCGGGTGTGGGATTAAACTGCCTCATCGCGGGCGGCGTGGCGTACACCGTAGGCGCGGTGCTGTACGGCCTCGGCAAAAAAGTGCCGTACATGCACGCCGTGTGGCACCTGTTTGTCTTAGCCGGCAGCGTGCTGCATACGCTGAGCGTGTTTACGGTAATTATTTGATAATTGACTTTTCTATAAAAATCACAAACCGAAAGGATTAAGCTGCATGAAGGTATCCGAATTTACATTTGATTCCAGCACGGCACATAACAAAATTTTCACCCGCCTGTATGAGCCGGACGGCGAACCGAAGGCTGTTTTGCAGATTTCGCACGGCATGGCGGAGCATAGTGCGTTGTATAAACCGTTTTGCGAATACATGGCGCAGCGCGGCTTTGTCGTTGTCATCAACGATCACCTCGGCCATGGCCGCAGTGTGACCTCCGGCGCGCTCTACGGGCATTTCGGCGAAAAGGGCGGCCTCTATAATGTCGTCGAGGATCAGCGCAATTTGCAGAGCATCATGCGCGAAAAATATCCCGAGCTGCCGTATTTTCTCATGGGCCACAGCATGGGCTCGTTCATCGCGCGCGAATTTGCGGCCGCCTACGGCAACTCCCTCACGGCGGTGGTATTCATGGGTACCAGCGCGGGCATTTCGACTGCTATGTGGAAGGCCGAGCGCACGTACCTCAATATGCTGAAAAAGGCAAAGGGCGCACGGGCGAAAATTCCGTCGCTTGAAAAGATCGCCACGGGTCCGTACAACAAGAAATTCAAGCCCAATCGCACAAATTACGACTGGGTGACGAGTAAGGAAGAGGAAGTGGATCGCTTTGTAAACGACCCGCTGTGCGGCTTCCCGCTCACGGTGCAGGGGTATATCGACCTCGGCACGCTTTTGTACGCCATCAACACCGACCAGTGGTACCGCCGTGTGCCGAAAGACCTGCCGATTTTGCTCATCTCCGGCGAAAACGATCCCGTGGGCGATATGGGCAAGGGTGTGCGCCGTGTGTTTGATAAATTGAATAAGACCGGGCACGACGTGAAGCTGACGCTTTACCCGCGCATCCGCCACGCGCTCATCACCGAGATGAACAGTGCGCAGGTCTACGAAGACCTGTATGCTTTCTTCTCGTCGCACCTGCCGAAGGCGGAAGAGCCGGTTTCCGAAAAAGAGACGGAAGCAGAGCCTAAAGTTTCCACAGAAACGGAAAAATCCGTTGAAAATCCTGCTGCGGAAGAAGAAAAAGAGACCGAAGCGGCAGCCGCCGAAAAATACGACGACATGCCGGAAGAAAACGCAGAGCTTCCCGTGATTTGAAAATAGAAAAGCCAAGCGGAAAGTCGCCTTTGCACCGACGTACATGATCGGGCAGGGGCGGCTTTTTGCATAAGAAAATCTCTTTCCGCGTATACATAGCGCGAAGGAGGGATCGGGATGTACGGTGTTTTGAGCTTGCGTTCGCATCGTGTGCCGAGCGTCGGTGCGTTTTATCGCTTTTTGCCCGCGTGGCTGCGCAGAACGGCGGCCGCAGCGCTGACGCTCGGCACCATCGGGGCGCTCGGTGCGATCTTAACGGTCATGGCGGAGGACCCCGGCGTGCGCGTGCCGGTCATCATGTATCACGCCGTCATGGACGACGCGTCGCGCCTTGGCAAATACGTCATTTCGCCGGAGGAGCTCGAAAGCGATTTTAAGTGGCTTTCGGAAAACGGCTACACGGCAGTTTTATCCGAAGACCTCATAAACTACACGGAAAACGGCGCTGCGCTGCCTGAAAAACCGATTTTGCTGACGTTTGACGACGGGTATTACAATAACTACTTATACGCTTATCCCACCGCAAAGCGGTACGGCATGAAATTTGTGCTTTCGCCTATCGGAAAATACGCCGACCTCTACACCGAAACGCCGGACAAAAGCCCGTACTATGCGCACTGCACATGGGATATGCTGCGCGAAATGCAGTCTTCCGGCGTGGTGGAAATTGCGAACCACACGTATGACCTGCACAGCTCGGACGGTGCGCGGCTCGGCACAAAGCAGCTTTCCGGGGAATCTCTGGAAGACTACACGAAGCTTCTCACCGAAGACGTGACGCTTTTTCAGCAGAAAGCAGAAAAAAACCTGCAAAGTAAGCCCGTTTTGTTTGCGTATCCGTTCGGCGCAGTGAGTAAGGGAGAGCCGGAGATCATCAAAAACCTCGGGTTTAAGGTTACGCTTTCGTGTGAGGAGCGTGTCAGCACCGTTACGCGTGCCCCGGAAAGCTTATATTACCTCGGCCGCTACCTGCGTCCCTCGGGTGTGAACAGCGAGTCGTTTTTTGAACACATTTTGAAAGCATGATGTAGGAGGGTTCTTATGCCGACAATCTATTTAAGCCCGTCCATTCAGCCGTACAATAAGTATTTGACAGAGGGCGATGAGCAGTACTGGATGAACCGTATCGCGGACGACATGGTGCCCATGCTGGAGCAAAACGGCATTAACGTTGTGCGCAACACGCCGAACACGTCGCTTGGGCAGGCGATACGCGAATCGAACGCCGGGAATTACGATTTGCATTTGGCGCTGCACTCGAACGCCGGGCCGTCAAATTTGGCGGGGAAGCTGCGCGGGCCGGATGTGTACTATTATCCGTACAGCGCTTCCGGCAAGCGCGCGGCGGAGCTTATTGCCGATGAACTGCGGAAAATTTACCCCGACCCCGACCTTGTGAGCACAGTGGCGACGACACGCCTTGCGGAGATCACGAAAACGAGCGCACCGGCGGTCCTCGTAGAGATCGCATACCACGACAACGCCGAGGACGAAGCGTGGATTAGAAATAATATCACCGTGATTGCCGAAGCGCTTACCCGCGCAGTGTGTGCGTACCTTGAGATGAACTGCGCGCTGTGAACGAGAGCTTCTCGGCGTTTGTCCGTGTTTTGACAGCGGTTTTGTGGGGGCCGCACGTGCTGCTTTTGATTTTGCTTGCGGGCGTGTGGTTCACGCTGCGCGGGCGGTTCATGCAGGTGACAAAGCTGCCGGGCATGACGCGCGGGGCATTGTGCGGCACGCAGCGCTGTGGGGGATTTTCCGCATTTCAGTCCTTGACGGCGTCGCTTGCCGGCTCGCTCGGTACGGGGAATATTCTGGGTGTTGCGGCGGCAATCCTGGTCGGCGGCGCGGGCGCGGTCGTCTGGATGTGGATTGCGGCGTTTTTCGGCATGATGACCGTATATGCCGAGGGCGTTTTGGCGGCAAAATTCGGCACGAAAAACGCCCCCGGCGCGATCGGCTATGTGCAGAAGGCGTTCGGGCGGCACGGCGCAAAAATTTATGCCGCAGGCTGTGTGCTTTCGGCGCTCGGCATGGGCACCATGGCGCAGACCGGCGCGGCATCGTCGGTGCTGGTGCCCATGGGTGTGCCGCGCGTGCTTGCGGGCATTGCATTTGCGGGGCTTTTGCTCCTTTGCGTGCGCGGCGGCCTGCCGAAAGCCGTGCGCGTCACGGAAAAGCTTGTGCCGTTCATGGCGGGGCTGTTTTTGGCGTTGTGCGCCGCGGTGCTCCTTCTGCGCGGAAGCCATATCCCCGGCGCGGTGCGGAATATGCTGAAAGGTGCGTTTTCGCTGAAAGCCGGTGCGGGCGGCGTATGCGGCATGATTTTAGCCATGCGTGAGGGCATTTCGCGCGGGGTGTTCACAAACGAAGCGGGCCTTGGCAGCGGTACATTCGCGACGTTCCGCACGGAAAATAAGACTCCGGAGCAGATTGGTACACTCGGCGCTTTGCAGGTGTTTATCGACACAATCCTGCTGTGCACAATCACGGCGCTGTGCATGCTGGTGTCACCCGTGCGTGATTTTTCCCCGGAAGCGGCGCTTTCGGTGTTTTCGCTCGTTTTGGGGCGGTTCGGCGAGCTTTCTGCCGGCGTATGCGTGGCGCTTTTCGCGTTTGCATCGGTTTTGGCGTGGAGCTGCTACGGTATGGACGCGCTACTGTATTTATTGCCGAAAAAAGGCGCGGCGGAAAAGAGAATATACATGGCGTTTTCGGCGTTTTCCTGCTTTTTGGGGTGCATGTCGCCGTTTCTCGGCGTTTTAAATGTATGTGATGCGTTTAACGGCCTGATGGCGCTTTTGAACGTCCCGGCGCTTTTGGTTTTAACGCCGCAGGTTTTTGCAAAACAAATTGCCCAAAAGCCAAAAAAGGTATAGATTTTTCTTCGACAAGATGTTAAAATACAAATAGAGAGAAAAGCGATGAATAGAGGGGCTTTTAACGGTCCGTTTAGCCTGTCTTTGCTGATCTCCGAAAAACAACGAATATGCGTTTCAAAAAACGCGATAAGGAGGAAATATTATGAAATTGATCCTTGCGATTGTCAGCAACGATGACAGCGGTGCGGTCTCTTCCGCACTGACAAGAGGCGGCTTCTCCGTCACAAAGCTCGCTACCACCGGCGGCTTCCTGATGGCCGGCAACACCACCTTCATCTCCGGTGTGGAAGACGAAAAGGTCGATGAAGTCATCGGTATCATCGCGAAGCATTCCCGCCGCAGAACGCAGGTTGTGCCCAGTACCTCCACCATGGATGTGGGCATGTACTCCTCTTTCCCGGTGGAAGTTACCGTGGGCGGCTCTACCATTTTCGTGCTGAACGTAGACCGTTTTGAGAAGGTTTAATGCAGTTTGAAGGTTTTGCGGGGAATGCGGCTCTGAAAACGGCGCTTTCGGCGGCGTTTTCGCGCCGCAGGCTGCCGCATACTCTTCTTTTACAGGGTGAAGCGGGGCTTGGCAAACGCACATTGGCGCAGATTCTGGCCCGCGCGGCGGTCTGCACATGCGAAAACCGCGATTTAGCGCCCTGCGGCGTATGCCCGGCGTGTATTCGCGCAAAAGCAGGCTCGCACCCGGATATCCGCATCGTTACGGGCAGCGGCAAATCGAACACGATTTCGGTCGCATCCGTCGATGAAGTCATCCGCGACGCATACAAAAAGCCGGAGGAAGCGGATATCAACGTCTACTGCATTTTTGCGGAAAATCCCATGCCGGAGATCACCCAGAATAAACTTTTGAAGGTCATTGAAGAGCCGCCGACAGGCGCGCTTTTCATCTTTACGGTGCTTTCTGCGGACGCTTTGCTGCCGACAATCCGCTCGCGTGCACAGGTTTTCACCGTGCGCCCGCCGGAGGAAAGCGAAGCGGCGGTTTACGTGCAGAACAAGACCGGCATGCCCATGGAGGAAGCTGAAAAGCTTGCATCGTTGCACCGCGGCAACATTGGCAGAATGCTTTCGGACGGCGAAAACGGACGCGCCGCAAAAGCGGAGCAAATGGCGGAAGATATTGCAAACGCACTCGTTTCCGGCACGGAGCATGACCTTTTGGCGGCGACCGCGCCGCTCATCAAAGACAAGCCCTTATTCCCGGAAAGCATGGAACGCTTGCAGCTTTTGCTGCGCGATGCATGTCTGCTGAAAAACAATGTAAATGTGCAGGTGCCCGCGCGTGAGGTCTGCGACAAATTAAGACGCAAGCTGTCTTTAAAAGCGCTGATGGCGCTGTGCGAAATGACGGCAAAATACACGGAATACTGGCGGCGAAACGCGAACATGGCGCTGCTTGTAACGGCGCTGTGCGCCGAAATGAAAGAAACTGCGGGCAAATAAAGCCTGTTTTGAAATAAAAATCGTCCGTGTTGTCAAAATAACAATACGGATTTTTCCCGGAAAGAAAGGAAGCCCTTTACGGGCTGTGGATATAAATATGGCAGAAGTAATCGGTGTTCGTTTTAAGAACATGGGCAAGGTGTATTACTTTGACCCGAACAGCGAGAAGCTCTCCGCCGACGACCACGTCGTTGTAGAAACGGCGCGCGGCGTAGAGTGCGGCGAAGTGGCGATGGCCAACCGCGATGTTGCGGATGATTCCATTGTGCAGCCGCTCAAAAAAGTGATTCGCAAGGCGACAAAAGACGACCTGCGCCGCGTGGCGGAAAATGAACTGAAAGCAAAAAATGCGTTCACGCAGTGCGAAAAGAAAATTGCGGAGCGCGGACTCGAAATGAAGCTTGTCGACGTGGAGTACACGTTTGACAACAGTAAAATCCTCTTTTACTTCACGGCGGACGGCCGCGTGGACTTCCGCGAGCTGGTAAAAGACCTTGCGGGCATGTTCCGCACGCGCATTGAGCTGCGTCAGATCGGCGTGCGCGACGAAGCGAAGATGATCGGCGGCCTTGGCATCTGCGGCAGACCGTTCTGCTGCGGCTCGTTCCTCGGCGGCTTTCAGCCGGTCTCCATCAAAATGGCGAAGGAGCAGGGGCTTTCTCTGAACCCTGTGAAAATCTCCGGCACATGCGGCAGACTGATGTGCTGCCTGAAATATGAGCAGGAGGCATACCTTGACCTGCTGCGTACCACGCCGAAGGTGAACGCTGTGGTTTCCACGCCGGACGGCAAGGGCGTTGTTATCGACCAGAACCTGCTTACCGGAAAACTGACCGTGCGGCTCGATAAGAGCCCGGACGCCGCGCCGAGCGTCTACAAAGTGAAGGACGTACGCGTGCTGAAAGACGGGCAGATCAAGCTGAATAAGAAGGAAATTGAGGAATTTAGGAAGCTGGAGAACTAAAAGTACCTGTATTTTGGCGGGCTTTTGTTACGTATCTGTAAAAAAGCAATTTTCGCTTGCATTTTCATGGATTTGTGTTAGAATGTAGGTATCAAATACATGGAGGTGTCCTAAAATGGCATATAAAATTACAGACGCTTGCATCGCTTGCGGCGCTTGCGCAGACGCATGTCCTGTTTCCGCAATCTCCGAGGGTGACGGCAAGTACGAGATCGACGCTGATACCTGCATCGAGTGCGGCGCTTGCGCTGACACTTGCCCGGTTTCCGCTCCGGAGCAGGCATAATCGCTGACATTGCGTAAAAGAGAGGGCTGCCCAAGCGGCAGTCCTTTTTCTTTTGCTGTTAAAAGGGCGGCAGCGCCTTTGGAATTCGTAAACTTTCTCGAAGAAAGTTTAATCAAAGACTTTTGACCATGTTTACCGGAAGCTAAATTCAACCGAAAGGAGAAAACCTGTGGAAAATCTGCACTGGGAGCCGCTTGCGCCTGCCTGCCGTGTACTCGTCAGCCGCGAGCACACGTTTAATACGGACACCATTTTGCTGGCGCATTTTGCCGCGCCGAAACACAAAGAGCGCTGCATTGACCTCGGCACGGGTTGCGGTACCATTCCGCTTCTGTGGCAGGCAAATTACGCCCCGCGGCACATCACGGCGGTGGAACTCGGCGAGCAGGCGTTTTCGCAGGCCTTGCACTCCGTTTCGGAAAACGGGTATGAAGAAAATATCGAGATCATTCGGGGGGATATACGGGAGATCAAAAAAATCATTCCGCACCCAACGTTAGATCTTGCGGCGTGTAACCCGCCGTATAAGGCCGTGGGCGCGGGGCTGCGCAACCCGGACGAACGCATGGAAAACGCGCGGCACGAGTGCACCTGCACGCTTGAAGATGTCGCGAAAGCAGGCAGAGACGTGCTGCGCTTCGGCGGCCGGTTTTGCCTATGTCAGCGCCCGGAGCGCCTTGCGGACGCAATGCATGTTTTTAGAAGCTACGGCTTAGAGCCGAAAAGGCTGCGGCTCGTACAGCAAAGGATAAACACCGCGCCGTCTCTGTTTTTACTGGAAGTGCGGCGCGGCGGCAAACCGGGGCTTTCCGTACTGCCGACACTTATTATAGAAGACGAAAACGGCGGGTTTTCCGCCGAAATGCTGGAAATTTACGGGAATTACAAATTCGGTCACGAGGGAGGACGCGCAGATGGAAGAAAATAAACTGCTTCGCGGTGCATTGTATGTGGTGGGCACGCCCATCGGAAATTTGTCGGATTTTTCGCCCCGCGCGGCGGAGACCTTGGCGGCGGTGGATTTCATCGCAGCGGAGGACACGCGCGTCACGATGAAGCTTTTAAACCACTTCGGCATTAAAAAACCGCTTGTAAGCTATTATGAGCACAACAAGGCCGAAAAGGGCGGGCGCATTGTAGACCGTATTTTGGCGGGCGAAACATGCGCCATCGTCTCCGACGCCGGCATGCCGGCCATCTCCGACCCGGGCGAAGACCTTGTGGCGTTGTGCGCCGAGCACGACGTGCCGGTGCTTGTTGTGCCGGGCCCGAGCGCCGTCATTTCCGCACTGGCGGTATCGGGACTGCCGACGGGCAGATTTACGTTTGAGGGCTTTTTGAGTGTCAATAAAAAGAGCCGTAAGGACCACTTGGAGTCCGTCAAAAACGAAGTGCGCACCATGGTGTTCTACGAAGCGCCGCATAAACTGTCGTATACGTTAAGAGATATGGCGGAGGTATTCGGCGACAGACGCATCGCGCTTGTAAGGGAAATTACGAAAATCCACGAGGAGTGCGTGCGCACGACATTATATAAAGCCGCCGAATACTACGAGCAGAACGCCCCAAAGGGCGAATTTGTGCTCGTCATTGAGGGTGCGAAGGCGGAAGAACAGAAAGAAATGACGTTAGAGGATGCCGTAGAAGCCGCAAAAAAAGCGATGGAAAACGGCAGCTCTGCCAGCGACGCCGCTAAGGAGGCCGCAAAGCTCTCCGGATTTAAGAAAGGCGAAATCTATAAAGCGCTGATGAACTGACGAGCCCGCGGTAACGGCGGTTTAAAGTCTTTAGTCAAGTTTTCTTCAGAAAACTTGCGGGTGCGTAGGGCAGAGCCCTACGTCGCTTTCCGCAGAAAGCGAAATCTTTTTGCCTAACAAATAACTAGGAAAGTAGGATTGAATGTCCGGGGGACGTTCAATCCGTAGGAAACCCAGTTGCATGGGTTTCCTAAAAGGCGGTCACAAACTGCCTTTCAAAAACCGGACAAGCCAAAAGAAAAGCACGCAGACTCGAAAGTTCTGCGTGCTTGAGTTTTTTATTTAAAGGGAACGATCAGGATTTAGAAGCGGGTGCGGGGTCGGCATCTGCGGCTTTCGGCGTGTCGTCTCCCTTGTGCCTCCAGTTCAGCCATGCGCAGAACGTGTAGAGAACGGGGAGAACGAGGTCGAGAACATAGGTGCAGATTTCCGGCATATTCGGCGCATCGCCGGTGAAGATTTCATACAAAACATTGAAAAGAATGATGACGCCGGTAGCAAGGCCCAGAAAAAAGCACGGCTTCATGCTGTTCGGGCGGTCTGCACGGGCGTGGCCCATCAATCCCGCAATGAGCAGCAAAACGGGCACAAGCATCGCGCCCGCAACGGACAGCACCGGCATAGAGGAATTAAAGTAAGCGGAAAGGTCGTATTCCTCCACGTATTTTCGGTCGATGAGGCACAGCAGAAGCGCCACAAGCGACGCTGCACCGTACAAAACGAACAGCACGCTGCAAATTTTAAGCGGAAGTTTCCCTTTTATCTTTATGGCCATGCGGCACGCATCCTTTTTGGTTCGATTTTCTCGGAAAAAATTTTATAGTTTGATTTTACCTGCAACGCGTGAAAATTGCAACCGTTTTTCATGAACTTTCCGTATCAAAATAAAAGTTTTCCGAAAACAGTTGCATTCTCCGGTTGAATGTGCTATAAAAGATGTACGAACAACTTGAAGTTTATGATGGAGGTTTGTAAAGATGAAAAGCGAACGTATCCCCGTAAAATCCTTTTCCGCCGATAACGGTTTCATCGGCAAAATGCAGAAGCTCGTGCGCGAGGAGGTGCTGCCGTATCAGTATAATATCCTGAACGACGCCATCCCGGGTATCGAAAAGAGCCACGCCATTGAAAATATCCGCCTTGCAGCTGAAAAGCTGAGGGGCAAGGATGTAAAGCCGGACGAATTCTACGGTATGGTGTTCCAAGACAGCGACGTCGCAAAGTGGATCGAAGCGGCAGCCTATGCGCTTGCAGCGGGCGAAGACCCGGAGCTTGAAAAGGCCGTGGACGAGACCATTCAGCTCTACGGCGCTTCCCAGCACGAAGATGGCTATGTCGATTCCTATTTCACCGTGAAGTGTCCCGACAAAATGTGGACGAACATCTGCGATGCACATGAGCTTTACTGTGCAGGCCACATGATGGAGGCTGCCGTGGCGTATTATGAGGTCACCGGCAAGCGAGAGCTGCTCGACATCATGTCGAAGAGTGCAGACTGCATTTACGAGCAATTCATGAAGAAAAACACGCGCGCCTTCCCGGGCCACCCGGAGGTGGAGCTCGCACTGATGCGTCTGTGGCGCGCCACGGGCAACGAAAAGTATAAGGAGCTTGCAAAGCACTTTGTAGACGTGCGCGGTCAGGCCCCGAATTATTTCGTGGAAGAAAAAAAGAACCGCGGCTGGAACGTTTGGGACGGCACGGAGGAGCTGAATACCGACTACACCCAGAGCACCCTGCCCGTGCGTGAGCAGAAGGACGCCGTGGGCCACGCCGTGCGTGCCGTGTACCTTTACACCGGCATGGCGGACGTCGCAAAGGAAACACAGGACGAGACACTGCTTGCTGCCTGCCGCAATTTGTGGGAGAGCATCACAAAGCGCCGCATGTACATTACGGGCGGCATCGGCTCCACGTTTATGGGTGAAGCCTTTACGGTCGATTATGACCTGCCGAACGACACCGTGTACGCCGAGACCTGCGCCTCCATCGGCCTGATGTTCTTCGCGAAGAAGATGCTTGAAAACGAGCACCGCGGCGAATATGCCGATGTGATGGAGCGCGCGTTCTACAACACCGTGCTCGCCGGCATGCAGCTTGACGGCAAGCGTTTCTTCTATGTGAACCCGCTCGAGGTCGTACCGGGCATTTCCGGCAAGGCTGTCACGCACCGCGCAGTGCTGCCCACCCGCCCGCAGTGGTATGCCTGCGCATGCTGCCCGCCGAACGTGGCGCGCATGGTGTCTTCCTTCGGCTCCTATGCGTACAGCGAAAATGAAGACACGTTCTTCATTGACCTCTATGCAGGCGGCACGGTGAAGACCGAAAAGGGCATCACGCTCACCTGCGAGACCGATTTCCCGCACGGCGGCACGGCAAAGTATACGATTAAGGGCGAAGCGGAAACGACGGTCGCTATCCGCATTCCGGCATGGAGCGAAAAGAGCTTGCTGACCGTAAACGGCGAAGCGGTTGACCTTAACGCCGTGACAAAGGACGGTTACGCTTACATCACCCGCGCATGGAAAGACGGCGATACGCTTGCGCTCACCATGGATATGACCCCGCACGTTGTGTACGCCTCCGCAAAGATCGCGGCGGACAGCGGCAAGGTGTGTGTACAGCGCGGCGCGCTCGTCTACTGCGCAGAGGAAGTCGATAACGGCAAGGTGCTGCCGCTGTATGTCAAAGCCGGTGCAGAGCCGAAGGCGCTCGATTTCGAGCCCGAAACGCTCGGCGGCATTGTGCCCGTAGAGATCGCAGGCTGCGCACAGCAAGACATCGACACGCTGTATTCCACAAAGGCTCCGAAATTTGTGGAAAAGACAATCCGCCTTATCCCGTATTACACATGGGCAAACCGCGGCGAAAACCAGATGCGTGTCTGGCTGCCGGTCAAATAAGAAACGCGTTTATATCGTCATAACAGAACAGAGAAAACCCGGTGCAGTCTGGATTCGGCTGCATCGGGTTTTGCTGTTTTGGAATTTTAGTCAATGGGATAAAATCAAGCTCAGTCAACAAACTTCATGCCGTGACCGTCCGTATAGATTGTGCCCTGCAAAAGGCGCACGCCTTCTATGATGCCCCAAATCTCGGAGACGATGGCAAGCGTGCCGCAGCTGCAAACGGTGATGGCAAGCTGTGCAATGCCAAGGCCCGTTTTGCCGATGTAGAAGTTGTGCACGCCGAACACACCGAATAAAATAGCGAGCACACCGGCTGCAATGCGGCTTTTGGTGCCCTGCGGCGGGTCATACGGCTGTGCGTAGTTCTGCCCATACTGCGGCTGGCCGTTCGGGGCGTAGTAGGTTTGCTGCGGGTTGTTATAATTTGCATTATTGGCGTTCGCCTGGTACTGCTCCGTGTAGCGCGGGGGGCGGTAGTCGCCCGCGCCCTCCTGCGGGGTGGGCTGCTGCGGCTGTGCGGTGTAGGCCGCATAGGTGTACTGCGGCGGCTGATACTGCGGCGGCGTTGGCATCTCCGTTTTCGGTGCTTCCGGGGCAGCTTCTTCGGCTTTCGGCATATCGCAGCACGGTTCGTCTTTTGCGGCGGCTTCTGCCTGCTCCGCAAGGCGCTCGGCTTCGGCAAAGCTCTGCTCTACGGGATTCGTCAAGGTCGGCTCCGGCTTTGCGGTCTCCGGGGTGGTGCTTTTTTCGTCTGTCATAAAGATCTCCTTTCTCAGTCCTTCAGCTTGATGCCGTTTGCATCCATTTTAATCTTGCCTTCTAAGATCTGCACGCCCTCAACAAGGCTCCAGACCCACACGGCAACTGTGGAAAGACCGCAGGTGAGAGGCGCGCCGAGCGTAGCGACCAAAATCTGGATCAGTCCGCGCTGTGTATTGCCAAGGTAAAAATTGTGTACGCCGAATGTGCCCATCAGCATGCCGAACAGTCCGGCTGCGATACGGCTTTTTTGCGGATAACCGGCGGGCGGATCTATGCCGGAAAGCGGTGCGCCGGTGTAGGGATTGTAATTTTGACCTTGCATATACGGTCTCCTCTCATCTTTGTTTTGTGATTTTATTGTAGCGAAAAATTTCTTTAGATGCAAGCGTTTTTGCGCAATGTAAGAATGTCTTAAAATTTATGAAAGAGACGGAAAAATCATGCCGGAAACGGTGCGAAATCTTGAAAAAAAGCGCGGGCTGTTGTATACTGAAACAGCATAAACACCGTAAAACGAATCGAAAGCGGAGAGGAGAATTCTGCAATGAGGATTAAAATTTCGGCGGACAGCACATGCGATCTGTCGCCGGAGCTTATCGAAACGTATAATATCGGCATTACGCCGCTGTACATTGAAAAGGGCGGGCAGAATTGTCGCGACGGCATAGACATCACGCCGCAGGAGATTTTCGACTACGTGCGCTCCGGCAAGGGCGTGTGCCGCACTGCTGCCGTGAACGTGGGCGATTACACGGCATTTTTCAAAAAATGCAGGGAAAATTACGACGCGGTGATCCATTTTAATATCAGCAGTGATTTTTCCAGCTGCTACCAGAACGCCTGCACCGCTGCGGCGGAGTTTGAAAACGTGTATGTGGTCGATTCCCGAAATCTTTCCACAGGCATCGCGCTGCTCGTTTTGGATGCCGCAGAGCGTGCGGAAAAGGGCGAGGATCCCAAAGAGATTGCCGCGCTCATGCGCGAAACGGCGAAAAAAGTAGAGGCGAGCTTCGTCATCGATACGCTTTTTTATCTGCAAAAGGGCGGCAGATGCTCTACCTTGGCGGCGCTCGGCGCGAATTTATTGAAGCTAAAGCCGTGCATTGAAGTGAAGGACGGCAAAATGGGCGTGGGCAAAAAGTACCGCGGCAAGATCGACAATTGCATTGCACAGTATGTGCGCGAGCGTTTGCAGGGCAGAGACGATTTGAGACGAAATCGCATTTTCATCACACACTCGGGCTGTGCGCCGGAGATTGTGGAGAATGTGAAAGCGATCATCAAGGAATGCGGCGGCTTCGACGAGGTGTTGGAGACCTATGCCGGCTGCACGGTCTCGAGTCACTGCGGCCCGAACACGCTGGGCGTTTTGTTTGTGAGAAAATAAATTCAAAAAGGCTTCGCCTTTTTGGGAGACACCCTAATTGGGTCTCCCACGGACGGAACGTCCACTGGAAGTTCCGTCCTGATTTTTGGTAGGCAAAAGGATTTCGAGCTCTGCGGAGCTCGACCAACTTTTTGAAAAAAAGTTGATTAAAAACTTTATTTGTCAATAAAGACATGAACTGAGTGAGGAAAGAACAATGGAGAACAAAGAGAAAATTCGCTCGCTTGCGGAAAACGTGTGGGCGTACATTGCGGCGTTTTTGCGGTGGGGCGTTTTAGGCTTGCTTGTCGGCGGGCTTGGCGGCTTCGTCGGCGCGCTGTTTGCAAAATCCGTTGCGTGGGCAACGGCCATGCGCGGCGCTAACCCATGGCTTTTATATTTGCTGCCCGTCGGCGGTTTGGCCATTGTGGGCGTTTATAAACTTTGCCGCGTTTCCGGCGTGGGCACGAACGAGGTGTTCGAGGGTGTACGCAGCAATAAAGGTGTTTCCATTTTGCTTGCGCCGGCCATTTTCCTCGGCACAACGATTACACACCTGCTCGGCGGCTCCGCGGGCCGCGAGGGCGCGGCGCTCCAAATCGGCGGAAGCGTGGCGACGTTCTTCGGCAAGCTGTTCCGTTTAAATGAGGAAGACCGCCACATTCTCACCATGTGCGGTATGAGCGGCGTGTTCGCGGCGGTATTCGGCACGCCGATGGCGGCATGTGTCTTCGCGATAGAGGTCGTCAGCGTCGGCCGCTTCTGTACCTCGGCGCTGTTCCCGTGCATCGTGTCCTCTGCGTCTGCCTATGCACTGGCGCTGGTTATGGGCGTTGCCCCGGAGCATTTTCTCGTCGAAAATGTCCCGGCATTTGACATTTCCACAATGTGGCGTGTACTCGTTATCGCCATTTTGTGTGCGATTGCCAGTATGCTGTTCTGCTGGGCGATGCACAGCGGCGCAAAGCTTTTCAAAAAGCTTTTTAAAAACGAATTTCTCCGCGCGGCGGTCGGCGGCATTGTGGTGATTTTGCTCACATTGCTTGTCGGTACGCGCGCGTATAACGGCGGCGGTATGGACGTCATCGAGCGCATTTTTGAAGAGGGCGTCGTGCGTCCCGAGGCATTCTTGCTCAAGATGATCTTTACCTCCATCACGATCGGCGCAGGCTTTAAGGGCGGCGAGATCGTGCCCACGCTGTTCATCGGTGCCACGCTCGGCGGTACGCTGGCGCTGCTTGTCGGTCTGAGTCCCGCGTTCGGCGCGGCCATCGGCATAGCGGCGCTGTTCTGCGGTGTGACGAACTGCCCTATTGCGACAATTCTGCTCAGCGTAGAGCTCTTCGGCGGCGAAAGCGCACTGTTCTGCATGATCGCGGCGCTTGTAAGCTTCCTGTTTTCGGGCTATTTCAGCCTTTATTCCGGACAGCAGCTTATTTATTCGAAATTGAGCGAGAAAGAGATCAACGTGCACGGACACTAAGCCGCGAACACAGGCAAAATCTTGACAAAACGCACTTGGCGTGGTAAAGTAAGTAGGCGGAAAACGCAAAAAATAATAAACGGGGTGCTCGTATACGGGCTGAGAGGAGGGTGTGACCCTCGACCCGAATAACCTGATTTGGATAATGCCAACGTAGGGAACGGAAATATCCGGGTATGTGTCATTATCACATGCCCTTTTCTTTTGTTCCGAAACACGCATTAGGAAAGGAACAGAAAATGGAATACACAACACAGATGGATGCCGCCCGCAAGGGCATTTTTACGCCGGAAATGGCGAAAGTTGCCGAAAAAGAGCACTTGGAGCCGAAAAAACTCATGGCGCTCATGGCGGAGGGCAAGGTTATCATCCCGTGCAATAAGGTGCATACATGCATAGAGCCGAACGGTCTCGGCTCCATGCTGAAGACGAAGATCAACGTCAATCTCGGCACGTCCCGCGACCTCACCGACCTTAACATGGAGCTTGAAAAAGTAAATCATGCGGTCGAAATGGGCGCGGAGGCCATTATGGACCTCAGCTCCTTCGGCGATACGCAGAAGTTCCGCCGCAAGCTGACGCACGAGTGTCCGGCGATGATCGGCACCGTGCCGATCTATGACGCGGTCGTTTACTACCACAAGGCGCTCGGCAAAATCACTGCGCGCGAGTGGATTGACATTGTGCGCATGCATGCGGAGGACGGCGTAGACTTCATGACCATCCACTGCGGCATCAATAAAGAGACGGCGAAGAAGTTTAAACGCAACCGCCGTTTGATGAACATCGTTTCCCGCGGCGGCTCCATCATTTTTGCATGGATGGAAATGACCGGCGAGGAGAACCCGTTCTTCCAGTATTTTGACGAAATTCTCGACATTTGCCGTGAATATGACGTGACACTCAGTCTCGGCGATGCATGCCGCCCCGGCTGCCTGCAGGACGCGACCGACGCTTCGCAGATTGAAGAGCTCATCACGCTCGGCGAGCTGACCAAGCGCGCGTGGGAAAAAGACGTGCAGATCATGATCGAGGGTCCCGGCCATATGCCGCTCAATCAGATCGCGGCGAACATGGAGATTCAGAAAACGCTGTGCCACGGCGCACCGTTCTATGTGCTCGGCCCGATCGTCACGGACATCGCCCCGGGCTATGACCATATCACCTCCGCCATCGGCGGCACGGTGGCAGCCATGAACGGCGCATCGTTCCTGTGTTACGTCACGCCCGCAGAGCACCTGCGCCTGCCGGACGTGGACGACGTGAAGGAGGGCATCATCGCGGCACGCATTGCAGCGCATGCGGCTGACATCGCAAAGGGCGTTCCGCACGCGATGGATTGGGACAACGAAATGGCAGTTGCCAGAAAGAAGCTTGACTGGAACGCGATGTTTGACCTCGCAATCGACCCCGAAAAGGCGCGCCGCTACCGCGAATCCTCCCGCCCGGAGAAGGAAGACACGTGCAGCATGTGCGGTAACTTCTGCGCGGTGAAGAACATGAACCGCATCTTAGACGGCGAGATCGTCTCCATCTTCGATGAATAATTTGAGATCATAAGACTCCTATGTGATTTGAATAGAGAACAGCACAGCCTTGGGCTTCCTCCCGGGCTGTGCCGTTCTCGTTTATATGGAAATAGCCACCCCGGTTTTGCTGGGGTGGCTATCAGGCTTTACGGATTCGTCAAAATCTGTGCCAAGTCCGAATCCTTGCCTAAGATAATGGTCTTCTCGTCGCCGTTTAAGGTGTTCTTTAAGGCTTCAAGCGCCTGTGTGAATTTGTAGAACTCCTGCTTATCCTCGGTATTGTACGCTTTGCCGAGCAGTCGCATGTATTCGGCTTCGCCCTCGGCCTGCAATTTTGCGGCTTCGGCCTCCGCGTTCGAGACAATGATGTTCACCTGCTTATCGACATCATTGCGGATGAGCGATGCCTCGTAGTTGCCGTCTGCGGTGTATTTTTCCGCAATCTGCTGGCGTTCGGAGATCATGCGGGCATAAACGGCGCTTTCGTTTGCCTCCGGCAGGTCAAAGCGCTTGATTTTCACGTCCTCGACCTTGATGCCGTAGTTTGCGGCAAGCGTATCGACGCTTGTGGTAATGCCCTCGTAAATGTCGTTTCGCGCTGCGCCGTCGTCCATATTGATGATGTTTGACTGCGAAAGCGTGCCCATTACGGTTTTGAGGGCGTTGTAGGTCAGCGCGTTTAAGCGTTCCTCAGCAACGCTCGTGTTGCCGAGCGATTGGTAAAATTTCAGCGGGTCGGAGACGCTCCACAGCACGTAGCAGTCCACGGTCATGTTCTGCTTGTCGGCGGTCAGCACTTCGCTCGGCGGAATATCATACAGCATGGTGGCTTTCGGGAAGGACTTCACGCTGTCCAAAAACGGCACTTTAAAGTGCAGGCCCGGCTCATCGGTCGTCGAGATGATTTTAGAGAGCCGTACGGTGCAGCCGTATTCGTTTTCCTCCACGGTGTACACGGAATTAAAGAGGCACACAGCCGCCAGTATAAGCACGGCCAAGAGGATCACGGTTTTCTTTTTCATCGGTCATTCTTCTCCTTTTTCGGGGGCGGTCGTAGTCACATCGCCCTGCATGAAGCTTTCAAGCGGCAGCACCTTCTGCACGCCGTTTTCGCCGGAGGTATCGATATACACCTTCACGTCCGGCAGGGCTTCGGAAATGGCTTCATAGTACATTCTGGAGCGCGTGATGCCCGGGTTCTGGCTGTACTCCTTGTACATGGCCTCGAACATCGCGACCTGCTCCGTCGCTTCGTTGATGCGCTTCTGCTTCAAATATTCGGCGTTACGCAGCAGCTCGTCGGCTTTGGCTTCCGCCTGCGGGAGCTGTGCGTTTTGGTAGGCGCGCGCCTCATTGCGCACGGTCTCTGCCTGCTGCTTTGCGGTCTCCACGGCCTTAAACGCTTCCGTGACCTCATCGGTCGGTGGGTCGGAGTCCTGAATTTTTACGTCTACAAGCGTCAAACCGATGTCGTATTCCTGCAAAATTTCGGATACAAGCTCTTTGACACGCATCTGGATAGATTCCTTGCCGGTCGTCAAAACGGCGTCCACGGCTTCGGAGCCGACCACGTTGCGCACCTGACTTTGCAGCAGGTTGCGCAGAATTGTTTCCGGGTCATACGAGCCGTAGAGGTACTTTTCCGGGTCGCTGACCTTGTACTCCACGAAGAACTCCACGTCGACGATGTTGTAGTCGCCGGTGATCATTTTCGTTTCGCTTTCGATGATGTCAAAGTTATCGGCGGAACCGACGCTGCGGTAGCCGAGCTCGATCTTCTGGTAGACATTTACGTTGACCTTTTCCACTTTCTGAATGCCGAACGGCAGCTTAAAGTGGAAGCCGGCATCCGTAATGTCCGTCACCTTGCCGAATGTGGTCACAACGGCCTGCTCCTTGTCGTTCACGGTGTACCAAGAGCTTGCCACAGCGGCGAGCAGTACGAGGACGATCACGACGATGAGCACGATTTTCGGCAGCTTCTTTAAAAAGTCTCCGCTCGGCTTTTTTGGCGTTGGGATGGGAATCCCGGTGCCCTTGAATTCCTCAAACATAAATTTCTCCTTTTTCAAAATCTGCGTGCTTACTCAGAGCGCGTTCATCATGCTCTGCGCTTTGGTTTGCAGCTGCGCGGCGCGCCACGCGGTGATTATAATGCGCAAAGCCTGTTCAATCCGTTCCTTCGCGCCGGGGATTGACTCTTTGTAGTCCTTAAGGCCGTCCGCAATCAAACGGTTCATTTCGCTTTCCGAGGTCAAGCCGTGCTTCTGCACGCTGCCCGCCACCAGCACGAACGCGCCGTACAGCTCCGTATCGTCGATGGTGTCGTCGCCCTCATCGTCCAGCGCACCGTTGATGTAGCTTAAAAGCTTGCAGATCTGCTCGATGGAAAGCGTGCTTTTCAACGCGTTGATCATCAAGATGCGGCTCAACTGGCGGCGCGTGTACTTGCGCTGCTTCGGCGGTGCCAAAAAGCCGCGCCGCACCCAGTTTTGAATGATGTACGGCTCCAGCCCCGTGACCTGCGTCACCTGCGAAAGCACCAGCCCACCGGCTAAAAACAGGGAAGAAAAAACTTCCTCGGCCGCCTGCGGCCGGTCTGCGTCAACGGAGAGCATCGTTCCGGGAAGTGTCCACTCCACTTTGTTCATCTCCTTCTATGTGATGATGAGAGTATACAACATAATTACATGATTGTCAATAGAGATTTAAAGATTTTTTCATAAAATCGTAAAATCCTTTTCACATGGGCAAATTTGTCATTTTTGCCCGTCCGCCGCGGACAGAAACAGGCATTGACAAGGCGACTAAAACCCGATATACTGGGGAAAAGAGCAAAAATGAGGTGGAGAAATGGTACAATGCTATGAATGCGGCACCGTGTACCCGGAAACAATGCGCTGCTGCCCAAACTGCGGCAGTGAAGCGAAAATACAGCTTGCGCCGAACTCGGAGTTTGAAGAACCGAAAAATCCGTATGTGCAGCCCTACCGGCCGTATGGGATGCCGATGAATAACCGCATGAACGGCTACGCGGTCGCGGGCTTTGTACTTTCGTGTGTCGCGCTTGTGCTGATGTGTGTATTCCCGCCGCTGTCAATCCTCGGCATCGTGTTCTCTGCATTGGGGCTTTCACAGATTAAGAAGAGCTTTCAGCGGGGCAAAGGCCTCGCCGTCGCCGGGCTTACCATCGGCATGATAACGACCGTGTTCAGCATCTTTTTGTACGCCATGGTATTTATTGAGTCGTTGTGGTAAGGAAGTTCTGCCGGTGAGCGAACGAATATAGTCTTTAGTCAAGTTTTCTTCAGAAAACTTGCGGAATCCAAGGGCAGAGCCCTTGGTCGAGCTCCGCAGAGCTCGAAATACCTTTTGCCTAACCAAAGACTAGGAAAGTAAATTTGAACGTCCGGGGGACGTTCAAATTGTAGGAAACCCAGTCGTATGGGTTTCCTGAACGACTTGCGTGGCAAGTCGTTAGAAAAGTGCAGAGGCATAGCAAAAACAAAAAGGCGGAAGCAGACCGAAAAAGCCTGCTTCCGCCTTACATATTCTCTTTAAAAAGTGCCGTAAAATGCAAAACGACTGCCCGAAAGCAGTCGTCTAATGCATTGCGATGTTGGGAAAATTACGCGCCAGCGTTCAGCTTCTTATCGAGAGCGGACTTCTTTCTGGCAGCCGTATTCTTGTGCAGAATACCCTTTGCAGCAGCCTGGTCGATTCTCTTAACAGCGACCTTGACAGCCTCAGCCTTGTCAGCAGCATTGGACTCGATAGCAACGTTAGCCTTCTTGATCTCTGTCTTGAGCTGAGAGTTGATCATCTTGTTCTGCAGGGTCTTTGCGGCAGCGACCTTAACGCGCTTCTTAGCGGATTTGATGTTGGGCACAGTAGACACCTCCTCGATCGTAGGATTATAGTACGGCGAAACCGCCTGAACCGTATTGGTGGGCATAGATTCGCCTTGAACTCCAATAACGCAGACATAATCATACCACATAGCCCCCGAAAATGCAAGAGCTTTTTTGCCTTTTTTCGTAAAACGGCAGATAAAAAGCGCGGTTTACCGTTAGAAGAGCCGTAAAGTACTTCCGTATGATAAAAATCTGTTTTAAATGCAATGTAAAAAGTCCCGTAAGCCGAGATTTTCTTATAGACATTTTTTTAACGATATCGTATAATAAAAGCGAAAAACGCAGGAAAGCGGAGCAGACGGCAGCCGCTTTATAAAAAGGCGGCAGAGCCGCAAATTTACGGAGGAGGCGCTTATTTTGTCCAAGTTTTTTACAAGTCGAAAGATTTTTGACAATGTTACGCAGATCGGCGGTCTGGGCGGCGAGCTTTGCTATTTGATCGAAGGCAGTGAAAAAGCGCTGCTTATCGATGGCCTTACAGGCGTAGGCAGTTTGAAAGCGTTTGTACGCGAATGTACCGATTTGCCCGTTACGCTTGTGCTGACGCACGGACATGTGGATCACGCCGGCGCATCGTTTGAGTACGGGGAATGCTATGTGAACCCGGCGGACGTTGCGCTTTTGTACGAGCACGGCGACATCGACAAGCGCTACGGATTTGTGATGGGCGGCGGCAAGCCGGAGGGGGCGTTTGTGCCCAAAAAGGAAGACGTTGTGCCGCCGTGCGCAGTGAAGACGCTGCCTGTTCAAGACGGCGACGTGTTCGACCTCGGCGGCGTGCAGATTGAGGCCATTGCCGTGCCGGGTCATACCGCGGGAACCATGGTCTATCTGGACCGTGCCCGCCGCGTTCTGTATTCCGGCGACGCCTGCAACGCAAACACACTGCTCGGTTTGCCGTGCTCCACAACGGTCGAGACGTATGCGAAAAGCCTCGACCACCTTGCGACATATCTTAAGGGTATCGACAAGTTTTACGGCGGTCATGGTCTGCAGGCTGTTCCGGCGTACATCGTAGACGAAGCGCTGATACTGTGCGAGGAGATTTTAAGCGATGACGACGACCGGTTCGAAACGGAATTCCTCGGGCGCAAATTTCTCTATGCCCGCAAGTTTGACGGCATGTTCCACCGCGAGGACGGCGGCATCGCGAACATTGCCTACGTCATGGAAAAGGTCTACAATAAATAAAAAGCGCCACAAAGACATACGCGTTTTGCCATACGACTGCGGTGTCCGTGCATGTTGTTCACTTTTTCGCACGGGCTTGACACAGCTTTGACAAAATCCCCAAAAGCCCGCAGAATGCGCCCAAAACGCCGAAAATTACTTGATTTATTCCCCTGAATATACTATAATCAAAGCGATAATCCAAAATTCTGCAACTATACTGAAAAAAGGATGGTTTGAACTATGAATAAAATTACCATTATCGGCAGCGGCAGCGTCGGCTCCACGATCGCTTACACCCTCACCGTGCAGGGCATTGCTTCCGAGATTGTCATGATCGATATCAACGAGGAAAAGGCAAAGGGCGAGGCTCTGGACATCCGTCAGGGCGTTCCGTTCTGCACGCCATGTTCCGTTTACGCGGGCAGCTATGAAGATGCAAAGGATTCCGACATCGTTATCATCACGTCCGGCATTGCCCGTAAGCCCGGCCAGACCAGACTGGACCTCGCACAGACGAACGTCAACATCATCAAGAGCATCACGCCGAACATCACGAAGTATGCACCGGATGCAATCTATCTGTTTGTCAGCAACCCGGTTGATATCCTCACCTATACGTTCTGCAAGTGCTCCGGCATTCCGGAGTCCCGCATCCTCGGTTCCGGTACCATCCTCGATACCGCCCGTCTGCGTGCACGTCTCTCCGAGTACTACCAGATCAACCAGCAGAACGTACACGCTTACGTTCTGGGCGAGCACGGCGACAGCTCCTTCGTGCCGTGGTCCGTTGCGAACATCTCCAACATCCCGGCAAACGCATACCAGAAGGCTATGGAAAACACCGACGGCATGTTGATTCCGCCGCTCAACTATGCGGACGTTGAGGATTACATGCGCAAGTCCGGCGGCAACGTCATCAAGCGCAAGGGCGCAACGTTCTATGCGGTTTCCATTTCCGTCTGCCATATCGTAAAGTGCATCCTCTCCGGCATTGATACCAACATGACGGTTTCTACCATGCTGAACGGCGAATACGGTATCAGCGATGTCTGCCTGAGCCTGCTCACCACCGTCGGCCACAAGGGTGTTGTGAATAAGCTCAACCTGCCGCTGACCGAGAGCGAGCATGCCGCGCTTGTACATAGCTCTGAGTGCCTCAAGGAGATCATCAAGAAGGTTCAGATCTAAGTTAAGTTTATCCGTAACAAAGCCCCGGAGCACCTGCCCCGGGGCTTTTCAGTGAAGACGAGAGGAATGCCATGGAAGAATCATATAAAAAGGTTTCGTTTCAGGAAGCAAAGCATATCATCGATACCGAGCCGAACTGCGTGATCTTGGACGTGCGCGACGAAGACGAATACATCACGGGCCACGCCGAAAACGCCGTGCTTTTCCCGGTGGATACCATTGACGAAGACACCGCAGAGGAAAAGATCCCCACGCTCGATACGCCGATTCTTGTTTACTGCAAGAGCGGTCGCCGCAGCTTTATGGCGGCGATGAAGCTCGAATCCTACGGCTATACGCATATTTACGACATCGGCAGCTTGGTCGATTGGCCGTACGGCTTGGAATATTAAGCCCTGATTTCCACAGAAAAGTAAAAAACGGTTGAAAAGTGTGCGTTCGCGGCAGGTCAATTTCCTGCACAGCGGATACACACTTCGTTTTTAAGCGGCTTTCCGGCAAAGAAATCATCGAGGTTCTGTACCGTCACTTCCGCAATATTATACAATGCCTCTTCGGTCAAAAACGCCTGGTGCGCCGTTAAGATGACGTTCGGGCGGGAGATGAGCAGCGCTAAAGTGTCGTCCTGTACGGCGGTGTCGGAATGGTCTTCAAAGAAAAACTTCGCCTCCTCCTCGTAAACGTCCAGTCCCGCGCCGCGCAAGGTGCCGTTATTCAATGCGTCCAAAAGCGCTTCGCTGTCAATAAGCGCACCGCGCGAGGTGTTTAATAAAAACACGCCTTTTTTCATTTTGTCAAACGCTTCGCGGTCGAGCATGTGGTAGGATTCTTCACTGAGCGGGCAGTGCAGGGAGATGACGTCGCTTTCGCGCAGGAGTGTATCGAGCGAAACGTACTCAAAGTCCGGCGCAGGATACTTGTCATACGCCAAAACGCGCATGCCAAAGCCGCGGCAGATTTCCGCAAATGCGCGGCCGATGCGCCCCGTGCCGATGATACCGACGGTCTTTTTGTAGAGGTCTATGCCCGTCAGACCCACAATACTGAAGTTGAAATCGCGCGTGCGGATGTAGGCGCGGTGCAAACGGCGATTTAACGTCAATAAAAGCCCCATGGTGTGCTCCGCAACGGCGTGTGGGGAATAGGCGGGCACGCGTACTACGCGCAGCTTGCCCGCTGCTGCCTGCATATCCACATTGCTGAAGCCCGCGCAGCGCAGTGCCAAAAGCTGCACGCCGCAGCGGTGCATGCGGTCAATGGCGGCCGCGTCCACACGGTCGTTCACAAAGGCGCACACGGCGTCAAAGCCGTCCGTCAGCGTCGCCGTGTGGCGGTTCAGCTTTTCTTCAAAGTACGCGATTTCATAGTGCTTTGCCAGAATGTCGAACCACGTGCGGTCATACGGTTTTGTATCAAAAAATGCGATTTTTTTCATGCTGCACTCTCCTTTTGTTTTAACGTTGCACAGTTATTCTGCGCGTCATAATTTGGGTTATTCCGCACAGAATAACCCAAAGAAAACGTATAAAACGAAAGGCGTGGATTTTCACATGGAATATGTAAGGGCGTTTGTGATCGGCGGGGCAATCTGTGTGATCGGTCAGCTTTTGATCGATCTGACAAAGCTCACCCCGGCCAGAATCATGGTGGCCTACGTCACGGGCGGTGTGATCTTGGGTGCGCTCGGGTGGTATGCACCGCTCGTGAATTTCGCGGGCTGCGGCGCCACCGTGCCGCTGAGCGGCTTCGGATATCTTTTAAGCGAGGGTGTAAAAGCCGCCGTAAAAGAAAAAGGCATTCTCGGCGTGTTCACGGGCGGCATCACCGCCGGTGCCGCCGGTATTGCCGCAGCCGTCTTCTTCAGCTGCCTGATGGCCGCCATCGCAAAGCCGAAAGAAAAACCGTAAAAAACAAGCGCCGCAGAGAACGGAAACTCTGCGGCGCTTGCTCATGGTTCGAAAAAGGAATTTTGTCTGTCAGCACGCATCCCTTTTTCATCCTTTTTGTCCACTCGGCTTCTTTGAAGCCGACGAGGACAAACTTATCTTTTGCGCTCCTGATCCATTTTACTTTGCCTTAAACACACGGTTTAAGAGGTAAATGCTCAAAATGATTGCGGCAATGACAAGGAAAACGCCGGTCATGCCTTTTGCCATATACTGTAAGCTGTCTAAAAATGCGGGAACATTGAACATACGTTATCCTCCTCAATGGATCATGTTTAAGATGATGCCGCCTGCGATGACAGACGCAATCTGGCCGGAGACGTTGGCGCCTACGGCGTGCATCAAAAGGAAGTTCTGCGGGTCTTCCTGCTGTCCCATTTTCTGGATAATGCGTGCGGACATCGGAAACGCCGAAATACCCGCCGCGCCGATCATGGGGTTGACTTTATTCTTGACAAACAGGTTCATGATTTTCGCAAACAGTACACCGCCTACGGTGTCAAACACGAATGCAATGAGGCCCAGTCCCAAAATAAGCAGCGTGTCCACGCGCAAAAATTCCGCCGCTGTCATATGTGCGGTGATCGTGATGCCGAGAATCAGGGTGATCAAGTTGGACAGCACGTTCTGCGCGGCATCCGAAAGGCTGTTTAACACGCCGCACTCACGCAGCAGATTGCCGAACATCAAAAAGCCGATAAGCGCCGCCGAGCGATTGGACACAATGCCGACGACAGCCGTGATGAGGACAGGAAACAGAATTTTGGTCGTTTTTGAGACAGAGCCGGGCGTGTACGCCATACGGATGCGCCGCTCGGTTTTGGTCGTCAGCAGGCGGATGACCGGCGGCTGCACAATGGGCACAAGCGCCATATACGAGTATGCCGCCACGGTGATGGCACCGATATACTGCGAATTCAGGACGTTCGCGACAAAAATGGAGGTCGGGCCGTCCGCCGCGCCGATGATCGCGATGGAGGCGGCGTCGTGCAGGTCAAAGTTAAACAGCCGCGCCATGCTCAGCGTGAAGAAAATGCCGAACTGGGCCGCCGCGCCGAATAAAAACAGCTTCGGGTTTGAGAGCAGAGGCTCAAAGTCAATCATCGCGCCGATGCCGATGAAGAGGAGCAGCGGGAAAAGCTCATTTGCAATGCCGCTGTCAAATAATAACGTCAGTACGCCCACTTCTTCGCCTTGTGTCACCGCGCCGGAAAGCGGCAGATTGACAAGGATTGTACCGAAGCCAATGGGCAAAAGCAGCGCAGGTTCCATTTTTTTCGCGATGGCAAGGTAGATGAGCACGCCGCCTATGCACCACATTACCGCGTGCTGCCACGTCACATTGCCCACGTTCGCGAAAAGCTCGCTTAAAAAGTTCATTTTCATACCTTCCTCTCGGATGTTTTTGCCGCCTTTGCAAAATCCTTATCTCCGAAAGAAAATAAAAAAGAGACTTCTATCCTGCCGCGGCATGATAAAAGTCTCGCAGATTACAACGTATACGGATGGGGAAACCATCGTGCTGACGCATACATTACAGATATTCCTGTTTGCTACTCCCTTTTATACCCATATTTTACGGGAGCGCGGCGCATTTGTCAAGCGAAAGTTTACGGCAGACGGTAGCCCGCTGCAAGGTACAGCGCGTACCAATCTTCGCGCGCGAGCGTAATGTCAAGCGCGGCGGCGCAGTCGCGCAGGCGCTTTGGATTGATGGTGCCCGTGACGGCCTGCATTTTTGCAGGGTGACGCAGAATCCACGCAAGCGCTATGGCGGTGTTTGTCACGTTGTATTTTTCCGCCAGCTCGTCGAGCTTTGCGTTTAGCTTCGGGTATTTTTCGCTGCCGATGAAAACACCCTCGAAGAAGCCGTACTGGAACGGCGACCACGTCTGAATGGTGATGTTGTGCAGGCGGCAGTAGTTCAACACGCCGTTATCGAGCACCGGGTTTAAGCCGTCGCAGATGTTTGTATTCATCGGCTGCGCGATCATCGTGGCATTCGTCAGGCTCATTTGCAACTGGTTTGCGCAGATCGGTTGATGCAAAGCGCTCTGCAAAAGTTCCATCGTGTACGGGTCTTCGTTGGAGACGCCGAAGTGGCGCACCTTGCCGCTCTTTTCGAGCTCGTCAAAGGCTTCCGCTACTTCTTCCGGCTCCATTAAAGCGTCCGGACGGTGCAGAAGCAAAACGTCAAGATAATCCGTGCCAAGGCGCTTTAAGCTGCCGTCTACGGCAGACAAAATGTGTTCCTTTGAAAAATCGTACATTTTGCCGGGCACAATGGCGCATTTCGACTGAATGATAAGATCTTCGCGGCGAACGCCCGCGTCCTTTATCATCTCGCCGAACACACGCTCGCATGCACCGCCGCCGTAAATATCGGCGTGGTCGAAAAAGTTGAGCTCAAGCTCCAACGCGGTGTGCAGAAATGCATCTGCCTGCGTGCGCTCTGCGCCCGCAAGACGCATGCAGCCGAGGGCTATAGGCGGCACCAAAAGCCCGCTTTTGCCAAGTTTGATTTTTTCCATACAACAAGCCTCCCAAATGAAGTCTATTTGCCTTCATTATAGAAAAACTTATGCGCGTTTGCAAGTGTTTTCCTTGCTTTTTCCGCGTGCGCGGGCTACAATGAGAAAAAGACTTTGGAGGGGTTGCCATGCGTTTTGGTGTGTGTATGCCGATCGAGCAGGCGGAATTTATCGCAAACCCCGTCGGCCGCGTACCCATGACACCGCAGGATACCGCGGATTACAAAGCATTTTTCCGCGCGCTGCACTTTATCGGCTACAACGCCCGCATGAGCCTCGAGTGCCCCGTAAAGAACCCCGAAACCCAGCTTCCCGTTGTGCTTGAGGTTTTGCGTAGGTGTGACAATGAATAATAATTCGTTTTTGAATGTGAGTGCGTAAAAAACAAGCGCCGCGGAGAAATGAAACTCCGCGGCGCTTATTTTTACATCAGTTTGGTCGTTACTGGATGGAACCTTCAAGATACGCTTCCAGCTCGGCATTTTCTTTCTTTTCCTTGAAATAGTTCAGCACGGCAAAAGCGGCGGTAACAACGGCAACGGCAGCGGTGATGCAGCCGATAATGGTGAGCACCTTGTTCAAACACTTCATGATAAACCATCCTTTCCGGTTCGCCAACATTCTGAAAGAGACCGTACACTGTCTCACTTTGGGCGATTTTGATTACCTTTATCATACCCAAGTTTCGGCGAAAAGTCAAACGTTTTTGTGCCCTGTCATACAAAGTTTACACATGGCGTGAGCTGCCGTGCGAAATCCTATGAAAAATTCTTCTTTTTGCAAACATTTTGCCCATATGCAAGCGGTTTCTGCGCCGGATTTATTGACAATCCGTTTAAAAAAACTTACAATATTATTTTAGAGTATTTCAACAGGAAACACCCAAAATGCGGCACGGAGGCCGCATACCTTACCTGTATCATTTTTCGAAGGGGAGAACGCACGGCACTGCCGTGCAAAGAAGTTATGGAAGAAAAGAATATGAAAAAGGCCACCATACGGGACGTGGCAAAGGCTGCCGGGGTTTCGCAGTCCACGGTGTCCCGTGTGCTCAACAACAATGGCTACGTGGGCGAAGACGCCCGCCGCCGCGTGGAAGAAGCCATGGAAGCGCTGCATTATTCGCCCAGCGCTATTGCAGTGTGTCTTTCCAAAAGCCGTTCGCGCATGATCGGCGTGATCGTGCCGCAAATCTTTGCACCGTTTTTCAGCCGGATGTATTACATTGCAGACCGCATTATGGAGCGGTACGGTTACCGTCTTCTGCTGTGTAATTCCGACGAAAGCTTAAAGCGTGAAAAAGAGCTCATTGACGATCTGCTTTCGTATAAGATCGCCGCGCTGCTCATCGTGCCCGTGGACGGCGACGAGGGTAGCAACAAGGAGTATCTCGACCACATCCGCAGCACAGGCACGCCCGTTGTGTGCGTAGACCGTGAGATTGAAGGAATCCACTGCGACGGCGTGTATATCGATAACTATACCGCTTGTTATGAGGTTACAAAAGACGTGCTCACGCGCGGCTATCGCAACATTGCATATATGGCAGACCCGCCCATATACAGACCGGGTTGCGACCGTCTGCGCGGCTTCCGGGACGCCTGCAAGGAATTCGGCGTTACGGTGCCGCAGGAGAATATTTTCCTTGCGCCGATTGAAGATACGAAATCGCTGAATGCGTTTTTGCATGACGTTGCCCGTCGGGATGACCCGCCGAAGGCGATCATCAACTTTGTGCGCGGCTGGGATTATACCATGCTGCAAGCGCTGCATTCTGCAGGACTGCGCGTGCCGGAGGACGTGTACCTGACCGGCCTTGACGATGACAACACGCTGCCGAACTTCGGCTACTCCATGCAGTATTTACCGTCTATGATCGATTTTTCCGAGGCAGCCGCTAAGCTCTTGATTGAGCGCGTGGAAGCGGGGAATGCGCTGCCGGAACCGGAGCGCCGCATCTTCACCACGCACATGAAGCCTGTATTTGAAAGAAAAGTCACGCTGCCAAAGCCCGATGCAGCGCCGACTGAAACCGATGAGAAAGAGAAGTAAAGTACATAAAAGCAAAATGAAATTTATCAAACCGAATTTTTACGACGCGTTTCACTGCACGGCCGCCGCATGTTCCGATACCTGCTGCGCCGGCTGGGAAATCGACGTTGATCCCGATACCGTTGAATATTACGAAAATTTAGAAGGAGAGCTCGGCGACCGCCTGCGCGAAGAGCTGTGCGATCTGCCGGACGGCACGGTGTGCTTCCGCCTCGGCGAAAACGAGCGTTGCCCGTTCCTCGATGACGACAACCTCTGCGAGCTTATCTTAAAGCTTGGCGATGATGCTTTGTGCGAGATTTGCCGCGAACACCCACGCTTTTATGAGGAGCTCGGCGGCCGCGTGGAAATGGGCGTGGGCCTTTGCTGTGAAGAGGCGTGCAGACTGCTGTTTGAGCAGAAAAATCCCGTCACGTTCATCACAACGAATGTCGGCGAGCTGCCGAATGCGCCGGAGGATCCGCTTGTGTTCCATCTGCGGGACGAAGCGTTCGCCATCGTGCAGGACCGCTCTCTGCCGCTGCGCGTGCGCATGCACCGCCTGCTCGATTTCGGCGTGCAGGCGCAGAAAACGCTGTTCGGCAATATGTCGCCTGCCGAACGCGATACGACCGACGAGACCGATACCCGCGCCGCGCTGTTTGGCATGATGACCGAAATGGAGCCCTACGACGAAACGTGGCCCGATTACGTGCAGCTTTTGGAGGATAACGGCTTGCAGGCGAATCTCGACGATATGGATGGCGGCTACGAAAACCTGCTTGTGTATTTCCTGTACCGCCATTTTGCACACGGTGTGACCGACGGCCGCATCGCGGCGCGCGTGGGCTTTTGCGCTGTGAGTGTGTGGTTCATCTGCCTGATGAACACAAAGTGCCTGCGTGATACCGGCGAATTCACCCCGTGGGACCGCATCGTCTGCACGAAAGACTACTCCAAGCAGGTGGAATACAGCGCCGAAAACATGGAAATGGCGCTCGATGCCCTGCACAAAGACCCCATTTTTTCCGCCGAACACCTAAAGCGCCTGTTCGGATAACAGAAGCCTTGAAAGGAACTATGATCGATGAACCGATACGTTGTGCTTGCCCGTTTTGATAAAAATACGGAAGAAAAACTGATTGCGCTGCGCCGCGAGATGACAAACGCGGGCTATGCGTCTTCCGAGTGGCCGCCGCATATCACGCTTGCGGCGTATGAAGATCTCGATGCCGAAGCGCTCTGCGACTGGACAGGGGAGTTCGTCCGCGAGCACACGCGCCAAAAGCTGACGTTCGGCTCTGTGAGCCTTCTGCCGCCGTATGCCACGCACCGCGAAACCGCCGTGCTGTGCCTGAATCCGGTACACGCAAAGCCTTTTGTCGATTTTTACTATGCGTTCCACGAAAAATACGAGTCGTTCTGCAAAGGCATCGGCAGCTTCTCCGCCGTTTCGGAGGACAAGCCCGTCATCCACTGTACGCTCAGCGTTGTGCGCATTACGGAGCTGCAGGACGCGCTCGAGCTCGTCTTCCAAAATGATGTCTTCACCCAAGCCGAAGTTACCGCGCTGGAGATCTACACCTATCCCATGCGCCTCATCAAACGTTTTGACCTGACCAGAGCGTAAATTCAAGATTTCAAAAGCAAAAGCACGCAGTGTTTCAAAACCTGCGTGCTTTTTACGTATAATTATTCAAAATACAGTGTGCCCATGTTCAGCGATCTCGTCAGGCGCGCTAAGATGCGACGGAGGGTAGGCAGGAGCAAAAAGGCAAGGAGAAAGTTCGAGACACCGTGGACAAGGTCGAACGGGATGCCGCTGATGATATACGCCAGTGTCGCCGCGGGGCCGCTTAAAATGAGCACGGGTATCGCGGTGAGCGTGCCGAAAATCAGCCCGTAAAACCCGCACAGAAGCCCCCAGCCGAGGCGGCTTTCCATTTTACGAAACAGCCAAGCGGCGACGGCCAAAATCGCCCAGATGTAGAGGTACGAAAACCACCACAGCCCAAAACCGTACAGCAACCCCTCAAGCAGCACGAATACGGCGAGTGTATAACCCACGTATGGCCCGAGCGCAAGGGTGAATTTACTCGGCTGTATTTTCCACTTTTTCTGCCTGCTCTGTGGAAACTCTTTCGGGCGTTTCCGGCTCGCCGTTCCAGCGGGCGATAATGGCTTTTGTCTTGATGCCCTCTGCGGTGAACATCACCTCGTGCTCGGACTGAATGTTGCCCGGCGCGTCTTCGCTGTGCAAGTCGTCCGTTTTGCAGAGAATTTCAAAACCGGCTTCCGCTAAATAGCGCTGCGTTGCAAGGTACAGGTCGGTGTTGTCGGTTTTGAACCACAGCTCGCCGCCGGGTGCGAGCACCTTTTTGTAGGTATTCAGCTGGCGGGTGTGGGTCAGGCGGCGCTTGTGGTCGCCGGCTTTCTGCCACGGGTTGCAGAAGTTTACATAAATTCGTGCAGCTTTTTCATCGGGCGCAAAAAGCGTATCGAGCTTTTCAATGTTATACGAAAGCAGATTTACGTTTTCCACGGGCTCCTCGCCGAACTCCGCTTCAATGTTGCGGCGGGCGACGCCCAAAATATCTTCACTGATGTCGATGCCGATGAAATTTACGTCTTTTTCTCGGTGCGCAAGCTTTGCCAAAAACGTGCATTTGCCGCAGCCGAGGTCTAAATGGATGGGCTGCTGCTTTTTAAAGCGCTCGCCCCATGTTCCGGCGGCGGTTTTCGGCTCGTGCACATAAAACGGGCACGCGGCAAGTTCCGGGCGCGCCCACTTTTTCTTTCGGATCCTCAAAATTTTATCCTCATTTCTTTTCCGTTATTTTCGCTCTGCCTATTTTAACGCAGAAATGAAAAGTGTGCAAGTACGATTCTGATTTTTCCCCGTTTTGCGCGCTTTTTTCTTCTTTTTCCATTGAAAGGCATCGGGCATTTTGCTATAATAAGAAAAAGCGCAAACTTAGACTTACATATCACTTTATATGTCAAGGAGGAAAACGTGATGGACGAATTAAAAATGCAAAACGGTGCTTTAATTTTGGAGGGCGGCTCTCTGCGCTCGCTCTTTACCTCCGGCGTTTTGGACGTCTTCATGGAGCACAACTTATATTTCTCCGATGTGACCGGTGTGTCCGCGGGCTCTTTGACCGGCGTGAACTACGTTTCCCGCCAGCCGGGGCGTTCCGCAAAGCTTAACATCGACTACGTGAACGACAAGCGATATCTTGGTGTAAATAATCTCATCCTGCACCATGAGATCTTTAACTTTGACTTTTTGTTTAACGATTTGTCACACAGCATTCTGCCGATGGATTTTGACACGTTTTATAAATCGCCGCAGCATTTTACCGCCGTGGCGACGAACCTAAGAACCGGCGAGGCGGAATACTTTGAAAAAAGTTCTTGTTCGGATATTTTGGCGGCTATTCGCGCCAGCAGCAGTATGCCGATGCTCTCGAAAGCCGTGAAGATGAACGGCGAGCTGTACCTGGACGGCGGCTGTGCCATGGCGATTCCGTACCAAAAGGCCATCGATGACGGCTTTGAGAAGATCGTGCTGGTCTTAACGCGCCAGCAGGGCTACCGCAAGCTCTACACAAAGCCCTCTATGCTGCATTTGTATGCGAAGTATTTCCGGCATTTCCCGAAGTTTTTGAGTGCGCTGTACGCCGTTCCGACGCGCTACGACGCCCAGCAAAGGGAGATCGACCGCTTAGAGAAAGAAGGCCGCATTTTCGTTATCCGCCCGCAGGGGCCCGTGAATGTTTCGCACACGGAAAAGGACACGGCGAAATTAAAAGCGCTGTACGAGGAAGGCCGTCAGGAAGCCGAGCGCCGCATGGACGCACTGAAACGGTATTTGGAGGCGTAATTTGCAAAAGGCGCCGTCAAATTGACGATTGTAAAAGATTAAGCAAAACCCGCAGATTTAAAAAATCTGCGGGCTTTAACGAAAAAGGACTCTGCAATTTGCAAAGTCCTTTCGTTTGGTGCGAGTATTCATAAGGGATTTGATTAAAACAGTACAACCGACGCCGAGCATACATATTCAAACGAAATCCGCACATTCGATTTTCGCTATTTTCTGATTTACAATGATTATAGAAAATCAAAGGAGGAAAACACGATGGAAAAATCATTATTTGAGCAAATGGGTGGTACTTATACGCAAGCCGGAGATTATATACTGCCGGATCTTGTACTCTCCGAGCAAAGCCAAAAGCCTATCGGAATATGGGGGCAGCGGCACGCAAGATATCTGAAGCAGTATCATAAAGTGCGATATTACAATCTGCTTATAAGCGGAAAACTGAACAGTTATCTTGCCGACATTGACGAGCAGGCAGAAGAACTGTTTTTTCGGTTAGTAAAACAAATGGTAGAAAAGCAGGGCATAACTGAACAGCTAAAGGCAAGAGACCAAATGATGTGGGTAGGTAAAATGAACGCTGTTCGCAATGCCGCTATAGAAATCGTGAATAAAGAGCCAATTTACATATGAAGTCTATGCAGCATCACTTTAACTCAATCACCTGAAAGAAGAACATTTGGCTGACGAAGTGAAAGTTACGATAACATACTTCCAAGCGGGTAGTCGCAATCAAAAGTCAAATGTTTGCCGTTTAAGATATGTAGAATGGCAAAATGCCGCTTACGATGTGAGCGGCATTTCTTAGTTTTGGTTAATCGACAAAATCAAAAGAATCCTTTGCCCGTTCTTTGAAAATTTCAAAGACTGCCTGTAATGTAAATTCATTTTCTACGCTGGTATAGCTTTCCGTTTCGTCATCAGTTTCTTCGAGTTGCAGGATTACCACCTCGTCAGCATCATCAGAAGTAGGAAGAAGCACGACATATTCTTTACCACGATACGGTATTAAATCAAGAAATTCAAATCTTACTTCATTCCTGCCCTCGTCAGTCAAAACGATTACATTTTCATTATCCATCAGATTAGTCCTCCAACCGTGCAGCTTATTCTAATTGTCTATTGTTTAATACCGAGAATACTCAGCACCAAGCTCCTGTAAATGAGCAATTCTATCGTCACTGTGTGGATGAGTAGAATACAACGCCTTTAACAGACCATTATCGGGAGCTGAACACATATGTCTATCTAAAACACTGGCCAACATTGCGCCATATCCTAATTTGTATGCGTATTCATCGGCAACAAACTCATTTTGCCGCATTGACCACATCAAAAACAACATACAGAATTTTGTCCAAAGCCATATCAGCCCCGCTGAAATACTTACCGCCAAAGTTGCGAATACTCCCGCAAAAAAGTTTCTTGTTGCAATACCTGTTATTAACCCACAGAGTGCCGTAATTATCCAACAAATGACCTTTATTATCAATAGGCAGCCTGAAATAAAAAGATTACCGCCACCAATAAGAAGCTGAATTGCAGAGTGCTGATACGCAAGATGGCCTACTTCGTGAGCAAATACAGCCATTATTTCTTCATCCGAAAGGTTCAGCAAGCCGTCTGTTACGCAAATCGTCCTCTGACCAATAGCAAAAGCATTGGACGCTTGATCATGAATAATCTTTAGCCGTATTGAGCTAATCATAGACGGAGTTTTTTCTTTCGCTTGCTCAAAGACAATTTCCAGCAATGGTATCAAGCGTATTTTAATATCTTTCCGTTTAATTTCTCTTGCACCGGCAAGTGCTGCAAGTGTCCATTCGCCAGCAGGAGATAAACTTATTAAAACCGTTGCTATGTAACATACAATTAAAGGAGCAGACGCTTCAAAAGTAATACCATAGGGGCAGAACAATGCTAAAATCAACCCAATATTCAATAAGAAGAATATCAGTGTGCCTAAATTTGAAATTCGAAATACTCTCCCCAACCTATGCCATATGTCCATTGAGCCACCTCCTTTGAATAATTATTTTGCTGCTATGCGGGGAATCAAATTTGGACAATCATATTTCATTGTTGTTGTATTTTCTGTCTTTGAAAAAATCTGCCCAAAATTGATTTGCTTCATCGAACACTCTTTTTTGTTCCGGAGTCAGTGCGTGAGGATAATCTCTAAAAAGGTTGAAGATGTGTTTACCATCAAAAGTAAAAAGCCTTTCACCTACTTTATCTGACTTTGGTAACCAAGAAAACTTCAATTCGTTATTATCGGACATAGCCACTCGCTCCTCTCATCTGTGCAAATTCATCTGTATTGATATATCCTAAAAGGTCTAAAAATTCCGTGTTGTTTTGCAGAGATTCCAGATCTATAAGGTAATTAGCGTACTCTCTTGATTGACCATCTTCGCAACCAAATCTTGAATATAATGTGCTTAGAGTAAGTGGGTGCCATCCATTTTCGCTTGGGATTCCACTTTGCAACTCTAAATATTGATAATGTCCCTCGTTATTCAAACGAACCACGGCGGCGTGCGCTCCAGAAGCCATATAGTATTCTCTCCCGGGTTCCATACTTGACATTAATTGTTCGGCGCATATCGTGTCATCTGTTCCACGCAAAATAACCGAGGTTACTCCATCCATATTTGCAATTTGTTCGATTGATGATCTTGAAGAAAAAGCCTCACGACTTTGGCCATCCCGAAAATCATAAACAACAAATCCGGCTCTATTACCTGCATAAGCAAATGCCAGCGAAGAACAAGAACCTTCGGTCATATCACCTCCGCTTATGCTACTTATAATTTGTTGTTCGCTTCTTGATTGGGAAGCTGGTTCAATCGGTTTGTACTCAACACCTTTTAGTGCGTCATGAATGTCTTGATTTCTATTAAAAATGTTAGCGAAAAAACTACGGCCTCCATTAGAACCTATTGTCCTTGAAAATTCTCCTGTTTCACTTGCTGCCTGCATTTGATTTGATGAATACCCAAGCTCAGTATCTTCATATGCTTGTAAGTTTTTTGCAAGTGAACCAACAAACTTTTCACCTTTTAATAAGACTTTCAAAATCTCATTTAAGGCTTTGCTGCAATCTTGAATTACAACGCCTAATTCTTTGTATTTTTTGTCTTTCCATTCACTTCCGAGCTGCTGATACTTTTTCGTAATTGCAGACTTGGTTGCTTCTATACTTGAAATGGCGGTCTGCATATTCTTATGCGTTTGAAGCAGCTCACTAACATCCGCATTAACGATTCCCAATATATTCACCTCCGAATGTACAGTGTATTAGTCATAAGGCAAGGAAAAGTATCCTTGCCTTACGAAATCATCTTTTAGCTAAACAACCCCCTTATTTCAGCAGCATTAGGCGTGATATACGGTTTCATCTGGAATGTATTTTTCACACCATCAGTAAAATACGCCGTATTATCACGCAGGCCAGCCACGGAAACATTTTCGATGAGGTTATCTGCATCATTGGAACCCAACGAGAAAATGATACGCTCTGGAAACTTTGTAAGTATGTTTTCGCCATAGTACATACATTCCCGAACGGTTTGATATTCGAGCGATGTCACTACGAAGTGGATGCCAAATCCTGAACCGTCTTCGATTAACTTAATAAGCTTTTCTCCAACGGACAGATTGTCATCAGAACCCCTGTTGGCGAACATATTATTTACCGCCGCAAAAGGATTTGCCAAATCAACTTCGGGTTCGGTAACATCATTCTCAATGAATTCACTTTCGTCAATAACCTCTCCTTTGAACATCGACTTAACTATGTCCAAAAATTGGAGGTTCTTGATGATCACAAAAATGACATCATCGCTGTTTTGTTTTTTCCACGCTTGATAACTACGATAGACCTCGTTGATGAACATGATTATATCTGCTCTATTCTGTGCCAACTTGAATCTGTCGCAACTTTCATTCAAGGCGGTATAGACATCACCAGAGTCATCATCTCCAACCAATTTATCTCCGTCTACACAATAAACAGTCGCATTTTGATTAAGCAATGCGGACACCATGTAGTTATTAGATACCGTGTTCGCCATTCTCTCGTTCGACCCACAAACCAAGAGATTATGCTTTTTCTTTTTATCGATTGTTATAGCAAACGGCGGGGCTACCTTTATAAGCGTACCCATATGGATTTTGGCGGGAAGATCATTTGTAGTACCGATATTGGCTTCAGCAAAATAATCAAGAAGTTTTGTTGTTCGGCCTCCTTCAAATGTTTGCAACGAATAGGGTTGATCTGCGTATGTTTTGCTAATCAAGTCAAGATAATACCGTTGCGTCTTATCGTCACAATAAGCTACCCTGAATCCAATATTGGGCTGCTCGGTATAATCCAAGTTCATGACAGCTGTTCCAATCGGTCCCTTCATCATCGCCAACGCTTTTGTATCATTCTGATCTGAGAATAAATATCGTGCATCATTCTCACCGCATTTTAATCCGATACGGATACGCATTTGTTCAATCGTGCCGTGAGATAATGTTAAATCGGAGATGACTTTCGTAGACTGTGTTGCCATAAGCAGGTGTATGCCAAATGCACGACCTTCTGTAACAATTCTTTTTGTAAGTTCAGCACAATTCATGGCAACCTTGCGATTAGTTGAATCATTGAACAAAATCTGAAATTCATCCATGATAACAAGAATTCTCGGTAAGGCTTTTCCTGTTGCTTGAACATATCCCTTCAAGCTCGTCTGTCCAGCCTCTTTGAATAAAGAACCTCTCTTTTCCATTTCAGCTACAAGGTTTTCGAGTATGCTTTCACCAAACTCCTGCATGGCATCAAGTGCAAGTAACTGAATGTGCGGCAATTTTACAGACTCATAGATTTTGAATTCTGTACCACTTTTGAAATCCATCAAATAAAGATGAAGCTGATCAGGACTATAGTGGAGCATACTACTCATAATGAGCGTATGGAGCAAGGTGGATTTACCGGAGCCGGTTGCACCTGCAATTAGCCCATGATGGGATGATCCTTCGCCAATAGTAATGCTTACAATACTATCGCCATCCCCAACACCAACAGGTATTTTCATGGATTTAGACGAGTTCATTGAGAACAATTCTTTTGAAAGAATGTCCTTAAATGAGAGTCCCTGCTTCTTTATGGCTTCTGCTTTTTCAACATAGTCTTGGATAAACTCATCTACAGCATTGTAGGAAAGTAATTCAGGTGTATTGATTTGCAAATTATACGGTAGCAAACTATAATGACCATCTTTGTAGTCAACAACTGCGCAGTACCTCGATATTTGTTCCAATCGCTCGTCAATGCTTTCATAGCGTGAAAAGGTGATATTGGGGTTATAACAAATAATAGTAAATACGCCACACTTATTTCCATTCCTCAGAATGTTGGTCAAGAGGTCGATACTTCTTCCGTCCATACCACTAGGAAAATCATAAAGAATAAGAAGTGTAATCGGTTCGGCTCTATTGGGGGTATTCAGGTTATAGTCAAGAATATCCTTGTATCTATTTCCCAATTTTTCCTGAATAAATTCGTCTATTTGAGCATTAATTTTTAGCAGGCGATCCGCCATCGCCTCCTGACTCGTATATATCTTTTGGTCAAAGGTTTCAGGAGAGCGTTTGCGGAATTCGAGGAACGGAATTATACTATTTCCTCGTTGCTCTCCATCAAATACACAAACATTGACCTTCGTAACTGGCATAAATGAGAGAAAACTCCAAATGACATGATGGGTGAATTCGAGTATGCCTTTACTGCTTGCTTCTGGGCAATCCAAAAACAAGTTGAAAGAATTACGAAGATCGAATGTTAGTGGCAACTCAACATAAGATGTACTCTCAGTGTTTCCATGGTGTTCAACGCCAAATTTATCAATGATATGCTGATAGCCAACACTGTCCGAAAAAATATCCGCCGGATACAACACATTACCTAATGTAACAAGTGACGGGAATACAGAATCAATTTCCGGAACCCGTGCATAGTCTTTTTCGTATTTCTTCATCATCTCGCAAATTTGCTCAATATGAGCATCAAGCTCCATAGAATCTTTGGCTTCAATCAGCTTTCTAATCAGAGGAGAGAAAGCTATGCCACGATTCTTGTGTCCCTCGAAAATGAGCATATATTTGCTAAAGAATTTGGAGAATTCAGCCTTTTCGGGCATAGTGTAATAGACAAGAGGCAATCCTCTCAACACAAAATTCTCTTTGTTTTGGTTGACTACTATTGACAAATCAATAATCGACTGTAGGCTTTGTTCAAGCTCTTTTGAGCGGCTACTATCCATCTCAGGAATATACGAGATCAGTATGTATATCCCACACTTGCTGCCATTACGGAGTATATTCCGCAATTCAGCAAGTGTACGCTCATCAAATCCCCTCGGAAAATCGTAGAGCACAACTAACTCAATGTTGAGATTATAGTCCGGAGTATTTGCAGCATAATCAAAAATGCTATCATATTGATTGCCGAGCTTGTCCTGAAGAATATTCTCTATTTTTTCGTTAAGTCCTCTAATTCGCTCGGCAATTTCATCCTTGCCGACATAAATTTTTTCGCCAAACAACTCAGGCAGCTTCTTTTTGGCATCAAAAAACGGCGCAATGCTGTTCCCACGATTTTCAGGATCAACAACAGTATATGTTAATTTTGCAACAGGGCAAGATGATAGCATTCCATACATAATAGAATGTGTAAATGCCTGAGCTAAGGAATTATTACTGTTATCACCCATAATCATCCAAACGGGAGCATTCTTGATGGACATCATTATTGGCAGCCTAATTGAGCCATCAATTAAAAGTGAAGAACACTTTTCTTTGATGACCGAGGCGACAATTTTCGAATTGACAAAGAAATCCACTGGATAATCTACATAACACATATTCAGGACTTCATCCTGAACATCTGATGTAGTGTTTACTTTGTGTACAACATTTGCGTAGTTATGCATAATAGCAAACAAATACTCCACAAATTCATCAGGAAGCACATTGTCAAGATCCGAACAGATTTTGTCTGCTATCGCATCAAGGGTACTCAGATGCTTACTCTCAAATGCTGTAAGCTCCGTTTTTTGTCTTTCAATCACACTACCTCGTTGGGTAAAGTATTCTTCCTTTAGCGAAGCAAGATTCTCGTCTGTTAATGGAGGAAGCATATCCTCAATTTCTTTAACAAACGCTGCCACTGTATTTCTCAGAACAATAAGTTCCTCATAGTCCTTTTTGCGCTGACTTGAAAAAAGGTAATTTAATCCATTGATAAGGCCAGGAAGAATATCTTCTGAGTATTTCTTGAACAGCGCATAGAAACTCTCCTTAATTTTTCCAAGAGTATCAAAATAATCTGTCGCCTCTTTGTAGGCATCGCTCGTTGTGTCCGACAGTAGTTCCTCTTTTTTTCTCTTGGTCTTAACATAGTATTTATCAACCTTGGAGAGTTTTTCGTCTAGCTTGTTGATTTCGTCAAGAATTTTCTTCGTTTCTGCAATGGTCTTCTTTGATTGATTTTGTACGGCAGCACAATTCGCCTTATAGGTTCTATCCAAATCCGATAATGTGCTGCTATGCCTATTTAGGAGTAGCCGTTTATCTTTGTCATAGTTCGTTTGGGTATTATTGATTAGACCTTCTGCATTGTCAGCAAATGCGTTTAGGTCTGCAATCAAAGAGATGATTTCGCTTTGGGATAAAGCCTTCATAAAAAGCCTTCCTTTCTCCTAAATAGGTGTATTTATTATTTGTCCTCCAGCTCGAAATTACATTTACCGTTGCACTCTTTACCGAATCCAACGACCAAGGAAGTTGTAACCTGAAGCGGATAGCTAAAGATTTCGACCATTTCGCCGCCAATCTCAGGATTACTTGTGTTGCAAACGAGAGTGTATTGTTTTAGGTTGTTTAGCAAACGAGGAATATACCCCTCATTAGTAGAGTTCAAAATATCAATAATTAACTTTATACCAATACTTGTAATAAAATTAATATCAACAGAAATACCGGGTTCAAACTTAACACTCTCAACATTTTCTTGATTCGAATAAACATGATGGTTTGCTTCTACACGACCGGAAAGATCTCCGCTACCCAATGCACACTTATAACAAGGCATATTCTTATGCGGCAAATAATAGAAGATTTCTCCAGCATAAGCTCTTTCCCAAAACCCTATAGAAATAAAAGCTGCATCGAAATAGATAGCAATCTTGTTTGCATAAACATCGGCTGTTCTGTTATCACCACATCCAACAAATATAGTTTCAAACGGGACACACATTTCATCAAGAATATCTTTAGGAATATTCTGAATGATACCGCCGAAAGTCTTTATGTTTGCTTTAGGATTGATGTTCAAGATCTTTCTTTTAAGAGCATTTACTTTCAGATCGCCAACATCTTCAATACCGCATTGATGACGACATACATTGTGATATTCAAGCGTATCAGCATCACACAATACATACTTTTCAACGCCTGCTCTTGCTAACTCCATAGCTACTAAGCTACCAACAGAGCCACAACCGATGATAACTGCACATTTTTTCTTCATAACGTCAGTTTCAAGAATACCTTTGTTTCTTGAAAAAATGCTCTGATATAAACCATATGACTCGGTTACAATCTTCTCTCCACTCCAATAAAACTCAATTCCTTCATTAGTAATTACACCGCAGAAGCCCTCAACGGAAGGTGTGCTACCTTCAGGAAGAACATCACCAAGATATTCGCCTTTATCAGATAATTCAGCAGGGAAAACATTGAAAATTCCTGTATCCTCAAAATACTTACCGTAAACTTTTACACACTCCCTGTTGTGGAGTTGTTCTTCGGAAATAAAAACTGTAAGAGGTATATCCTCTCCGAAGAAATTTTTAGGTCTTTTGATCTCCATATTCTTATTCCTCGTTTCTGTTAAATCTAATTATCTTTATAACGGAGTCAATAACTCCCGCTTGTTTTCTCGGTTTAACTCTACTCTCCGATTCGCCTTTTCTTTCTCGTTCAGCTTTGGCTTTACCAAAGGCTTCTGTAAATAGACCTTTTCGATAATTATAAAGCTTGTTGTTATATGAAAGTACAACCGTAGATTCCAAAATATTAAGACTAAAAGAAAGCTTTGTTGTTTCGTCTATTGCCTCCTGGCAGACGGTAAGACCGTTATATTCGTTTTGAAAAATAGATGTTTCAATTCCAATCGAGTCCGCCATAAAAGTTATGTCATCAATGACTTCGTCAATAAGCATTTCTTGCATATGTTCTTTTTTAGGTGGTATAAATTCCCCCACTGGCACAGATATTACGCCGTTATCTTCAGGTTTTGCACACTCACTATTTTTCAACTGTGGCAAAATAAAAGACATAAATGATGCTAAACTGATTGATTTGTGGTATCCCTCAGCAGAACTTCCTCTCGTAGAGGACGAATACAGAATATTATTCATAATGTCAAAAAACCTCTCCGGTGTTTTGAATTTCAAAAGGTCATCTGGAATAAGATTGTCGCCAACATCATATGCAATCTTCTGATAATTGCAAGGCCTTTCTACCTGATACATCGTAATTCTAAAGGTGGGATCTATGTTGACGAGTGCAGAAATGGCTCCTTCTTCTCTCATAGAAGCGTATTTTGTATTTGTACCATCATCAGTAGATGAAAACTGATCGAAAGAGCCGGGATGACGATGCCACAGACCAATTAAATCAAACTTTGTATCGTATAAATTAGCGATCTTGTTAATTAAATGCTTAGTATATTTTTGATCATATTCAAAATATGCAACCTCAAAAATTGATTTTGGTCCGGGATCTATAGACTCAATAATATACCAAGTATCATTTTGTATTGTTCCTAAAAATAGGCCACCTGTTTCCGTTTTGATTTTTTCAGTTGTTTCCGCTAGAACAGAGGCATATGCTCTGTTTGAAAAAACCGCTCTCATTTGCCATAACCTCCTGCCAAATATGAAACCTCCAAGCCCTCATTGCACTTGCAAGAAAGTTTGGAGGTTTAAGCATTTAATAATTGCCTTCCAGAGCTACATCGTCACCAATCTCCCCATTTAACCACATCTCGCATAGAAGAATCCATTTACATGCCCAGCTTAAAGCTGATGCCGCTGTTGTTGACCGATTTTGGCCAGCCTTAAAATACTTCGGATCGGCTGTGCATATAAAATACTCTTCATCTCTCCCAAAATTGCTACGATAAATATGGGGCAATCCTAATCCAAAACCATGCGCCGCGGCATTTTCATATGAACCGTATGCTTTTTCCATAAGTGGCATAGTCTTTTGTGCTATATCCTTCAGTCTTGGGCTTAAAGGCAATATTTGTACAGAACCACCGTATTCTCCTTCTTCGGCATGAGGATGCGTATTTTTATATATAAGCATTATATCCCACACCATTCCACCTTTACCGGCAGGCTGAACCTTTCCTCGCCAATATAATCTTCCAGAACCATCTTGAAGTTGATTAATAGAAAAAGAAGGGAAATATTTTCTCATCGCAGTAACTTCTAATTGATAAAGCTGTGGATCACTTTGATACCAATAATAAGCCATTTCGCACCCTCCTTATGCCAATTTACCTTCAGGAGGCTGAATATTTGATAATCCTTGTTCAGCTGCTTCTTGTGTATCCATAACTTCACCAGTCGCTGTTACAGCTACAGGTTTTCCGTTTTTCAACATTTCTGCCAATAATGCTCTTCTCGCAGCAACTGCATTTTCAATATTATTGTCCATGATATATTCCTCCTATTTTAATTTGCAAGAATCACAACTAATTCTAAGCTGCAAAATCTCTAACAACTTCACCAAACTCATTAATATAGGCAACTTGTTGACGAATACTAGCTTCTGCTGCATCTTTGCCTTGCTGTTGAACCATCTGAGCAAAAGAATTGTCAGCGAGTTTGCTATCTTCGGCAAGTAAAGTCTTAATATCAACACCTTTATTTTGGTTTCTAACAAGTGTATATTCCATGTAATCCTGCAAAGACTGCATTGCTCGGTTATTTTGTTCAACATAGTTTGCTGTATGTTTCATATATGCCGTATAAGATATCAACTTTCTTACAGTCTCAATTAATGCAACTACAGCATATGCTACAAGCCAGAATATAAACTTAGCTATACCAATACATATTGAAAGAACTACATTTCCTGTTGATACAAAGCATCCAGCAAGATGAGAACCAACACCTTTGATATAAACCAAAAAACTTCCACCTATAGCAGCACAGGCAATAGTCATTATCAATGTAATTCCAAACACCTCACCTGCAGTCCCGCTGCCACTGGAATCGAGTCCCCAAAACAATCCAATAATTGCACCAATAATTACACCGACAAGGCACAATATTCTCTGCGACCTAATTTTCGCATAGTTTTTATTTAACGTCGCCTCATCGTTTTTCCAAATCTCTATAGTGCAGTCATAACAGAGTGATTTCCCAGCGTATTCGCCAGAAGTAAACCCATAAGACTCAGCGCAATCCTGACACAGTGGCTTTCCGCAGCGGGGACATCTTGTTACAGCGGGTTCGGTATTATGGTAGCAGCAAGCGGGACCATTAAATTGTGGTTTTGGATTATTGGGTGGTTCAAAAGTAGGGGTCGGAGGAGTAAACGATGGTATTTCCTTTTCTCCATTTATTGTTTTTTCACCATTATTTGGCGGAGTAAAAACAGGAATGTTAGAATTACTATTTGCTTCTTCCTGTTCTTTGCTTGATACTGGTTGTCCACATGAAGTGCAGAATGCAGCACCACCATTTATTTGTGAACCGCACTTAGTACAAAAAGACATTTCGTGTTCCTCCTTATGAATTAAATTTCACCTGATTATATTGCTCTAGCGACAGAGCTAATTTTTCCAGCTTTGGTAAAGCTGCATTCAATGCTTCAATTGGTTGCTCTGTTAGCCGTGCTACCCTTTGCATTATCATATTAAATTGAGCAGCCTGCGTATCGTCCCATTTTTCTGTAGCTGATATTCCTGTTCTTATTCCAGAACTAATCCTTCGTATATCGTTAATAGTACTCGATATTTGCTTTTTCATATCCCTGATTGTTTCAGGGGAAGCTTTGACAGCCATAAAATCTCTCCTTTACAAATTAGTCTGTTCGTACTCACGAACCGCTTGAAGTAAATCGTTAAGATTTTTAATGCACTCCTGTAAATCGTCAATTGGATTCTTCAAATTACTACAACATTCATCAACAATGCCCCCGAGTGCAGCGTATTTTTGATCTTTCCAGCCTCCTGATCCTGCTTGTTGATAACTGCTAAAGAGGCTTCTTGAAGCCTCTTGTAATTCGTGAATTGCCGTTTGACAGCAGGCAATTCCCCCCTGAATAGCACTACTTTCAACCAATACATTGCTTGCCATTTAATGACCTCCTACCTCAGTTAATTATGTAAAAGGCTTTGCCTTAAAACAATCATAGACTTGTAGATAAGTATTCCTCTATACTTGCTATACAGCTATCTATAGAGTTTGTTTTCTGACCAATATTGTCGGATGAAACATTCTCAAACTTTTTTGTTGCTGCGACATAGGTTTGCAAATCATTTTCGACTCGGCTAAATGATGATTTTAGTCGCTCAAGTTTGCTTTTCAGTTTGTTACCCCGATTTTTCTGAACGGATAAATCATTCTCACTCTGTGATTTTTGAGATTTTGCCGTATTGATTGTATGCTGCAACTCATCCTTTTTCTTTTCTGAATTCCGCAATTCACTCTCAAGCTGATCTCGTTCCGCTTCACACTGATACACCTGTTGAGTTAGAGCGTTAATTTGCTCTTGAAGTTGTTGCCGTGAGTCATCATCCTCTGCATTGGCAAGTTGCGATCTTAAAAAAGCAATTTGTGCATTAAGTGATGCTATTGGGGATTCGATAGAGCGAATATTATTTTGGATTTGCGGAATCCTTGATATAAGATGGTTATACTCATTTGTCGCTTGTGTAATTGTGCATTCAAGTTCAGAAATTTGCTTGTTCAGCATGGCAATTTGACTTTCAACTTGCGATATTTCTGATTTTACTTGGTTGACCTGTCCTTTACATTCTTCCAATACGCTATCAGAACAGCTTGACGCACGCTGTGCAATTCCATCAATATCGGCCTGAAAGGTTGTCAACGCATTTTTGACAGCTTGCAAGGCTTCCGTTGATACATCTGCCATGCTATGACCCCCTTTTAATATTTTTCTGATGCAATTTTTTCAAACCTATCAATAGAGCTACAACATCTGTCGCCTGTAACCATTACATCTTTGGATTGATTTGCAATTTCCGCAACAGACGATGACAGCTCGGAAAACCTCTCATCTCTCCACAACGATGAGGCTGACTCGACACCGGAACTAAGTTGTTTTATTGAGGCTTGAAACATTTGCATTTCTTTCTTAATGCTTTCGGACCCCATAGTCATTCCCCATTAACTTGATCTATCTTCCCGCTCAACCAGCATTCATCCAAACGATAGGGGAATGCGTCAAGCTGACGAATTGTATAGTTTGTACTTGGATTGTAATCAAAAAATAGTATCAAAGACATATAGGTGTTCCAAGACATTTTTCTCTTTTGCATCTCGACCGCATTATATGTTTGTCTTGAAACACCAATTGCCTTGGCAATTTGATCTTGAGATGCTTTTGCGGCTCCCCGTAGGGCGGGTAATTCTTTAGTGAGTCTTTTGATTAGTTCGTCCTTTTCTTCATCAGTGAAATGCCAATAATCCATATAGGTTTTCCTTATTTCATTCGTAATCTCACTCACTCTTCCTTTCAAAATTTTTCGTAAAGTATGCCACTCGACGAAGAGGCAGCCGAAACCTCTTGAAATACAGGAAATTTCGGCTGCTTACTGACGGGAATTTTGACGGCTTATCTAATGAAAGCCAGTTTGCTCATATTGGATTGTTTAAGTTCAAAAGATGAATGAACATACCTATTGAGTGTGATATTTACATTCGAGTGTCCAAGAACTTCACTCAGACTTTTTATCTCAAACCCAACCTCAACGCACCTTGTAGCAAAAGTATGCCGCAGTGCGTGAAAATTGGTATCGTCTATACCGCTTTCTGAAACATAGCTTTTGAAGCGGTTTTGCATTGTTCGTGGTTCCACATATTTGCTCCGTTCACCTGATAAAATATATGCTTTCGGGTGAGCTACGAACCGTCCGGCAATTTCAACCAAAAACGGCGGCAACGGTATATCTCTAATGGAGCAATCGCTTTTAGGTTCGGTTATGATTATTTTGGTCTTACTTGCCGCACCAACATTCGTTTCCTGTATTCTTTGCATTGTCTTTCTGATTTTGAGAGTTGAGCTTGCAATGTTCAGATCTTCCCACTGTAAGGCGCACAGCTCACCGATCCGAATTCCGGTATAAAGGGAAAGCAAAACACCGAACTTAAACAAGTCCATATCCACTAACAGCACCCGTATTAGAGATTTCTGCTCATACTGGTTCAAAACTCGCATTTCTTTTTCCTTTTTCTTTACCGTCAGTTTGCTAAGATTACAGGACACAACAAAGTTGTGATACTGTGCGTATTCCATTGTGCTTTTCACAATTGTGAGAATGTCGGTTACTGTCTTTGCAGATAACCCTCCACTTTTATCAACCCTTCCGCTACACAGTTGTTTTTCTATAAAGCCTTCAATAAGCTGTGTACTTATTTTTGATAACTGATACTTTCCCAATTGCGGGCGAATATGTGTATTGACCAGATGACTATAGCGGGCATAGGTTGACTCCTTTATGCTTATTCTCGTAGATTGCAGCCACGCATCCAAAACATCACTATATGAAGCTGAACTTCTTGAAAGCATATCGGTTTGGTCGTTGGAAAGGGACTTCTTTTCAACGAGTCGTTTTTTAACATCACCATAGGTTTTTCCGTAAACATACCCATATTTTGCTTTGCCGCACTCGTCGTAAAGCCGGATATAACGCCCTTCCCATCTTCCGTCCTTCCGCTTGTAGATATTTTCGCCTTTCTTTGACATATGCCATTCCTCCGAATTGATTATTTAGTGGTGACGGAAAAATGACGGCTAATGCAAGTTTGTTTTCTCAAATGAAGCCCACTTTTCCAGACGGAGGGTACAAATCCTTTCCTAAAATGGGTTCCGTAAAGTTTTTTTGCACATTTATTCGACGACATATTGACAAATCCGACAACACTATGTATACTTATTATAAATATATTCGGATAAAATCAGATTCGTCGAGTGGCATACTTTACGAAATAAGAACTTGCAATCAGGTGTTTTTTCGCACCTGATTTTTTTATTTTTCTGCCACATTTACAAAATAAAGTCCTTTTGCAGACGCATACTTGACGGTATATGCTGTTCCACCCGTATCTTCCGTAAAATAGCAAACACAAATGTTATAATTTGAATTGTCATCACAATTTTAGGTAAATATTTCATGCAAGTCGAATGTGCCGATTTCAGATATAAAGACAACCCCATTAGGTTAGCAGTTAATTCTGCTTTCCTAACGGGGCTTATCTTTAGCGAGGTAACATCCCGATGTTATTGGATGTTAAGTTCTTTTTTTGAAATAATAAAGCTAGCTTGCTCAAAAGTTTTATTATTGTAATACTCAACTTCTTGTTGATCCATTTGTTTTATTATGCATTTGGTTCTAGGGGATCTTTTTTTGCCAACATAATTAATACTTTAGGTGTTGCTACAAATATAGGTACCTTATTCCCGTTTTCATCAACAGTTTCATATGCTGGATTATCTGATGTTATAAGACCTGAATTTCTGTCTAACAAAAAGATAATTGTTAAATTGGCCAAATACGATTCATATATTCTCTTCATTCCATCACGATTATCAAGTAACTGCTCATAAAATCGAAGCATAGCAGCATGCTTGATTTCATCAAACACGGTTTTATCAGAACGATAAATTCGTTTTTCCTCTGGTATTACCATATCACTTTTATCAAAAGGGAAAATATCTTTTAAAAAATCCATAAACCAATTAAGTGTTGCGTTACTGTTTTTCCCCCTCCAATCAAACATAATGAAATACTTTATTAGTTTTTTAAAATCTTCGAAGGTTAAAATCTCATCTGGATCTTTTATGAGTATTTTATGTAATCGTGTGTATAAATTTTTACTAATACTAGGCCAACCGTTTTCTAATTCACTACTCCACCTTTTTTCTAGTGTGTCATCAGATATGCTGATTAATTGTTGTTTAATTTCGTTCCTTTTCTTTTTTGACACTTTGTTGCCATTTGGATATGTAATTTCCCATTCATCATAATCTTGAAAATTTTGATTTAATTCGTCTTTAGAATCTAATACTTTTCCATTCAATTTAACAGTATATTGATCTAGTGATTCAAAAATTTTGTTCAATGCTTTTGGTGTAGTATATAGGCTACCTGCTTTAATCGAATGAAAATAATTCTCTGCCAATATTGTAGAAATATTTCTGTTTAATAGTTTTTTGTCTCTTTATCGTATGTGTGGACACTCTCGCCCGAAAAACACCATGCACGCATATATGTTTGAGGCACTTTATGATGAAGTTTTGACATCGTTCCTTGCACAATTTATCTCTCCTTTAAAATTTTGATGTAACCAAACAGTCTCTTATTTAATGTATAATAGTATTTTTTACAAGTCTCCATTTTCTAATTGCTTCTTTATCTTGATTAACGCTCGGCGGTAGGTCTTATCGGCGGTGTCGGGCGAAGCAAGCCCGTGATCCAAAGCAATATCAATAAATGCTTCCTTCGGGTGTGTTTTCCTTTTCGGGTTGCCGTCTTCATCTAAATCGGCTTTATCATAGTAATGGGTGGCGTAACACTCCATACAAAACCCGAGATGGGCAGATACCATTCTCCGTTCACGGTAATTAAGGCTTTCAAAGGCTTCCATAATCTTTTCGGCTCGCTCTATTTTGAAAAACAGCTTTTCTGTATCGGATGTTCCGTCTGCGGCGATTTCCTCGTTGCTTTCTTCACTATCCTCATCAGCATACTGGCGGTAAAAATCAACAAACTGCGTGTTACGAATTCCTGCGGTAATAAGTTCTTTTATCAGTCCAGGTTTTTCCTGAAGTTCAGAGGCAATTCTTTGGATTGTGGCATCGTCTGTTTTTTGTCCGTACTCACGGTACAGCCGCATTACTTTCCTCAGCCGCAAATATTCGTCGCTGCTTTGTATAGTCAGACCACGCATAGTGCGGATATAATCGTGTACCTCACGCATTGCGGCATATTCCTTAAAAACTACAAAAGGCACATTGCGGGATAGGTCATATTTCATTAGCGCTTTATACATTCCAGTAATATACGCTTGCTTAATATCAAGAAAATGCCCGTACATAGCATAATCCTGCACAATGCCGATTACCTTGTCGTTGACGGTGCGCTCGTAGTAATGCAGAAACCAAGAAAAGTAGTTTTCGTTGTTTTCGGTAAGACACAAAACGATATATTCCTGCAAATCACGCTTTTTAGGCGGTGCCGGATTAAGCGTATATATCTGTAATTCTTTTTCCCATTCTTTCACGGCAACCACCTTCTTTATGCGTGTTATGGGATTACTTTAACCGCTTATCTGTTTCGGTATAGAGGTTATCTCTTTTCATATTGCGGGGATATTGCTTCTTCGCATATTCCTCGTCATCTTGTGCTATCAGCTTGTATTCCTTTGTAAGTTCTAACGCTGCCCTCGCAAATTCTTCGGTAATCGTGCCTCTTGATTTTTCACTTCGTATGGCATTGCAACGGCGAGTGTAAATATCAACGATAGGATCAGCGGCGGCAAGCTCTTTGCGGTTAATGCTTGCGGCATAGGTACGGCAGCTTACCTTTTTACCTCTGACCTCATAAGGAGAAGTGCCGGTGCAGTATCTTTGGCGGCGGGCAGAAGTCATAAGAAAAAATTTGCCGCAAATTTCGCATTTTCTCGGATAATGCCCATAGTGTAACCCTTCAAAGAAATCGGTCAGTACAAAGCTGTAGTAACTGTCGAAATATAATCTTCGGGCAACTGTTGCCGCTTGGTTTTTAGCATTCTTTTTATAAGGTACATATTGAACATTTAACGGCGAAGGAGTTTCTCCGAAGATCTCTAAAGCTATGGGCAATAGATGTGCTTCGTCAAGCCGACTCGCTTCGTTTGCTCGGCTGACAAATGCACTAAGCTCGGCAAATGCCTTTTGCATATCGTTAGAAATGCGGTTATAGAAAGAAAGCGTGCGTTGCATTTCGGATATTGTTGTGCTTATGATTTTGTATTTTTTCTTATCGTAATTGTCAGGAAAAGTATCAAATAAAACTTGTCCTTCGTCACGCTCGGCTATTTCTGCTCGGATAGAAAAGAAATCTATAATAGACTTGGCAATGCTTTCTGTAAAAAGCTCGGATATTCGTTTGCGTTCTGCTTCAATATTTAATGTATCAAAAGGCTTTAGTTTTGGAAGCGTATCAAGAATATGCTGTATTTCTTCTCCCGCTAAAAGATAGTCGTGCGTTTTCAGGTAGCCGTGTTCTAACTGCTCGGCAACAAGCCAGCCGTATTGATTGAAAACACTAAGCCGTGCGGCAGTATCGTTTTTATAATACTGATTAAGCAGATGATTGGCGTATATTCCTGCGGAATATGATTTACCGCCGATTCGCACCCTGCCGTCACGGTAATCTGCTGTTAAAAAACGGTTAGATATATTCATAGCCTATTTCTCCTATATTATTTTAATATAGCAAGTGTCCCATAAAAGTTACTTTGAAATATTTATTTTCAAAAAATATTTCTCAATTAACTCGTTGTTGTAATCACTAATTTTAATATATCATATCATAAAACCTCTGTAAATTCAATAGATACGGAGTGTTGTGCTTTTTATTTTTGACTTGTTGTGTAATTCCATTTGATTTTCAAAACTTTCTACATTCTAATAAGTGAGGGAGCGAAAAACCTCTTAAAATTAGGTAGCAGAGCCGTCGGTTAATCCGGCGTTTTTTTTGCTGTCCGAAGAAAGGAGAAAGTTATGATACTCAAAATCAAAGCAAATCAGGCGAGCAAGGTACACCGTCTTGTAAGAGATTTATGTGCTAACTGCATTGACGGTAACTGTCTGCTGCTTGATGACGGAGAGGAACACAAGTGCGTACAGCTTCTTTGTATAAGCGGTATTTACTGCAATTATTTCAAAGAAGCCGTGTTACCCGCCGAAAAAGAACTGTACGACCAAATCTTAAAACAAAGTAAAAGGAGAAAATTAAGATGAAAGAATTTAACAACACAAAAATTATCGGTATCGACCACGGCTATGGAAATATGAAGACGGCGGACTGCTGTTTTCCAACCGGTGTTGCAGCCTACGACAAGGAACCTGTTTTTAAGGACAATATGCTTGTGTGGAACGGACGGTATTATCTGATCGGTATAGAACACAAAGAATTCAAAGCCGAAAAAATGCTCATGAGGACTACTATGTTTTAACGCTTGCTGCGATTGCACGGGAACTGAATATCGTAAAGCTTTATTCTGCCGATGTGTTCATTGCCGCAGGACTTCCTCTTACTTGGGTAAGCGAACAAAAAGAAGAATTCGAGAAATACCTTTTGCAGCACGAAACGGCGGACTACACTTTCAGGGGCAAAGAGTATCATATCCGCATTGTGGGTGCAGATATTTACCCACAGGGCTTTGCCGCTATCGTCAATAACTTATCCGATTTTTCGGGTGTAAATATGCTTTGCGATATCGGCAACGGTACAATGAATGTCATGTTCGTCAATGACAAAAAACCGAACCCAGCTAAGTGTTACACCGAGAAATTCGGCACTCACAAGTGTATGCTTGAGGTACGGGAAAACCTGATGCGAGTTCATCATACCGAGCCGCCCGAAGAAATGATTACCCGTGTGCTCCGCTTCGGAACGGCGGATATAGACGGTGCGTATTTGAAAACCATCATTGATACCGCACGGGAATATGCGGCGGTGATCTTCCGAAGGCTTCGTGATTACGGTTATGACCCGAAGCTGATGAAGCTGTATATTGTCGGAGGCGGAGGATGCCTAATCCGCAATTTTGCAGATTATGACGAAAGTAGAGTTATCATCAATGATGATATTTGCGCTACCGCAAAAGGCTATGAGCGGATGCTTGAAATGAAACTGTTCCGAATCGGTGGTAAGGTATGAAACTGAAACGAATGAGCCTTCGGTTTAACTTGGAAAATGAAAACGATCGCAAGGCTTGGAAGCATTTGCAAGACTTGTCCAGTTCAAAAAACAAAGCCGTCATTTCGGCAATCAATGGGTATTTTGAGAAGGATAATAATTTAGAGGAGGTTATAAGGGAAACCATAAAGGAGTGTTTGCGGGATATGTCAGTGGTACAGATACAAACCGAGCCGACAACTGAAAGACTGTCCGAAGAGGAAAACGAGCTTATGGACTCTCTCAATATGTTTCTCGGCGGCTGACGGCATCAGGATGATGCCGCTTTTTTATGCTCTGAAATGCCCTGCGGCATCACTTTGACATCAAAATTAAGGAGGATTTATATTATGAGAGCTTATTCATCATTAAGGCAACTTGAAGAAAAAGGTATTTGCGTCGACGAATACCTGACCAATGAGAAAGACGGCGTATTTAAGGCACGGCTTGACTGCAAGCGTTGGGGCAAAAAGCGAAATGTTCTTGCCTACTTTACCTTTGAAGACGGCAGTAAGGTTATGGCTTCCGCTTGGCAGAACACCGGTTATCTCGGCATACCCGAAATTGAAGAAGGAACGATACTAACGCTGACTTTTGAGAGAGCAAAGAACGGCATTTCCTATTTAAGAAAGGTCGAGAGCAGCGAAGCACGGTGATGCCTGTCTCATACGGTAACAAGCAGGGAACTTGTACGGCAAGTTCCAACTCAAAATCGGCTGTTTTGCCGATTTACTCTTTAGGGACTGCCGTCCCTAACACCCTAATTAGAGAAAGAAGGAATGTATACGAACAGAAATCCCAAAGAAAATTTGCCCGAATTGATATTCGGGTAAAGCCAAAGGATAAAGAAAAAATAAAGCGCATTGCCGAAAAATGCAATCTTCCCGTCAGCGAATATATTGTGCAGAGGGCATTGGGATATGAACCAAGAACGGTTCTTCCCGATGCCTTTTTTGATTTCTACAATAAATTATGCGAGCTGTGCAGTACAGCGGGATTCACACCCGAAACGGAAAGCAAACTGCTTTCTTTCATTGATGAAATCCATTCGGAGCTTTTACTGCCTAAAAAGGAAACCATGAAACAAATTAAAAGCAGAATCGAGGTGAGCGATAAATGGCTACCACCGGATTCTGGCCTGTCAAAAACAGGCTGAAAGAAGTAATCGACTATGCCCGTAATCCTGATAAGGCCACCGATAAAAAGTTCTTGGACGGGGATTTGTATGCGGCACTCCGCTATGTTGAGAACGATAAAAAGACCGACCGGACAATGTATGTATCCGGCATTAACTGCCCGAAGCAAAGAGCTTACGAATATATGATGACCACTAAACAGCGTTACGGCAAGCTCGGCGGTAATGTGGCATATCACGGTTATCAGAGCTTTGTTAGCGGCGAGGTTACTCCCGGAGAAGCACACGTTATCGGAATAGAAACCGCAAGGCGTATGTGGGGCAAGGATTATGAGATAGTCGTTACCACTCACCTGAACACAGATAATCTGCACAATCATATTGTGGGTGCGCCCATAAGGGGCAGAGTAAATCCGCTTAGCAAGCGGCAGGTGTGAGGTTT